>Ga0172379_10010497_pt1 | contig 11190 bp, 13 predicted proteins | sample GrowelOW334metaG_FD_119756 | JGI IMG/M metagenome (GOLD analysis project Ga0172379, IMG submission 119756) | Groundwater microbial communities from an aquifer near a municipal landfill in Southern Ontario, Canada - Groundwater well OW334 metaG | ecosystem: Environmental > Aquatic > Deep... | reverse complement strand
GCGCTTGATGATGGTGGATATGCCGGGCTACGGCTATGCCAAAGTTTCTAAAACTAAAAAAAGCGAATGGGACAAGTTGATAAGCAGCTATCTATGTGGTCGCCCAACCTTGCAGCGGGCTTGCTTGCTGCTCGATAGCAGGCGCGGGGTGATGCCGCATGATGACGAGTTTATGACTATGCTCGATGATTCAGCGGTGAATTACCAGATTGTGCTAACCAAAATGGATACGCTTTCGGGCAAGGAAGCAAAAGAAGTTCTGGAAAAAGTCGCCGAAGCGCTAAGGCCGCACGCTGCCGCCCATCCACGCATCATCGCCACCAGCTCGGCCGATAAGCGCGGGATCGAGGAATTGCAGGAAGAACTTTTCGCCTTTGCCCTGAAATAAGTCATCTCCTGAAATGAGCTATCTTATGGCATGGAAATGCAGGTCAGATCATCAGGATCACACTGCGCCGTTGCATTGATAACGAAGAAAGCAGCGGTAAGCCCAGCTACAAATAGCAAAACTATTATCGCTGTACGTTTGTTCTTGCGGATATAGTGTTTCATTTTTCAATCTCCCAGCAATGAGGCCAGCAATAAGTCTTGTGTTTTTACACACAAGCTTGGTAACATGTTTTTATCAAACAATCAACTTAATACTATTAAGTGCCGAGCGGTGAATATATGGAATCTGTTGAAGTCATTGAAATTATCCGCGATGCGATTTATGTGCTGGTGTTAATCTCCGCACCAGTGATGATTACTGCCCTTATTATCGGCCTTATCATTGCGCTGGTGCAAGCTCTTACCCAAATTCAGGAAGCAACGCTGACCTTCGTTCCCAAGGTGCTGGCGATGGTTGTGGTGCTGGTTTTAACCCTGCCGATGATTATTGAGCAACTCACCAATTTTAATAATAAGATGTACGAAAAAATAGTGCATATCGAATAGATATAGCCATTAGCGAAATTATGTGGATTTTAGCTATGCCCTAAAGTCCCCTCTCACGCGTGCGGGGGAGGGTTAGGGAGGGGGGTGTTATTTTTTCCGTGCCACGACCACCAGAGAAAGGCCACAGGGCAGGGGAAGTCTGGGGATAATAAATTTTTCGGCAGAAACCAGTTTGGCGAGTAGCTTATTGATGGGTGGTGCTGGGGTTTTTGTGCCGATGGTGTTTTGGCCTTTAGATACTTTAGATATTAAAAAATCCACTAATCTGGTAGCCACAGCCACAGGAAATAACAGGCAATTCCAGTAATTTATCAGCTCAATTTCCAGCCCAGAATTTTGCAATTTGGTTTGCAATTCCCTGCGGCTATAGCGGCGGAAATGATGGTGCAGTTGGTCATGTCTGGAAAATAACCAGCCAAAAGCTGGCACGGTAATAAGCATTTTGCCGCCAGTTTTAAGGCGGGCGCTAAGGGTGCTAAGGGCGGCCGAGTCATTTTCGATATGTTCGAGTACGTCAAACATGGTGATTAAATCAAACTGTTCGTTCGCAAAGGGGATTTGCTCGGGCAGTTTTCCCTGCTCAACCCGTCCGATGCTGCGTTCTTTGGCGCGGGCATACATGAACTCACTCATTTCAAAAGCGGACACTGCGCCATAGCTGGCAAGCATGGAAAGATTGCCGCCTGAGCCGCAGCCAGCGTCAAGAATTGCGGCATTGGCGGGGAGGTTGGCGCGGTTGAGTAAAGCTCTGGTGATGGCCCGCCGCGCAATAAACCACCAATGGTTTTGCTCCTGTTGGACAAGTTCGCTGTAAGCCGCCAGCTCCATTTTCTGTCCTATTCCTGTTTCTATTCTATTATTTCTTGAGGATACACGCCCCACAAGTTTGATTTTTCAATCCAACCCTTGCGCCCATCGATCTGAACTCTGCACCAGTCCTTGGTGCATTCAACCAGACGGGCGATGACCGTTGGCTCAACCTTTATCATCGGTTTTGCATCCTGATCATGGTCAACGCGCACAATCTGCGCTTTTTTGCCTTTGACCATCACATTGCGTTTGCCCTCGAGCATGGTTTTATGCACCCAGCCAGAAGTTCCATCCACATCGCGGATTTTGCGCCAGACATCAAATTCTTCGACTACCTCGACGGGCATTTTCGCCCGCCGATATACCCATGAAATCGGATAGCGCGTTCCAGGGCCAGTACGAACATTGACCTCGTTGGGGCGCAGCGACACAAAGCGCGGAATGGGCAGGCCAGAATTGCTTGCGCCACCTGCCGCACTAGCGAGTTGGGGCAATAAAGAAAAAATCAGAAATATGGTAAAAATTGTGCGCGACATGCTTTATCCATATCAATAAAACCGCCCTCGTTCCAGTAATTTTTACCTGTGATTTTCACCAATGGTTGTGATGCCAATGTTCACGCCGTTCTGCTCTTCTTGCCTTGCGTTCTTCATGCTTTTCTCTTTGTCGTTCGAGAAATCTTTGCTGTTTTATTTCTTGGCGATATTGCCAATTAGAAGTTGGGTAATAATAAGAGTGTTGAACCGGATATGCAGGATATACCGGATACTGGCTAACCACATAGGTTGGAGCAGGGGGCGGCGCAAAAAACCCAAAATGGAAACTGCTGGCATTTGCTGCCGAACAGCTAAGCAGTAAGGCTGCGCTGCTAAGCAATATAGTTCTTTTCATATAATTCCCTTTTGTTAAACATAGATAAATTTAATAGAGGCGATGGTATGACGAACAATAATACCAGCAAGTGGCGCGGAAATTACAAATAATTTAGGCTATTTTACGGCTTTGCTCATTTCGAGCATGCGCTCTAACGGTTTTTTGGCGAGGGCGATGAGGTCAGCAGAAAGCTCAATCGCAGGGGCGCGGTTTTTCATACATAGATAGATTTTTTCCAGCGTATTCAGCTTCATATATGGGCAGCTATTACACGATACGCAACTTCCGACCGCAGCAGCGCCGCTAACACTTGGCACATCATAAAAAACACTGGTCGGGGATGATTTTTTCATCTGGTGCAAAATGCCGAGTTCGGTGAGGACAATAAAGCTTTGGCCTGCCCGCGCCTCAGTATAGTGCAGCAGTGCCGAGGTTGAGCCAATATATTCGGCGTGGCGCAGCAGTGCTTCTGGGCATTCAGGGTGGGCGATGATGTGGGCTTCGGGGTGGCGGGTTTTAAGGGCAATCAGTTCCTTTTCCGAGAAGCGCTCATGCACAAGGCACGCGCCATTCCACAACAGCATATTGCGCCCAGTTTTTTTGTTCAGATAAGCGCCCAGATGTTTATCAGGGGCAAAGATAATTTTTTGTTCCTTAGGTAGTTGATTGATGATCATTTCGGCATTGCTCGAGGTCACGATAATATCGGAAAGCGCCTTAATTTCTGCCGAGCAATTGATATATGTAACCACCAGATGATCGGGATGTTGCGCCTTAAACGCAGCAAATTCCACAGGTTGACATGATTCTTCGAGCGAGCAGCCCGCCGCCATATCCGGAATTAACACCAGCTTATTGGGGTTTAGAATCTTCGCACCCTCGGCCATGAAATGCACGCCGCAAAACACGATAACGTCCGCCGTGGTTTCTGCTGCCCGTCGCGCCAGTTCCAGCGAATCGCCAACGTAATCGGCAATATCCTGAATATCATCGTCCTGATAATAATGGGCAAGGATTACGGCATTCAACTCGCTTTTAAGGCGTTTGATTTCCGTTTCAAAATTTAGTTTTTTGTCATTGCGAGGAGGCAAAGCCGACGTGGCAATCCATTCCTTGTTTTGCTGGATTGCTTCGGCTTTGCCTCGCAATGATGACTGCTCTTTTTTTCCAAAATCCATTTTACACCCCCTCGCTCACAAATGGGCGTTCGAGCAAGGCCTCAATGACCGCATCAACGGGGGCGTTTTCATAGAGTATCTGGTAAACCGCGTCACAAATCGGCATGGAAATACCGTGTTTTTTGGCAAGTTTACTCACCGATTCGGCCGAGACCACGCCTTCAACCGCTGTACGCCCAAGGCTGGCGAGCAATTCGTCCTTGCTTTTGCCGCGCCCGATTTCGATGCCAAAAGCCATATTGCGTGATTTAGGGCTGCTCGAGGTCAGGATCAAATCACCCAGCCCAGAAAGACCCATCAAGGTTTCATATCTGCCACCTTTGGCAAGGGCAAGGCGGCTCATTTCTGCAAAGCCGCGAGTGACCAGAGCCGCATGTGCATTTCTGCCCATATTTCTGCCCTCGGCGATGCCACACGCCACGGCAATCACATTTTTAACGATACCGCCAATCTGTGTGCCGATTATATCATCGCTCATATAGGGGCGGAAAAGCCGCCCGCCCAGCGCGTAGGACAGCATATCCCACTTGCTTTTGTCAGCACAGGCGATGGTGGTGGCAGTGGGCAGTCCTTTCGCTGCTTCATCGGCAAAATTAGGGCCTGAGATGATGGCAATCGGGTTTTGCGGCAGTATTTCGCGCACCACCTCGCTCATCAGAAGTACACTTCCACGCTCAAGACCCTTGCAGGCGATAACCACTGTAACTTTGGGTGACAGCACGTCGGAAATGGAAATACACACTGTACGCAGGCAGTGTGAGGGGGTGGCAATGATCAAAATATCATTATTACACACTTCGGCAAAATTATCGGTAACTTTTATGTTCGGATCTATAAAAATAGAGGGCAGATAAATATCATTAGTGCGGCGTTCGGAAATCGAGGCAATAACATTGCTATTGCGCGTGCCGAGCATTACCTTGCTGCCTGCGCGGTTGGCAACGATGCTAAGAGCCGTTCCCCATGCGCCGCCACCAATCACCCCAACTTTATAATTGTTGGTGCTATAGTCGCCAGTATTACAATTGTTTAGGCGAGAAGTGCTGGGCATAAATGGACTCGCTGCCAGAAACTATTGCTTGGAATTAGAAGGGGATGGGGAATTAGAAGATGGCGACTTTTTATCGCGCAGCCTTTTTTCATTAAAGACGCAAACGACATAATTGCCATGCCGTAGCGTCAGGCGGTCGGCAACCCGCTCAACCACAATATAGCTGCCGCGGGTACGGTAATTTATCAAAGCCTCGTTATTGTCTTCATCAACCCAGAAAAAGGCGGGAACTTCGGTATTTTTGTCGCGGAACTGGAAATAGGTAAACTCGCCATCATCAAATATCCGAACGGGAGAGATTTCATCACTGCCAGAAATAGTATAATCCGAGTTATATTTCTCAGGATGTTCGAGAAAATCAGGCTCAGGAACACCGTCCAGACGATTGGCAAAATTCTGTGCGCCTTCTCCGCTATCAGGGTAAACAAAGCGCAGCACAAAGACCATTTCGGAATCATCAACCTTGTCGGTTTCGCGGGCGTGCAGCTCGAACAGGTAGGTACGTTTATTGGTAATCAGCGTCATGTTGGTGGTGGCATCCTGCTCCACAGGCTTGAGGAACAGGCGCGAACCTGACGGATTTAACATCCACGCCGACGAATCACCCATAGAAATGGTTTTTATTTCCTCGTCTTTGGCGAATTTAATTGAGGATTGATAACGGTAATGCCCGGTCAGTTTATAAACTTCATCAGGCTTATAAGTTACGGTACGCACGCGGTGATCAACTGGCAAAGCGCGGGAGTTCTGTGTGGCATATACGGGACTAGCAAGAGCACCGCAAATCACAGTTGCAATCACAAAAAACTTAGCAATATCAATCATATATTTCATAAGGCAATACAGTTTAGTTTGTCCTAAATTGGTTTTTGTGGTTTTTTGTTGTAACCAGTCACCAAAAAGCCATAAGGGGTTATTTTTCCAGTTTTCTCGTCGAGTTTAATCGGTTCGTACTTAAAAGCAACATCTACTTGCCAGCGAGTCACAGGATTTTCTTTACCGCTTGGCCGCAGTTCCGCTTCATAGGTTACGCGCATCACATAATCACGCACATCCGATGGTTTATCATCAGCTTTGGGCGTTGATTTTTCTAAAGTCTGGCTGGAAAGAACTTTTATATTGCGCTGGGTGTGGCGCTGATAGAGTACAATCGGGCTTTCGGGGTTATTCAAAGCGATAGATTGTTGATATTCGCCGTAAACTTGCCTAGTGCTGAGGGTACGCAGGGCAATCTGGTTGCGGTCAAAAGTGGCGACATTGTATTCCTCACGCTGCTTCACATAATTGGTGATCAAAAAGCGCTGCAAAGCCGCATCCACCCCTTCGCCTTCTACTTTTATCAGGCTTTCGATGCGCGGTGCATCTTCCAATAAATCATTAATGCCAAAAATAAACGGCACAGAAGGCTTGAGCGGGTAAAGCGATTGCAGGGCAAAAAACGCTACAAAAACCACGATAATTGAGGGGATAGTGAGCAATATATACCAATAGCGATCGGTCATGGGGTCATGCAGATCCGCGTCAATCACCTTGCGTACCTCGCGGAAATACTCGCCGCTACGGACTTTTTCCGATATTTCGATATATTCTTCAGTTTCCATGCGGTTAATTTAGCAAATCCCCCCGCCCAAAACAACAGAAATCCTAAAGTTAAAGAAATTTTAACTATTCTGTCACAGAATCTTCATAAAACTTTAATTTTATTTTAAGGGGGCAAATGCTAACTTAGGCACAAGGCATTATTACAAACAATAAAATAACACAGAAATAATATAGAAGGATTTGAGCATTATGGCGCAGGAAGAGAAAAAAAATCCCCACAAAATCGCAGTTCTTGCTTTCGGGGGTGTTGGTAAAGACACCATGAATAATTTGCGCAGAGAGTATCCAAATGCGGAAATTGTTGTATATAACCGCGATTCCAAAACTGGTACGGGATCGGCGATTCTTTCACATCAGGCGGAAATCGCCGAATATGCAGGGATGACTGCGGCAGAGCGAGAAGATTTCAAGAAAAACGAAGGTAGCTGGCGATATACCAATGATGTTAAGGATGCTGTCGCAAATGCTGATTTTGCTGTGGTTTCTGGCGGGCCTGCCCGTAAAGATGGTGAATCTCGGGAAGATTTAATCGCTCGTAGCGTTGAATTCTTAAACTCCATCATTCCTGATATTAAGGATTTACAAGCAACTGATGCGGAAAAAATCAAAAAAACCATCTGGTTGCTGGGGACGAATCCTCTAGATTTAATGGCTCCATATTTTGCCAAAGAAACGGGCATAGACTCAAAACGCCTTGTTTGCCCTCTTGGTGGCGAGCTGGATTTTGTGCGTTTATCTCAAAGTATTAGCCTACAGTTACGCGATTATTTTGGTAAGGAATTTAAGCCTTGGCAAATAAAAGGGGTTGAAGTTATCGGCGAACATGGGCCAAATGATATGATTCCTGTTTTTAGCAACATTGAGGTTGATGTAAATGGTGACGGTAATTTCCAGAAATTGCTTGATTTGAAAACTGATGACGGACAGCGAGTAGTTGATCAGATGGTTTCTGTCACCAATCCTAAAACTGGCAAAAAAGAAGAACGCACTATGCTTGCAGAATTTACGCGTGCCACCAAAGAAGGTGGTACAGTAATCACTAATCTTCTCGGACAAAGCAATCCTGAAACATCTGGTATCATTAATGCTTATACTATACGGCGGATGGTAAATGCGATGACTGGTGCGAATGGTGGTGAGATTAAGCATTTTAACGCCTCCTTTCCTGTAGAAGGGCATGATGGGGTGTTTCTATCGCAACGGCTAACTGCAACCAAAGATGGTAACATTGAGGTTGTGGATAGAAAGGCTGCTGGTTGTGAACTTTCTGCGGAAGAGCAAGTTGCTTGGAATACAGCCGTTGTAAATCAACAAGCAAGATGGGATAAACTGCCAGCCGATTTAGAAAAAGCGGCAAAGGCAGCAGCAGATCGTGAAGCAGAAAAGGCATTTACAGAGTTAGAGAAAAAAGTGCCATTTATGGATAGGTATAATCCCGAAAAACGGGCGGAGAGATCTGCCGCTGCTGGAAGAGTGTAAAGCCTTCCTATCCGTCATATCTTGTTATATGTTACACTATGACCATTACCCCACAATTCCGTTGTGGGGTAATGGTTTCGTATTTTTGACCAGTATTTTTGCGCTAACTTATTGATTTTTATCTATCTTACTTAAAAACAACATTAACAAAAATGCCTTTTACGTTAACAAAAATAGCCTCAAACGCTGCAAAAAGCGTGTTTTAATACGCTCTACTTGCACAAAACTCGACCAAATCGAGCATGGCGGCACGGGCGGGGGAAGCGGGGAAGGTTAGCAGCGTGTCGCTGGCTTTGGTGCAATAATCCTTTGCCATTTTTATAGTCTTTGCAATGGTGTCATGCTTTTTAAGCAGCAAAATCGCGGTTTGCAGATCGCCATCATCTTGTTCCAATTCGCCCAGCGTGCGTTTCCAAAAGGTTTTTTCTTCTTCATTTCCAGCCGCATAAGCTAAAATAACAGGCAGGGTGATTTTGCCTTCGCGGAAATCATCGCCGACATTTTTACCAATGGTCGCCGCGTCTGCGGCATAATCCAGTGCATCATCAATAAGTTGAAAAGCGATGCCAATATCCATGCCGAACTCTCGGAGTCTGGCTTCATCGGCTTCGCGCCCAGCCAGTACCGCTCCCAGCTCGCAAGCCGCAGCAAACAGCACCGCCGTTTTCGCGCCCACCACTTCTAAGTAATTGTCAATACTGGTTTCTGGTTCACCTTCGGTCATTAGCTGCATCACCTCGCCTTTGGCGATAATTGCCGAAGCATCCGACAGGATTTTCAGCACTTTTAGCGAGCCGTCAGCCACCATAAATTGAAAGGCCTGACTAAGCAGAAAATCACCAACTAACACACTGGCTTTATTGCCAAAAACCTCGTTAGCGGTGGCCAGTCCGCGGCGCAATTTGCTTTCATCCACCACATCATCATGCAGCAAAGTGGCAGTGTGGATAAACTCCACCGCGGCAGCGAGGGCAATTTGCCGCTCACCAGAAAACTCGCAAAGCTGCGCGGAAATAAGGGTTAGGGCAGGGCGAATGCGCTTGCCACCCGAGGCGATAATATGGCGCACAATATCGCTAATCAGCGGAATTTCATGTTTCACCCGTGCCAGAATCAGATCGTCCACTTGCTTTAACTCGTTGCTTACCAGCGAATAGAGAGCGTCCAGCGAAATTGGTTTCTGGGCTGGTTTTGGGGCGGCTTGAGATTGTTGCGGGGCAGCTTGGGTCATAAAATATGTTTACGCGATTTTCCAAAAAAAACTAGATGATTTTTGCAAATAGTAGTAGTTTTGCGCTTATGAGCAAAGAACAAAATAACGAACCAAGCCTGTGGCGGGCGTTTTTCCCCCTTCCCAGCCGTGCGGATAATAAATATGATCGTGGTTATGCGGTTATTATGGGCGGTGGTTTGGCGAGTACGGGGGCAACAAAACTGGCCGCAAATGCAGCGCTTCGGGCAGGGGCGGGGTTGGTTGCGGTGGCTTGTGACAAGGATTCTCTTCCTGTTTACGCCGCTTCCTTCCAAGCCATAATGAATAAATTAACTGAAAATGTGCAGGATTTTTCCGCGCTGGTTGGAGACGGGCGAGTAACGGCAGTGTTGCTTGGTTGTGGTTGTGGGGTAAATGAGCGTACCAAAAATTTTACCCTTGCCGCTCTTGCTTTGAATAAAAAAACCGTACTTGATGCTGATGCACTTACGGTTTTTGCAGGCCAGCCCGAAGAGTTGTTCTTGGCGATAAAAACTGCTGCTGTGCCTTGCATTTTAACCCCGCATGAGGGTGAATTTGCGCGTATTTTCCCAGATTTTATGGATTTAAGCGAAGATAGGGCAGTTAGCGCCCAAAAAGCCGCAAAATTAAGCGGTGCGGTGGTAATTCTTAAAGGGTTTAATACCATAATTGCCGCACCAGATGGTAGGGTGGTGGTAAATAATAACGCTACTCCTTACCTTGCCACCGCGGGTTCGGGCGACGTGCTGGCGGGAATTTGCGTGGGGTTGCTTGCGGCAGGAATGCCAGCGTTTGAGGCAGCATGTGCTGGGGTCTGGCTACATGCTGAGGCGGGTGGAAAACTGGGGGCAGGGCTGATAGCTGATGATTTGGCTGACACACTACCCGAAATTTTTAAGGAAAATGGCTTGACATGTGGGCGCTAAACGTATAGAAACGCCCTCCGTTATAAATATATACACTGATTTTTCAGGATTTTTGTTATGAAAAGAACATTTCAACCAAGCAACATCGTTCGCAAACGTCGTCACGGTTTTCGCTCTCGTATGGCAACTGTTGGTGGTCGCCGCGTTATCAACGCTCGCCGTGCTAAAGGTCGTAAAAAACTTTCTGCGTAGATTTCAACCCCAGATATTGCGGGGTTTTAGATGACATTCATTACTATCAAAAAACGCAAAGATTTTTTGGTTGCCTTTAATTCTGGCAAAAAATTTATCACCGGTTCTTTCATATTGCAGATGGTAAAGCGGGCGGAAGCTCATATCGTGCCTGCGGGTGAAGTGCGGGTCGGTTTTACCGTTACCAAGAAAATGGGCAATGCCGTAATTCGCAACCGTATTAAGCGCAGGCTGCGTGAGGCCGTTCGCCATGCTCTTGCCAAGCGCGGAATTGCTGGACATGATTATGTAATTATCTCCCGCCACAAGGCTCTAACTTGTGATTTTGCCGACCTCACCCGTGATATGGAATATGCGTTCAGGAAAATTCTAACGCATTCAGCTAATGATAAGAAAAAATAGAATATAAAATCATGTCATTTATCAATTATATTGCAAAACTTCCAATCCGCGCTTATCAGCTTTTGCTTTCGCCCCTTCTTGGTTGTAATTGCCGCTTCACGCCGAGTTGCTCATGTTATGCGCTGGAGGCGATAGAAACTCACGGTGCATATAAAGGTGGGCTGCTCACCGTAAAACGCTTGCTGCGCTGTCATCCTTTTGCTAAAGCTGGGTACGACCCCATTCCAACAAAAAATGCCAATTCTAACAAAAGATAAAATTGAAAAACTATGAAAAACATTCACGAACCTGATTATAAACGTATAATTCTTGCGGTTTTCTTGGCGGCGGCAGTGCTGATGGGCTGGCAAACTTTTGTGGAAGTGCCGCGCACTAAGCAAATTGAACAATCGGTGAAAGCGCAAGCGGCAAAGCAAGCTGAAATCAAGCAGCAAAAAGCCGCAGAGATCGTGGCTAAGGAGGTTGATAACGAAACCAATCCGAACCTCACCCGCCAGCAGCGCATTG
>Ga0172379_10010496_pt1 | contig 11191 bp, 1 predicted proteins | sample GrowelOW334metaG_FD_119756 | JGI IMG/M metagenome (GOLD analysis project Ga0172379, IMG submission 119756) | Groundwater microbial communities from an aquifer near a municipal landfill in Southern Ontario, Canada - Groundwater well OW334 metaG | ecosystem: Environmental > Aquatic > Deep... | reverse complement strand
TCAAAAGTCATTTCTCTGCTGTTGCTGTTGCCACCCCCTCTGCTTGGGATTCTTTCTGGTGCGGAATCAAAGGATGGTTTGGCTTCAGTTGCCCCGTTGACACTTCACATATTGCTATCACCGTCGCGCCGAAAGTCGTAACTCCTCCCGTAAAAAAAGTCGTTACTCCGTCCGTACCCGTTGTTGCCGTTTCACCAACTCCTTCTCCTGTCGTTTCTCAAAACAAAGTTCTTTCTTATTCTTCCATTCTCGCGTCTCTCAAAAATATTTTTGCTCCGATTTCCCTTACGGATATTCTTGGCGCACGTATTACCGCGCTTGAAAAGAAAGGTTCCGCGGGTGGCGCCTCATCAAACGAAATTCTCGCCCTTCAAAATCAGATCAACGCGATAAACGCCTCTCGCTTTTTCAGTCCGTCATATTCCTATACTCCAACCGCGATGATCGGCGGAAACGGGCAAGCGGTCGTGTTCAACACTTCCGCTCCGAATGGAGTATTTGAAAACGGTGTTACCGCTTCATCGGGAACATATTCAAGTGGAGTTACTGCGGGAAGTCTTTCTACCGGCGGAACACTCTCGGTTACCGGAGCCACCACACTTTCCGGTGCATTCAATGGAGGAAACACTCTATATATAGATGCAGTCAACAGTCGTGTCGGTATTGGTACTTCCACACCATCCGATACGCTTTCTCTCAACGGACCTTTGTATTTTGCTCAAATCACCCCTTCCGCTACCGTTAACAGACTCTATAATAACGGAGGTGACCTCTACTGGGCGGGTTCACTCATCGGAGGAGCCACTACCGGCAACTGGGCGACTGACGGCACGCACGCGTGGAGAGCAACCGGCAATATCGGTATTGGCACCACTTCACCCTATGCCAAGCTTTCCGTTGCTGGACAGGTTGCTGCGGAATATTTCAGTGCGACTTCAACCACAGCGACATCCACCCTCGCTGGTGGACTCTCTGTTGCGGGAAGTGCGGGGTTGACGGTGTTGCAGAATGGGAATGTTGGGGTTGGGACGGCAAGTCCGTCTTATCTGTTTGATATTGAATCATCTCTCGTCACAGGTACTGTTCAAGAAATAACAAATACTAGTACTGGCGGAAAAAGATGGAATATTATCTCAACTGGCGCCAGTAATACAGGAGGTGCGGGCAATTTGTATTTTTTTGAAAGAGAATCTGGGGTTGGCTCATTGTTTCTAAAATCAAACGGCAACGTCGGTATCGGCACCACCACCCCCGGTCAAAAGCTTTCCGTGGCGGGCGATATCTTGGGTAACAATTTCATCGCTTCGTACTTTACCGCAACTACATCCACCGCCACATCAACCCTCGCAGGCGGATTAAGTGTTGCCGGAACAGCAGGATTGACAGTACTACAAAATGGAAACGTGGGGATTGGGACGGCGGTACCCGGTGCAAAATTGGAAGTTGAAGGAAAGACAAGATTCGGTAATCTTGCAGATGCCAGTTCGGCTACCAATGGGGTGATCGTATATACAGGAAATACAGCCAGTGCAAATACCGGCATTGATTTAATCCGTGGGACAAGCTGGACGACAGCCAGTAGTCTTTTTGGTATGCACCTTCTCTCTAATTCCGGCGGAAGTTATCGTGGGGGACTTGGGTTTACTAATTCCAGCTCGTTTTCTGAACAAATGACGTTTAATTCCTCGGGCAATATCGGCATTGGCACCACTTCACCATATTCCAAACTCTCCGTGTGGGGCACGAGCACCGGCACAAATCAACTATTTGAACTCACCAATTCCGCTTCCACTACTCTCGCAAGTTTCCTTGAAAATGGAACCGGATATTTCCTTGGCAATATTGGGATTGGGACAACTTCACCGTACGCAAAACTTTCCGTTGTTGGACAAGTCGTTGCGGATTACTTCTCCGCGACTTCCACCACCGCTACTTCCACATTTGCGGGCAACATAAACGTTGACTCGGGAGCGCTCACGTATACGCAGTCGTCGGGAATTGTTGACGTGGCAACGCTTACCTCGGGACAGGAATCATTTGAGACCAACGCGGGCATTGCTTCGTGGATGGATTTGCCGGTTGATTCGACTCCTGAGTTGGGAACAATTGAATCCTATATTGCGCAAATAGATAGCAACGCGCTTATGACGATGTATAGCGAATCACTCGGTGATGGAAATGTGTGGAAGATGGGTGTCGGTATTGGTACAACGACTCCGACGTTAGCGATGTTCCAAATTCAAAGCGCCACTTCAACGACCGGCACGACCGACTTGGTGGACGTATCCGACATAAGCGGAAACTCATATTTCAGAATCAAACAATCGGGAAAAATCGGCATCGGCACGACTTCGCCGTACGCAAAACTTTCCGTCTGGAGTTCCGGCACGGGAACGGGACAAGCGTTTGAAATCACCAACAACGCCTCCACGACTATTGCGAAATTCCTTGATAATGGCACCGCGTACTTCCAAGGCAACGTCGGTATCGGCACCACTACCCCCGGACAAAAACTTTCCGTTGCAGGTGATATTTTGGGCAATAATTTCATCGCTTCGTATTTTACGGCGACCACTTCGACAGCGACCTCAACACTCGCCGGCGGACTTTCCGTTGCGGGGACGAGCGGATTGACGGTATTGCAGAATGGAAATATTGGAGTTGGTACCGCTTCACCGCTTCGCAAATTCCAAATCACCAACGCCGGAGCAAATGCTCAACTCATGTTGGAAGACACCGGAGCATCAGCAAATCAACATTATGGTTCGCTCGGTTTTGCGCGAGGGGCGTTTAGTTTTAATACTATGACTGATGCGCTTGCGTCAACGACGAGAATGGTTATTAACTCTTCCGGCAATGTCGGCATCGGCACAACCACCCCGTATTCCAAACTCTCCGTTTGGGGCACGAGTACCGGAACGAACCGAATGTTCGAACTTACCAATTCCGCTTCTACCACCCTCGCGAGTTTTCTTGAAAATGGCACGGGGTACTTCCTCGGCAATATCGGTATCGGCACGACATCACCCTATGCCAAACTTTCCGTTGTTGGACAAGTCGTTGCGGATTACTTCTCCGCGACTTCTACCACCGCTACTTCCACATTTGCGGGCAACATAAACGTCGACTCGGGAGCGCTCACGTATACACAGTCGTCGGGAATTGTTGATATTGCCGCTCTCTCGATGGGTGCGCAATCATTTGAAAGCGACGCGGGTATTCTGTCTTGGACTGATATGCCGGTTACTTCCACCTCGGCTCTTGGTACCGTTAATTCATACAGTGCGCAAATGGATACGAATCCGATGCTCACTCTTTACAGCGAATCACTTGGAGACGGCAACACGTGGAAGAACGCTGTCGGAATTGGCACGACGACCCCACTTGCCACGCTTTCAATCCAAAGCGCTACCTCGACCACCGGCACCACTCCGATTTTTGACATAGCGGGATTAACGGGTACATCATTTATGCGTATGACCGCCGCCGGAGCACTTTCTGTTTACGGTACTACGACGCTTGGCGTTGCCGGACAAATGGCGGGACTGCAAATCGGCAACGGTGGTATCTGCGTAGATAACGACGGCTCCTGCACCGCTTCCACCACCGGACGCATCTCATCAATCACGAGCACTGTTGGAGCGACCGACGTCGCGGAAAATTATTCTTCAACCGAAGCGCTTGAACCCGGCGATATCGTAGCCACGCGAGGAAAAGCTGAAGTCGGAAAAGCGAATTCCGAAAGCGATGTTATTCTCGGTATCGTTTCCACCGACCCGGGCGTTCTCCTCGGATTCTCTCTTGACCCCGCTACCACGACAACAACGAAACTTTTCCCTGTTGCTCTTTCCGGACGCGTTCCTGTAAAAGTTTCCAACAAAAATGGCGAAATCAAAGTTGGCGACCGCCTCTCTCTTTCTTCCGACGAAGCTGGTATTGCCGTGAAAGCGACTAAAGATGGACAAACTGTCGGTATTGCGCTTGAAGATTGGAACGAAAGTGGGACGGGAAAAATTTTAACTTTCGTTTCTCTCTCATGGTATCAAACACTCGCGGATGCGGTAAGTGGTGATGTGCCGGCATCAAAAACATTTTTCGAACAAATTGTTGATGCGGTAAAAGACCAAATCGTTACTTTTACGGAAAAAATAATCGCCCTCAAAGGAATGATAATCGGTTCACCCGAAAAACCAGCCGGTATCACCATTTACGACGAAAACACCAAAGAGCCGTTCTGTGTAAAAGTAAGAGATGGAGTAATGGTAACCGAACCGGGAGAGTGCGTTGTTTCCCCGACCTGCGTTTCTCCGCAAATTTTGAATGATGCCAAAACCGAATGTGTCGATCCACCCCTTCCGCTGGCAGAGGAACCGACCTGCTCCGATACCCAAACGTTGAGTGACGGCCAATGTGTTGATAACCCGCCCGCCGAATCAACGTGCGACTTAACGGCGAACACAATGGTTGGTGATGTTTGCACCCCTTGCGATCTTTCCGCCAATACCATAGAATCCGGCGTTTGCACTCTTAAACCGGAATCGCCACCAACTTGCACTGAAGGACAGACGCCTGATGTTGATGCTTGTGTTGCGCCATCGACCTAAGAAAGTTAAAAGTTTAAAATCAAAAAAAGTTTAAAGTTTCAAGCCAACATTTAAACTTGAAACTTTTTTCTTTAAGCTCTTTACGATATACTGTAAATATAATGAAAAAATAATAATGAAAAATGAATAATCCGAAAATGAAAAATTCAATTCGTTAATTATTCATTTTTCATTATTATTTTTTCATTGAGTTATTATTCATTCATGTCAAAACTCCCCGGCATTATCATAATATTTCTCGTCGCTTCCATAGGAGGGTACTACCTCTGGCAGTTTGGCATATACGCAGCATCCACTTTTACTTCCGACAATCCCTCTTTTCAAGCAAACCTTACCAATACCCTCGACCTCCAGGCGGGCATAGGCAAACCGACCTTTACTCGGGCGACGGTCGCCACCGTTACCGACTTTGAAGGGTTAATTAAGAATGTGAAAAGCGGGGAAGCACGGTTCGAAGGGGCGAGAAGGGTGGAGAATTTGGCTTTACAGAGTGAGGCGTTTGATAATGCGAGTTGGTTAAAATTTAATTCGACGATTACCGAAAATGCTACTGTTTCTCCGAATGGAACAGTATCTGCGGATAAGGTTTATGAAGATAATACAACAAATTATCATAGAGTAGAAAGAACTAGTAGTATTGATTTGGGAAGAAGCTACACACTTTCTGTGTTTGCAAAAATGGCGGAGCGTTCTTATGTAATCTTATCAGCTCAAACATACGCTGGTGCATCAGCGTGGTTCAATCTTTCTAACGGTACAGTGGGTACGGTATCAGGAGATTTATCTGGGAAACAGGCAACCATTCAAAATATAGGAAATGGGTGGTATAGAGTTTCGCTAACTTGGACAGCAAATATTACAGGAGCAGCAACAATAAGAGCAAGTGTTTCTAATGCTGACAACGTAAGTAATTATCTTGGCGATGGCACTTCCGGCATTTACGTTTGGGGAGCTCAACTCGAAGACGTCACCGGTCAAGCGAATCAAAATCCTTCCGAATATGTCTCCACTGGTGTCAAAACTTCGACTCCCTATCACGGTGCAAACGTGGATGGGGTGAAGTATTTTACGACGTACAATGGGAATACTGTGGCGAGCAATGTGGTCACTGAAGCCACTGGTGCAAACATTCCCGATGCGACCCTGCATGGTTATGTGGCGGAAGGAGCGCGGACGAATTTAGTTTTGCAGAGTGAAAGTATCTATACAACGAATTGGGCGAAATTTAATAATTCAACTGCAGGATTAGCTACCACGACCGCTCCAAGTGGAGCGAATACCGCTGGACTCTGGTCAAGAACATCTACTTCCGCCTCTTATATATATCAAGTAATTTCAAAGCCCGCTTCTGCATTACCATATACGTTGAGTCTGTATGTAAAATCAAATACGGGAAGATATGCGGCAATAACTCTTCAGTCGGTTTATCCTGATTATGTGCGAGCTACATTTGACTTACAAACAGAAACTATCTCCACGCCTGCTATCGGTGGGACGTTTACCACACCCTCTGCTTCTATAACTAGTGTTGGTAATGGTTGGTACAGGATTACTCTTTCTGCGGTTTCTTCTACTTCTATCGGTATTACTCCTTACCTCTCATTCAATTCAAACGGTGTCGCCGTCGATGGCATCGACTCATCATCAACGTCGAGCGGATATTTTTGGGGAATACAAGTAGAACAAGCCTCCTTTGCCTCCTCCTACATCCCCACCACCACCGCGAGTGTGACGAGGAATGCGGATGTGTTGTCGTATCCCACAAGCGGAAACTTCAGTGATACAACAGGGAGTGCTTATGCGGAATATGGTCATTACTCGTGGTCAAATAATAGTAGCCATAGAATTATCGGTAATACCGCTGCACCGGGAGCGTGTTTATTTGCTGGCTCCAATAGTTCTTTTAGGTCAGGGGTATCCGATAATACTACGGCACTCAACGGGCCGGGTGATACTACTTTGGGAATAATAAAAGGTGCGTCAAAGTGGTATGGTTCTAGCATGAAAGCATTTTCAGATGGTTTAATCGGAAGTGAAGGTAACTATGACGGGTCATTTAATTTAACTTCTCTTGGTATTGGGATAGGAACAAATCCATATTACGGCACCATCCGCAATGTGAAGATATGGAAGAAAGCTCTTTTGGATGGGCAGCTCACGAATATGACGAGTACGAATGCGAGCGTGTCGCAGAGCGCAGTGAAGACGACTACGGTAGGCGCAGACGGATCGTCATTTCAAGCCGACCTTAAGTCAACCCTTGACCTTCAAGCGGGGGTCGGGGTGCCGACGTTTACGCGGGCGACGATTGCTACGGTTACCGACTTCGAGGGGTTGATCAAGAATGTCAAAAGCGGGGAAGCGCGGTTTGAAGGGGCACGACGGGTGGAGAATTTGTTGACGTATAGTGAGGATTTCAGTAATGCGATTTGGTTGACTGCGATTTCAGGAACGGGGATAACAGCCACAAAAACGCCAAACTATGGAACTGCACCCGATGGCACATTGACCGCTTGCCGTGTTGTTCTTGATAAGGGAGCGGGAACAACATCATCAGACATTGCACAAATGATTTATAATGCAACACCTGTACCAGGATTAACTGGGTTAGCTTCTGCTTGGATAAAAACAACAGATGGAAGTTCAAAGGTAGTATCAATTCAAAACGCAACAGGACTTTCTGTCGTTACAGTAACGGGAACATGGAGAAGAATGACGCCAGGAAGCGCAACCGCAAATGTATTTACAATAAGGCTTCGCGGAACGTATGGAACAAGCGATACTGCCGATTTACAAATTTGGCATCCAATGTTTGAAAATATGGTCGGTCAATCCAATCAAAACCCTTCCGAATACGTCTCGACCAACGTCAAAACCTCCGCTCCCTATCACGGTGCGAATGTTGACGGGGTGAAGTACTTTACGACGTACAATGGGAATACCGTGGCGAGCAATGTGGTCACTGAAGCGACCGGTGCGAACATTCCCGATGCGACCTTGCACGGGTATGTGGCGGAAGGAGCGCGGACGAATTTGTTACAACAAAGCGAAACATTTGATAATGCGTATTGGCAGACTGCGAGCAACATTACGGTAATCGCGGATAATATCGTAGCTCCGTCTGGTGCGACAACGGCTGAAAAGTTTACCGAAGTCGCCAGCACGGCAACACATCGAGTAAGTGCGAATAATAATGCTGGCACAACAATTGTTTCGGGTACTACCTATACACTTTCTGCGTATTTTAAGAAAGGAACAAGACAATATCAGTTGCTAGATGTGACCGATTCTGGTGGTGGTCAACAAGTTAGGCAGTGGTTTGATTTGGATAATGGCATACTGGGTACAAACACTACTATTGGAACACAGATTGTAAGGAATAACGCGACGATAACTTCTGTAGGGGGCGGTTGGTATAGGGCGACCCTAACGGTTACACCAACCGGTGTAGCATCAAATCTTTTGTTTAGTTTTTTGAATCTTGCTAGTGGTGATGGCACAATTTCGTATCTCGGAGATATTACTCAATACGGATATTTCTGGGGAGCCCAACTCGAAGCCGGCTCCTTCACCTCCTCCTACATCCCCACTACCACCGCGAGTGTGACGAGGAATGCGGATGTGTTGACGTATCCGAGTGCGGGAAATGTTACGGTTCTTTCAGACTTTAGTTTATATGGAGAGGCAATACTCCCTACGGTTACGAGTGATTCTTCTCAAATATTGATTGGTTCAAATGTCAATTATATGATGTATTATCGTGTCTCCAATAATTTAAGTGCAAAGATGAGCTTCTTTTCCGATTCCGGCTCCGGTGTTGCAAAATTAGTGAATCCCGGTGCGAATCAAATGAATAAATATTCGGGAAGAAAAACAAGTACTACGGTTTCAATTTTTGCGAATGGAATAAAAGGAACTGATGGCACCAATGGAGCAATGGCAACAGAACCAACACAAATTCAAATAGGAGCTCATAACTCAAGTAGTCAACTCTATGGCGCCATTCGCAATGTGAAGATATGGAAGAAAGCACTCACTGATACAGAGCTCACGAATATGACGAGTACGAATGCGGCGGTATCGCAGAGCGCAGTGAAGAAAACCATCATCAACGCTTCGCAAAATACCAAGCTCACAAGCGGGTTGGTTGGTTTATGGAGTTTTAATGGTACCGATATTTCAGGGATTACAGTGTATGACCGAAGCGGAAACAACAACAATGGCACGACAACGGGCGGAGTCACCAAAACCATCGGCAAGATTGGGCAGGGCTTACTGTTTGATGGGACGAGTGGGTATGTGAGCATTCCAAACTCAAACAGTATAGGAATTACCGGAGATATGTCTATCTCTGCGTGGGTTAAGGTAACCGACTTTGTAAACTACAACGGTATACTTGGGAAAACGAATAATAATCAATACGCAAATCCTTATGATTTTTACTTGAATCAAACAACCGGTCTTCCAAAATTTTATCGTGGAAATGGGAATAGTGGTGTAACAAATTTTTCACTCGGAACAAATCCGCCGGCGCTTAATCAATGGCAATTTATAGCGGTGACTATGTCAGGAACAAATGTTACGCACTACCTTAATGGTGTGGCAAATGGAACAGGAACCATAAATACAACAACCACGAATGGAAGTGATTATCTGTACATTGGTTCACGAGGTGACCTTGTAACTAAAATGAAGGGTACCCTCGACGAAGTCCGCATCTACAACCGCGCGCTGTCGGCGGGGGAGGTTACGCAGTTGTATAATTTGGGAAGATAATTAACGATAAAATATTTTTCATTTTTTTACTCATTATTCATTTATGTCAAAACTCCCAGGCATTATCATAATCTTTCTTTTTGCTTCCATAGGAGGGTACTACCTCTGGCAGTTTGGCATATACGCGGCATCCACTTTTACTTCCGACCAACCGTCTTTTCAAGCTGATCTCAAGTCAACCCTTGACCTCCAAGCGGGGGTGGGGGTGCCGACCTTTACTCGCGCGACTGTTGCGACCGTTACCGACTTCGAGGGGCTTATCAAGAATGTCAAAAGCGGGGAAGCAAGGTTTGAGGGGGCGAGGCGGGTGGAGAATTCAATTACAAATTCAGAAAACTTAACTGCTGGAGGTGGATGGACGGTAGTAAATGCAACTTCCGTTATTGGAGCTACCGCACCAGATGGAACACCGACGGCATTTACATTTACGGCTACTAATGCAGGAGGACAGATTTGGAAAGCAAGTACTATCTCCACAAATAAAACAGTCGTTTCTTCTTTTTGGATTAGACGGGTTTCCGGAACAGGAAATGTCAGAATTGACTCTGATGCCGGAACACATACGGTGGTCACCGTTACGAGTACATGGAAGCGTTTTTCAGAGTTAAAATCATCTCCCGTTACATCATTTTTTTCAGGAATATTTCTCGATACGAGTGGTGATGTTGTAGAGATATGGCATCCCCAACTGGAAGATGTCACCGGTCAAGCGAATCAAAACCCTTCCGAATATGTCTCTACTAATGTCAAAACCTCCGCTCCGTATCACGGTGCCAATGTGGACGGGGTGAAGTACTTTACGACGTACAATGGGAATACCGTGGCAAGCAATGTGGTGACGGAAGCGACCGGCGGTGCGATTCCCGACGCGACCTTGCACGGCTATGTGGCGGAAGGAGCGAGGACGAATCTCGCTTTGCAGAGTGAGGCGTTTCATCATGCGAGTTGGTCAAAAATTGATATTACGACAGGTGTGGCAACGACCACCTCTCCAAACGGTGCACAGGGAGGACAGTTAATCACGACGGGAACGGATGGCACAGGGAAAATTATCAGTAATGTTGGTATGACTTCTGTTTCAGACTCGACATATACGACATCAGTATATGTAAAAAGAGGTAATACCGATTGGGTGTATTTGAATAATGCCAATGTTTCCGGTACGGACATTGTGAGGCAGTGGTATAACATTGGTTCCGGGGTTTTGGGTTCATCGACTGTTGGAGGTACCGGTGTTAAGACTAATGCCACAATCACAGATGTTGGGAACGGATGGTATCGCCTAACTCTTTCTTGTTATATTAGCGATACATCTATACTTATTACAATCTTAAATCCAACGGGAGATTTGTCTGTGACACGAGTTGCTAATGCAACAATGTATCTCTGGGGAGCTCAAAGAGAACTCGGCTCTTTCGCCTCCTCCTACATCCTCACCACCACCGCGAGTGTAACACGGAATGCGGATGTGTTGTCGTATCCGACGGCGGGGAATTATTCAAACAGCGCAGTATCTGCATATACAGAATCCATATATTCAAGAACGGTTGCAACTTATGGCAGTACTATCGATATAGGGGATGGTACAACGAACAACCGAATAGAATTGGGTGGTTTGACTGTTTCAAATACGGCTTGGGTTACATCAATTATGACTGGAGGTGTGTCACAGCTAGAATCTAGTTCCAATGGTGCAATGTCTCCCTATGTTTTTCAGAAATTGGCGATGTTTGCATCTCCTACTTCTGCAAAAGGATTTTTGAATGGAACACAAAAAGGAAATGTGGCAACAAATATCAGTCTTCCGCAGG
>Ga0172379_10010495_pt1 | contig 11193 bp, 11 predicted proteins | sample GrowelOW334metaG_FD_119756 | JGI IMG/M metagenome (GOLD analysis project Ga0172379, IMG submission 119756) | Groundwater microbial communities from an aquifer near a municipal landfill in Southern Ontario, Canada - Groundwater well OW334 metaG | ecosystem: Environmental > Aquatic > Deep... | reverse complement strand
ATTCGTTTTTATTCGTTCTTCTTTAATTTTCGTGATTCGTGACATTCGTATTACGGCGCTATCCACTTCCGGCGCTGGTTCAAAATTTTCTTTTCCAACTTCAAATAAAATTTCCGCGTCGGCGTAATATTGTACAGAAATCGCGAGAATACTCATCTGGCCAGGTTTTGCGACAATTCTTTCAGCCACTTCTTTTTGCACCATCAAAATCATTTCGCTTGGCGGATTTTCGTTTTCCAAAAATAATCTGATAATCGGCGAGGTTATATAATAGGGGATATTCGCGATAACCTTGTAGTTTTTATCTTGAAATTTTTGTTTAATTAATTCTGCAAGATTGATATTTAAAATATTTTCGTGGATTATTTCAACATTTTTATTACTATTAAATTTTTTTGTAAGCGGTTCAATTAAGAGCTCATCAATTTCAATCGCTAAAACTTTCCCGGCATATTTTGCCAGTTCTTCAGTCAAGATTCCCCTTCCGGGGCCTATTTCCAGCACAAAATCATCCGCTTTTAAATCAGCCGCCGCGACAATTTTCTTAACAATCTTGTCGTTTCTTAGAAAATTTTGTCCTAACCTGGTTGGCATAAAGTTAGATTAATTTACAATCACTTCCATCTTCACATTCGCCACTCCTGCTCCGAGATTGGCGATTTTGGCGAAGGCGACTTTGTCGAGATCGATTATTCTTCCGTTGCCGAATGGACCGCGGTCATTAATTTTTACGATTACGGACTTGCCGTTTTCGGTATTGGTGACGCGTACATAACTTCCCATCGGGAGCCACGGATTAGCCGCCGCCATTGTTCCGGTATAGGCATACCAGCTAGCGACGCCGGTGTGTATTTTCCCGATCTTAACATATGTTCCCTGGGTGACAACTTCCGTCACTGGTTCTTTGGTAACGGTTTCTTTAAGAACTTTTCGTGATATTTCTTTGTTGTTATGTGAAACAATCTTATATGTAATTTCTTTGATTCCCCTTTCACCCCTTTGAGTAATCTTTTTTGTACGCCAGCTAAGCTCGTCGTCTTCGTTAGATGTTGTTTTGAAGGGAATATCTTTTTTTACGATCTCCTCTTTAATGTCGACCCGTATAACTTCAATTGTAGCATTATTTTGGAGCGGTTTGTCGAGGGCGGGCTTTGTAAAATCATCTTCTCCCAATTTTATATTATTTTCCCAGAGGGCGCCGGCGACCGAATTTTCCAAAGTATGGGCATCTGAGGTTTTTCCATCAGCCATTATTTTTATTTTTAAAGCCCGTTTCATGGTGATGTTCATTCCGGGCAAAAGCGACGAATCCAAAGCGGGAATTATTTTATCGTGTTCAGCCAGTTTGATATTTTTTTCTTTCACAAAATCAGAAAGAGTGCTGGCCGAGGTGGTTACATTAAAAAACAGCCCATTATCATTGACGCAGAGGCTTTTTGCTGAATTATCCAAAATCAGTTCGCGGCCTGGACGGCTGGCAAAAAAATAATAAATTGCCCAAAAGGCAGCTGTTAGAATTAAAATAATAAAGATTTTTTTCATTCCGTTTTGAAGCGATATTGGATCGCTTCGGCGATGTGCGCCGGCTGGATAGTTAAATTGCCGGACAAATCGGCGATTGTTCGGGCAACTTTTATAATACGATAATATGCCCGCGCGCTCAAGTGCATCCGAGTGACGGCATTTTTCATGAGTTCAATGCACGTTTGATCCAGTTGGCAGAATTTTTTGATCTGCTCGCTTTCCATTTCGCTGTTGGTTATGGTGGCCGTGCCCGCGAATCTGTCTTTTTGGATGTTTCTGGCGCGCGATACCCTCTGGCGGATGGACTGCGAGCCTTCTGATTCAAAATTTTCCGCTAATTTTTCAAATTTAATGCGCGGCACTTCGACATGAAGATCGATGCGGTCGAGAATCGGACCGGAAATTTTTCTTTGATATTTGATAATTTGCGCCGGGCTGCATGAGCAGGCCTTTTCCGGATCGGTGGCGTTGCCGCATGGGCAGGGGTTCATGGCGGCAACTAAAGTAAATCGCGCCGGAAATTCCAGCGTGCCTTGGGCGCGGGAAACTGTGATGACGCCGTCCTCCAATGGTTGGCGTAAATTTTCCAAAACTGATCGGGAAAATTCCGGGAATTCATCGAGAAACAAAACGCCTCTGTGCGACAAACTGATTTCTCCCGGCCGCGGATAACTGCCTCCGCCGACCAGAGAAACAGCACTGGCGCTATGGTGCGGTGAACGAAACTGTCTTTTGGTGACCAATGGGGTTTTTTCGTGCAGATGGCCGGCAACGGAAAAGATTTTGGTGATTTCCAAGGCTTCCGGAATTGTGAGTTTGGGTAGAATGGATGCCATAGTTTTGGCGAGAAGAGTTTTTCCTGATCCGGGTGGACCATTGAGGATTGTGTTATGTCCGCCAGCGGCCGCAATTTCCAAAGCGCGCTTAGCGTGTTCCTGTCCGCGAATATGCGCCATGTCAACGGCATATTCTTCATCAGCAAACAGTTCCGCCAAATTTGTCCGGGGAGCGGGCATAATTTTTCGCTCATTCATAAGGTGCAAAATCAAATGCGTGAGCGTATCCGCTGGAATTACTTCGACTCCGTCGATCACGGATGCCTCCGCCGCGTTTTCAGGCGGGACATAAATTTCCGCGATGCCTTTTTCTTTGGCTAAAATTGCCATTGGCAAAACGCCTTTTACCGGGCGTATTTTGCCGTCCAGAGCCAGCTCGCCCAAAAATAGTTTATTTTTAAAATCAAAATTGATTTGTTTGGTGGCCAGTAAAAATCCCAAGGCGATTGGCAGATCGTAAACCGGACCCTCTTTTTTGAGATCGGCGGGAGCGAGATTGACCGTCACGCGTCCGCATTGATGCGGTGGTTTGAACTTGCTGTTGCGAATAGCCGCGCCCACTCTATCCTTGGCTTCTTTGACAGCGACATCCGGCAGTCCGACAATATTGAAAACATGGAGCCCAGCTTTTACTGTGTCCGCTTCAATTTCGATGAGCTCGCTCGCAAGCCCGACCGTGGCGGCGGATAGGATTTTGGAAGACATAAAATAATTAAATTCTGATATCTAAATCCAAAAAAATTAGATTTTTTAATTTTGATATTGTTCAGAATTTAGTGCTTAGGATTTAGAATTTTTATTAATATTAGTATAACACCAATCACAATGAAAATATCGGCCAAATTAAATATTGGCCAAAACCTCAAGTCGATGAAATCGATAATGCAACCATGAATAAAGCGATCCAGCATGTTTGATATGGCGCCAGATAATATTAAAATCAAAAAGTAATAATTGAACGACCAGCTTTTTTTATAAAGCAAAAACAAAAGAACACTTATAAATGCGATCCATAAGAGCCAAAATGAAATTTCAGACACCTTGATTCCGAAAGCTATATTAGGATTGCAAATATAAAATCCGCCACTGGAGCGGACAATATATTTGCTTAACTGGTCAACAAAAACTAATAAAAGAAACAGGAGAGGCAAAAATTTCTTTGTGCATTCGTACATGCGTATGGATTCATAGAAATTATTTGCATGTAATGCAGGTTTTGGCGGAAGGGCTCGCTTTCAATCGCTCAATATCAATCTCCTGGTGGCAATTCTCGCAAATTCCATAAGTTCCAGCATCCATTCTTTGGAGAGCCTCAAGAATATCCTGCAATTTTTTCTCCAACGTGGCTTCAACTGGCAGATTATCCGTGTATTGTTCAACCTCAGTCGCGTTATCATCTCGATCAGTCCCGATGTTTTCAAAGGAAGTTTCATAATCGCCCTTGTCATCAAGCGGTTTGGCGATACGGCCCAAATTTTCCTCAAGCTCCTTTTTTTCTTTTAACAAAGCCTCTTTTAACTCTGAAATTGTCTTGGGGTCTAATGTCATAAAATTAAAGTTAAGTGTTATTAGCTTGTTGCTATTGTATCAAAAGTCCCTGCGAATGTCTACAGAAAAATATTTGGGATATGTTTCACCTTGGCAACGCGAGTTTCATAATTTAACCACACCGAGATGGCATCAAAGCGATAGTTCGCATCTTTCAAATCATGTTGATAAAGATAAGCATTGGCAATTTTGGAAAGTTTTCTTAATTTATCACGAGTGATGTTTTCTTCCGGCAAAGTGTCTTTATATTTTTGAAAATCTCTGGTTTTAACTTCGACAAAAACCAGTTCATTATTGTTTTTGTCTTTGGCGATAATGTCAATTTCACCCAATCTTCGTCCGGAATTATTTTTAAAATTCATATCCAAAATTTTGTAGCCTTTGTTCTGCAAAAAATTGGCGGCAACTTGTTCGCCAGTCTGGCCGGTTTGTGATTTTATGTTCGCCATAGCGGAAGTGTATCATTTTTGGCAACAAAAAAACACCATCTGGTGCAATAAGGTATTGAAACCAGCGGATGCCGCCGAATGAAAAGTCCTGATAATATAATATAAGACTTGTTTGACAACACCCACTGGTGTTCATCAATGTGTACGCGTCGGCCTTTCTTGTACTTTTTGGTTTGGGTGAGAAACCATCCAGTCACGAAGGACTAGCGTGTAATATTTTTATTACTAAAACACACTGCTTTTTGCATTTTCTGACTTAAATGCTTTTTTCTCCCGTACCGTTCTCTGGCATTAAGCCTTTTGAAGGTCGGGCTCTGCCTAGAGAAGCATTATCAGATGCTGCTTTAGGCAGTTCCCAACCCTTTTAAAGAACGAATTTTTTATTGATTTTTATTTTTGATAAAAAATTTTTATTTTTGTTTTTAGGGTCTAGAATGTCAGTTATCCTAGCGGTTCCGATACATTGATCGAAACACTTGAACAGTAGAGAGGTTTCAATCGCAAATAGGGGGAAATTGCGATTGAAACTCCTCTACCGTGCTTTTTCTTTTTATTTTCAAATAACTTATACAGCTATTATAGCAGAAAAAAAGCGCTTAGTCAAAGGGTAATCTTTAAAAATGCTTTATTTTAGCCAAAATATTAACAAAAAATGATTTTTAACTTAGCTTATTTACTTTTCAAAACTTTTTCGGAAAATAAAAAGAAAATCTCTTTTTTGCCTGATTTTAGGCTAAAATCTGTGGATAAACTGTTTTTTTCACAAGTTATCCACAGGCTATCTATTTTTGTCTAAATTATTGCCCTGTGGGCGCATTACGGGGTGTCGTTGCGGGAGTAGTTGTAATTGGGGGAGAACTTTTGGCAGAATCACCAGCCTTATCAGTTTCGATCGGCGAATCAGTTGTCGGCGCGATTTTATCAATAATAGCTCGTATGGTCATTTTAGTTGTTCCAATCAGGAGCTTGTCTTTGAAAATGGCATAATCAACGGACAAATCTTCAGGAGAAATTATATTTAAGAATCTTATGTCCAAACCATTATATTTACTGCTTGAGAAAATCTTTGGTGCTAACGTGTAATTTCCCGGTATGAAAATTGGAGACAATTCTTTTGTTAGATCTTTTTCTTCCAACGATAGTAAATTTTTTCGGTCGGTTTGCAGTTTGCTTGTGTTTTTTGAATCAGTCTGTTCCTTAAAATCCATGGCCAACCCCAATCTAGTTACGCTAGCATCATTATAAATAAACAAACTGAAAGTGCTTCCCAGGCTTGCTGTCAGGGCTGGAGAAAAAGTCATCTCGAGCTTGGCGGAAAAATCCTGGAAAGTTATCGGATTATTTTGCTGGTCGACAATCACAAACTCGACAGGCGAAACTGTTTTTGCTGTATAAACTTTATCCACATATGACAGGAGAGTTTCTTTTAGTGCAGATTTATTTGTATTGGTCAAATCAATGCTTAGATAGTTTGATGTATCAGTTGAAAAGACAACAGGAGGAATGGGCGCAGGGACAGGCACTGGTTCTGGTGCAACTACTTCCGGTGTATTGTCGATTACGACATCAGGAGCTTTTTGTTGGCGCGTACTCCAGAAATAATAACCTCCGCCAGCAATGATGAAAACTAGCAATACTGAAAATATTATTATAAATGGCTTCATGGATAACTTTTTGGAAGAGTGTTCTTGTTTTAGCGGGATTGGGGTTTGGGCGGAAATATCAATCCGATCCATCCTGTTTGTCCAATCATGTGTTATCTCTGTCTCTTGTGGCGCAGGGCGATTTTCCGCGGCCGGAACTGGATTCAAAAATGGGCTGCTTTTTTGCGAGACAGTCAAATTTGCGGGAGGGACAGATTTTTTTATTGAAACATTTTCTAGCTCCTCTTCTGCTTTGGCCGCGCTTGGATTATCAACAAACTCAAGATCTTTAAGCATGGTATGCACCGGGAGATGTTCAATGTCCTGGTCGTCGATATTTTTATTTTGGTCTTGAAACATTTTTTTATGAAATAAAATAGAGATGTCTTTACACATCTCTATTTTACAACAATAAGTGTTTTTAGTCTATGCTATTTTTTAGCCGCCGCCCTGGCTGACAAATTTATTCGGCCCTGGCTGTCAATCTCTTTGACTTTGACCGGAATAATATCGCCAATCTGGACAATATCTTCAACTTTTTCTACGCGGTGGTCAGCCAGTTCGGAAATATGGATCAAGCCTTCCTGCCCGGGCAGAATTTCAGCGAAAGCGCCAAAATTCATGATACGAGTAACTTTAGCTTGGAATATTTCACCAGCTTTCACCTCATGGGTTAGATTATCAATCCATTCCTGAGCTTTCTTGGCTGCGACTGCGTCTGGAGAAGTGATGAAGACCGAACCGTCGTCCTCAATGTCAATTTGTACGCCAGTTTCATCAATAATGGCGTTAATAATCTTGCCACCCGTGCCGATAACATTCCTGATTTTCTCAGGATTGATCTTCATAATGATGATTCTCGGCGCATATTGGGACATTTCGGCTCTTGGAGCAGGAATGGCATCGGTAATCTTCTTCATGATTTCCATGCGATTTTCTCGGGATTGTTCGAGAACAGCTTTGAGCATTTCCAGAGTTACGCCGTCCAATTTTACGTCCATCTGAAGGGCTGTTATGCCGACTTCAGTGCCGGCCGCTTTGAAATCCATATCGCCGTAATGGTCCTCTAGTCCTTGAATATCAGTGAGAACTTTGAATTTTCCATCATGCCCGACAATAATGCCCATGGCGATTCCGCTGACCGGGCGCTTGATTGGCACACCAGCATCCATCAGTGACAAAGTAGAGCCACAAGTGGAAGCCATTGAAGATGAACCATTAGAAGAAAGCACTTCAGAAACCAAAAGGATGGTGTATGGAAATTCATCTTTTGGAGGTAAAACCGGAATCAAAGCTTTTTCAGCCAAAGCTCCATGGCCGACTTCGCGCCGTCCCGGACCACGCATCGGTTTTACTTCGCCGACGGAATATGGCGGGAAATTGTAATGATGGATATATCTTTTCTTCATATCCACTTCCATTGTGTCAATCACTTGCTCATCACCAGGCGAACCTAGGGTTGTAACAGTCAGCGCCTGCGTTTCGCCACGAGTGAAAAGTCCGGTGCCGTGCGTGCGGGGCAGGATACCAACTTGACATTCGATTTTTCTGATTTCATCAAGTTTTCGACCGTCTGGTCTCTGATCTTTGCCTAAAATATTCTGATGGACGATTTCATCCGAAGTTTCTTCAAAAACTTGCTCGGCAATTTCTTTGTATTTATCCTTTTCTCGTTCAGAAGCCTCCGGAAAAGTTTCTTTGATATAAGCAGTAGTTTTTTCTTTGATAGCCTTGAGTTTACCTTCAATTGTTTGCTTATCTGGGTCGTATAAAGATTCGGCCAGGTTTTCTGATAGCAAAATTTCCTTTATTTTAGCTTCAAATTCAGGTGTGCCCTGGAGCAGCGCCGGCTCAGCTTTGGTTTTCCCGACTTCTTTTTGAATATCCCCGATAAAAGCGGCAATTTTTTTAATAGCCTCATGGCCGAACTCAAAAGCTTTGAGAATTTCCGCTTCCGGAACTTCTTTGGCGGCTGTTTCGATCATGTTGATTTTATCCTTGGTTCCAGAAAGCACGATATCAAAATCTCCGTCCGTTGTTTCGCCGTTGACTGGGTTTAGGATAAGCTCGTTTTTGACTCTGCCGATGCGCACCGCGCCAACCGGACCGTTCCAAGGGATGTTGGAAATTGAAAGAGCTGCGGAGGCGGCGATGATTCCCAAAATATCCGGGTCATTTTCTCCATCATATGACAAAACAGTACAAATTACTTGCACATCATTGCGCATTCTGGAATTGAAAAGCGGGCGAATGGTGCGGTCAACTACACGTCCCGAAAGAACCGCGTCGTCTGATGGACGACCCTCTCTTTTGATAAATCTCGAACCTTTGATTTTACCGGCGGCGTAATATCTTTCTTCAAAATCCACCATCAATGGGAAATATCCACTGATTCTGGACGCGCCGGAGCTCATTGTGGCGGCAGCCAAAACCACCGTGTCGCCGTAGCGCACAGTTACTGATCCGTTGGCCTGGCCAGCCAGAAGTCCGGTTTCGACTTCCAGGACTCTTCCTCCGATCTGGAGGGACCATTTTTTATGTTCCATAAGAAACGTTTAGCCTTACGCTAATGACGTTATAAACACGATACTAAGCTCAAATGAAGCTCACTATTGTGCCTGTTACGACATTAAACAAGGCTTTTTATTAAATTATTAAGTGATTAAATACTAGCTTATTTTGAGGATTTTGTCAAAAAAAAGAAGGAGATCATCAGTGTAACAGGAGATCTCCTTGAGTATTTGATTTTGCTTAAATGTTGAACTTGCGATCGCAAGATATGCACCAAAACTGGTGCGATAAGAAGTCATTAGAATTATTGTCCTGAAAAGGGTTCTTAATAACATTGTTATTTTCACCACAGACAGGGCAATGTGGCTGATGACTCGTGTTTTTGCTTAAGCTCATACATTCCCACTCGTCAGGAAGCTTCTTGATTCTCTGGTTTTCTTTTATGAAGGCGAAAACCCATAATCCAATGTACAAAACAAAAAAAATAAACAAACAATCTTCAGGTGTAAGCTTCATCTAAAACCTCCTTTTTTAAATTACTATATCAAAAATTTCTTCTTGTTCTCCGAAATGTTGGTGAATTTATCCACTGCCTCCACTAGTTTTTTGCTGGCGGATTCGAGAAAGGCGAAGACTTCCACGCGGCAGCCGGTAGTGTTTTGGATATATTCCACGACGGGAATATAGTCACCATCGCCGGCGATAAGGACGATTACATCCATACTTTTGGACATTTTGATGGCATCCACCGCGATGCCGACATCCCAGTCGCCTTTTTTAGCGCCGCCGGGAAAGATTTGCAAGTCTTTGGTTTTCACCTCAAAGCCCTGTTTTTCGAGAGCCTCAAAGAATTTTTCTTCTTGGCCTTCAACTGTCGCGATGCCATAGGCAATAGCGCGAATGAGCTTGCGGTCTTCCACGGCTTCTTTCAAGAGGCTTCCGAAATTCACTTTCTTTTTATACAGCACTCTGGCTGAATAGTACATGTTTTGGATGTCGACGAGCACGCCGACACGTTGTTCTTTATAAATTGACATAATTTTTATTTGATAAACAAAAGCAGGTTTTCACCCGCTTTTGATAAGTTATTTTAATTCGAGTTGTTTCATCAGTTTTTTGTAGGCTTTTTCATCCTTGCCTTCGAGATAGGTCATCAGTTTTTTTCTTTTGGAGACCATTTTGAGAAGTCCTCTGCGGGAATGGAAATCTTTGGCATTCTTTTTGAGATGGGTTGTCAGCTTCTTGATCTGTTCGGTAAAAAGGGCGATTTGGTATTCCGGAGAACCGGTGTCCTTTTCGTGTCTTTTGACGTCACTCGTCACTTTAGTCTTTTGCTTGTTGGTCAGCGCCATACATTTTTCGGCTAAACATTCGTTGGGTCTGCGCCACAACCAATGTCTGCTAATAATTTATTACTTATCTATTGTAGCATGGAAAGATAGTTTTGTCCAATATTTTTTAGGTATGCTAAAATGAGTAAGTTATGGAAAATGATATCTTAACAAAACTTAATCCTGCCCAGCGCGAAGCCGTTGAAACGACCGAGGGGCCGGTCTTGATTATTGCGGGTGCCGGATCAGGCAAAACCCGGGCGTTGACGCATCGCATCGCGTATCTGATCAAAATAAAAAAAGTTTCACCGCGGAATATTTTGGCGGTGACTTTTACCAACAAAGCTGCGGGCGAAATGAAAGAACGCGTCAAACAATTACTGCAAAATACAAGCCAAAAACCACAAAATTTTTACGATATACCGCTGATGGGTACTTTTCATTCCATCTGCGTGCGGATTTTGCGCCGTGAAATCGAACGATTAGGCTATAAAAAATCTTTCAACATTTTTGATGATCAAGATCAGAAGGCGCTGATGAAAAAAGTGATGAAAGAAATGGAGATTGATATCAACCAGTTCAAGCCGCAAGCCATTCTGGGCGCTATTTCCAAAGCCAAAAACGAACTTATTGACGCGGAAATGTTCGCGGATGCTATGGGCAGTTATTATGAAGAAATTGTTTCCAGGGTTTATACGGCCTACCAAAAAAGATTGAAAGATCAGGACGCGCTGGATTTTGATGACATTATCATGCACATGGTCAAGATATTCAGAAAATTTCCGGAAGTTTTGGATCAATACCATAATCTTTTTCATTACATTATGGTGGACGAATACCAAGACACTAACCACGCACAGTATGTTCTGATCAATCTTTTGGCCAAAAAATATCAAAACATTTGCGTTGTGGGCGATGATTGGCAAGGAATTTATTCTTGGCGCGGTGCCAATATCCAAAATATTCTGGATTTTGAAAAGGATTACCCCAGCGCTAGGGTTATTAAGCTGGAACAAAACTATCGTTCGACGCAAAATATTTTGGACGCGGCCTATGGCGTAATTTCCAAAAATACGAACCGGAAAAACAAAGAGATTTGGACCGAAAACAAGGGCGGGCATTTGATTACTGCTCACGAAGCTGCCGATGAGGCAGCTGAAGCGGAGTTTATGATTTTCGAAATCATAAATTTCAAGCAAGAGCACGATTGTAATTTAAATGATTTTGTAATTTTATACCGGACCAACGCGCAATCGCGTATCATTGAAGAGGCGATGCTTAGAAATTCCATGCCATACCGGATTATCGGCGGAGTTAAGTTTTACCAAAGAAAAGAAGTCAAAGATATTGT
>Ga0172379_10010494_pt1 | contig 11193 bp, 4 predicted proteins | sample GrowelOW334metaG_FD_119756 | JGI IMG/M metagenome (GOLD analysis project Ga0172379, IMG submission 119756) | Groundwater microbial communities from an aquifer near a municipal landfill in Southern Ontario, Canada - Groundwater well OW334 metaG | ecosystem: Environmental > Aquatic > Deep... | reverse complement strand
TTCCGACCTGAATCGGGCGATACACGAAATCACCGCGGACTCCGTATCCTCGACGCTGACTCCCGAAGTCGCGAGCAACGTGGATCTGCTCGCGCTCGCCGTCTCCAACGCCCGCGCCGAGGCTGAGGCCGCGCTTGCCTCCCGCGTCGATTCGGTCTCGCTCCTGGGCGCTTCGGACGTTTCAGCGTGGTACCGCGAACGGACGGGCGGGCTGGAGTGCGGCGCGAAAGTTGCCGCGAAACTTCAGGACGATATTGTCCGTGCCGAGCGAGCCGCGCTGCTTGCTCGTTTTGAGCTGGAACGCGACGCGCTCCGATTCTTTGTGAATCCCGCCGCGACGGTATCGACCGAGGCAAAAAAACTTTCCGCGTTTACCGACTTGGACGCCGCCGCGGCGGCCCGTGTGCTCGCTTCACTTGAGTCATTGTCCACCGCACTCGCCTCATGCGCCGACTTATCTAGCGCCGACTACCAGACAGCTTTGGAAACGCTTGCCGCTTCAGATCCCATCGCGCGTTCCCTCTTGCGCGGCGAGGTTCTATTCGCGCTATCCGATGGGAATGACGCGTCCGCTCTCTTCCTTTCCGATTCTCGCGTCGCCGTTGAGCGGGCGGAGTCGCGGCAAAACGCGTATCAAACCCTTTCCTCGTATGCGTCCGCGGACGACGAGCGACGACGGACGGAAACTTGGAACGCCGTGAAAACCGCGTTGACCCGCGCGGGCGTCGCGTTACCCCAAACCGGTCTGCCTTCGATCGGCGCGATAGGAGAGGCGCTTCGCGCCGATTCCCTCGGTATCGAGACCGCGTTCGCTCATCTTTCGTCAAACATCGCCGCCGCGACAAGCGGCGCTCTTGAAGGCGTTCACCGGGAAATCGAAGAGTGGCAAAACGCTTTGACCGGCTATGTCGCCGCGCGCCTCTTATATGACCGGTCCGCCTCTCCCGCCACCGTTTCAGACCTTGAAAGCGCACAAGAGGTGAAGACCTCTCAGCGCGATGCGCTGCAAGCGATTTTGTCGTCTCTTCCTTCCGCTTCCCAAAACGATGCCCGTCCTCTCTGCGCCGTGCTTGCGTGTACCGGGGGTAACATCGGCGCTTTAAGTAGAACGCTCATTGAACGTGAAGCCGTCGAGCGCATCGCGCGGTCCCTCTCCGCCGCGTATGGAGCGGCGCTGGGCGACGACGCAACCCTCCGGGCCGCACTCACCTACGATGCGCTCAGCGCCCATGACTACGCTACCGCCGCCCTCCGATCCACCGCTGTGAATCGCGCTTTTGAATTAGTACGCGCCCGGCAAGCACTCGACGCCGCAAGCGATCCCGATACGCTGACCGGCTTGGCGCGACAGTCGCGCCTGAACGTCGTGTTTTCTTCTCTCGATGAGTCCCAAAGCGCCGAGGCGGCCCTGACCGCTTTCGGCGCCTCTTCCCGCGCATCCCGCTATCTGCGTGCGCATATACTCGGTAACCTCGCCGAATCGGTAAGCGCCGCTGATTTCATCGCCGCTTTGACCGGACCGGGAAGCGGCGGAACGCCGTCCTGGCTCGCGCAAGTCACCGAAACCGATGGCGAGGAATTCGGAGCCGCCATTGACGCCGCGATAGAGGAAGCGTACGCGGGCGGCGCTGGTTTTTCCCGGTCCGCGGCAATCGCTCGTTTGGACGCGTATTTCAATGCGTCACTCGATCAGACAGCCGCTTACGTCGAAACCCTTCGCGCCGAGCAGGGCGGGGCAAGCGTCGTCGGCGAACGCGCTTTGGCTCTCAGTATCGCTTATTATGGAAGCGACGCTTCCTATCTAGCCGCCGTACTTTCGCGTCTTTCGCTGAGAACTTCACCATCGGCGCTCGCTCTTTTTGCGGAAGTGTCCGTACCCGGTTTTGATTTGAGCCAAGCGGCTTTCCTCGGGCTAGGCGCTTCCCCCTACGCCACGGAAGCCGCCGCGTATTATACAAGTCTCGCCGTGCGGAGCGCTTTCGCCGCTCTCGCCGACGACTATGCCGGAAGCGCCGTATCCGGCGATCCCTTCCAATGGGCAAAAACGAAAAAGGGCTTGAACGACGAGGATGCCCTTGAACTGGCAAGCTTCATTACCACCGGCCGCTTGAGCGACGCGTTCGATCCCACGGCGATCGGTTCCGTCCTCAACCAGGCGCTCTATTCCGCCGCCGGTACACTCTACGTCCAATCGAATGAATCCATATCGATCTTGAATTCCCGTTCGACGCTTTCCCGCGCTTACGCCGTCGCGGCCGCCGCTGAACAAAAAGCAATACAAGACGGAGTCGGTCACTGGCGCACATACCTCGATCCGACTCTCGCTTCAGGACTCGACGCGACCTCGGCCGGAAACGCGGAAGGAGGGGCCGTCGCGAACAACGTCCGAGCCGCGCAAACGTGGCGTGAAGGCGTTCTGGCGGACGCGTATGAAAAAGCCGGCCGCGCCTCTGCGTTGGTTGAAGCGACCTTCAACGCGTGGGCAACCGAGGACGGGGAAAACTCAGGCTTGGATCGATTCAGAGCCGCCGCTCTCGCGTATGCCGCCAACCCGTCGCGGGCGTGGACCGAAAACGACGCCCCAAGAGTTGCCGCCGCCGTGGCCGACGCGTATTCGTCCTCGTATCGTGAACTACAATCCGCCGAATACAGAGCCCTTACCGATGAAAGCGAAATAGTCCGCGTCGGCGCTGTTTTGCGCGATACCTCGGACTTAGCCGCCATGGAAACGGAGCTAAAAACCATCGCATCCCGCATCGCCGCCGCGCGCCTCGCGTGCGCCGGCGCCATGGCCGCGTACTCCGAGCGGGCAAGCTCCTTTGCCGCCGCGGGCGCCGCGTACGACGCGTCTTACTCAAGCGCCAAAATCGCCTACCAGGCCCTTGAAGCCGCTCGGTACGCGTACGAAAAAGAGGACGCCGTTCGCCGCTGGGCCAGCACCTCCTACCTTTCCGCCCAGGATGTCGCCGCCGCGACCTACCGCGGACCGGAAGCCGAACTCGCGTACAGCCGGGACCGTCGCGACCGCGCCGGCATCGCCCTCCGCGCCCTTGAAACCCTCTACGACGGAGAAGCCGAAACACGCCCCTACGCCGACATCGCGTATAATATCCTCTTAAACGAGTATCGAGAAAGCTTTTCCCGCATGATGCTCACCGTCAAAGCCCGTGACGCCCTGTCCGCGGCCAGAGTCAAAGAAACCGCTAACAATCAGAAACTGTACGAGACGTACATAAAAAATACCATCGCTGGTTCAGCATCGTTTGTTTCCCCCCTCAACTACGACGGATATACCGCCGTAGCCGAAGACAAAAACGCCGCGTGGAAAGATGTCCTCACCGTCGACCCCTCCGGCAAGCTCCGCATCGCCTACGGAAACGATTACACCCTCACTAAAACAGACGCCGCCGCGGCCGCCCGCCTCAGCGAATATTTCAAGACGAAGAACAAGAGCGGCATCGATACGGAAACATCCACCGCCTTTGAACTCCGCGCTCGCGACTGGTGCGCCCGTGTCGCCAATTACGGTCTCGGAGGCGACCGCTTCCGCGTTTGGGCCCTCGCTCGCGATTATCTCATAAGCCAAATTACCGAAAAGAACGGCGCGTATGAAGGACTCAAATCCGCGCTGGTGGAGGAGGCGAACGACCTTCGCGGTGCCGCCGGCGGCGCTCATATAGGAGGAATCCTTAACTGGGAAACCGTAAACGGTAGAATGGACGACTTTCTGGAAGGCGACGTTTATTATTACGTTTCGGGAACAGACACAGAAGGTAACGAAACCAGTACGTCGGTTCTAGACCGCATTGGACTCGATTCAATCCGCCGTAACGCATGGGAGTCTCTCGGCTCCTCCGAGCGGGAGGACCTTGAATTCTATATGATCCTTTCTTTAACCGGACACGGCGGTGAAACATCCGTCGCCAATTCCGCCTTCCAACGCGCGTCCGAATTGGAGCAATACCGCGATACCGATGAATGGTTCGTACGTGAGATCAATGATGACGCCTGGTGCAAGGATATTTGGTTTTTGAACTCGCGATACAATGAACTGAACAACGCGCGAAACCAATACATCGCCGGGTATAACACTCTGAAAAGCTCCATCGGTTCGGCCGGTTACGCCTTGCTGAATAAAGCCGCGACCGTTTCAGCCTCTTACACCGCCTACCGCGCATCCTGTGAGCGCCTGCGCGCTCTCGACGGTGACACCGGCGGCGCCGAAGTCGATTGGCTCACCATTGAAAACTCGATACGTCCCACCCAAAAAATAAGTGAAGCTGAAATTTCGCGGTTGCGCCTTTATTACCAACAATTCACCGGCGACGGAGGTCGCGTCGGTTCGTCATCTTCCGCCGCGCTCGCCGATATCGCCCTCTGGGCACGCAACAAACGCGACGATCTCAAACGCGACCTGGAAGATAGTTATCAAAATGATGAAACCGATCGATCCGCCGCGCAGGCCGCGTATCGAACCGTATTCGATCAATTTGTAGAAGGAAGTGCCGGTCAAACCGAACTCAACGCCGCCGTCCAAAACGCCTACGGCAACGGCAGCGCGGCAATCAAAACCCATTTGAACAGATTGGAAGAAGTCGCCCAAAACGCGGCCTTCTCCATCATCGGTTCCGACGGCGCCTTCGCCCAGGAATACAGTCAAGCCGCCTCGGAATTCGCCGCGCTCATCGAACGTGCCTCCACCGCCCGCTACGTCGCGGAACTCTCCGCCCGCGAAGCGGAATGGGACGTCCTCCGCGCCGACCTTTCGGAAAAACGCGCCGCCTGGCGCACCGCCGCTGACCTCATCCTGGAACGCGGCCGAGAGGATTGGAAAACCGCCCAAGAAACCATGAACGAAACACATAACGCCTGGCTCAGCCGCTTCAAAAGCCAATACACCCAGTCCGATGCCTTGTGGAACGCCTCCTGGCTCGCGTCCATGAAAGAAAAAGAGACATGGGTAGCGCGCGCTTCCAAAGCAGCCGACACCGCCGCGGAAGGAGCCATACTCGCCCTTATCGGCAGTGACGCCGAAGCCGCGGGAAGAAAAATGGATGGCCTCGGTTCCTATCTCATCACCCGCGCCGATGCCGAAGAAGCGGACGCAACCCTCCGCCACGCCCTCGGCATGGCCGGTATTACCAAGATGAGCGACGCCCTCTCCGGAAGCGCGGCCTCCGCCGGCACAAGCGCTGTCGCCGTCCGCACCGGACTCGGCGGCCCCTCCGCTTGGGACAGCGCGAAGCTCCAAGTAGCCGCCGCCGACTTTGCCCGCAAAACCAACGAGGAACTCGCCGCCCGCCAAGCGCGCCTCCTCGCCGCCCAAGTCCGAGACGCCGCTCAAAAAGCCGTCACCGGCCTCCAAGAAAACCTTGACGCCGCCAACCGCGGCTTCAAAGAAAGCATGGATGAGACCTTCGTCATGGACGGCAAGTGGCAGCGCGCCGGAAGCAACTACACCAAGAAAGTCGTCGTGCATTCAACCCTGTTCGACCCAATGATCACCGAGAACGCTTCAGTTGAAGGCTACATCGCCTACGTCATGAGCCCGTGGACTTTGCGGACCGATCTCAGCGATGGAGCTTTGGCCAATGTCGACGCCATGGTCATCCAAGCCCTCATCGAGAAAGCCCAAGGCGAGGTAACGAAGAAATCTGAAGAGGTGTTCGGGACAAAAGCGGAGAATGATGACAAAGATACCCGTAAGCAACTCGTCTATTTCTATAAAACGCTCAAAAGACAAATAGGCACCCGAACCGAAAAAGGAACCGATGATTACGGAGTCCCCTACGAAGTCGAAGTCCCCGTGTACGAGGAATACCAAGTCGTCGACGACGAGAAGACCAAAGAGAAAACCTGGGGAGCCGGGAAGTTCGGCAGCCACGTCGGCTTTGATCCCACGCTGAAGGAGAACCCCAATCCCGACGACGGCCTGGACAACATCTGGCAGGACGGAGGTAAGGGCGAACTCGGCCGCTTGTTGCGCAGCTATATCTACTGGTCCCTCAAAGAGAACCGCGGTTTCTCGGAGCTCAACAAACCCACATACGAGAAACGCTTCTGGGATGACCGCGGCCAGTGGTTCAAGGCGCCGACGATCAGGGGAACGGTGGATATCGGGATGCAAGTTGTCACCACCGCGGTCGGCGTCATCGGCACACCATTTACCGGAGGTGCCAGTTTAGCCGCCGCAGTCGCGATCAACACCGCCATCAACATGGCCGACGACGCCGTTTTCACCGCGCTGGACATAGCCGGTGGCTACAAGAACTGGGAAGAGGCGGGATTGGAGTTCGGAAAGAAAGCGCTGACAAGCGCCGCGACAAGCGCGATCAGCTTCGGTTTCGGCGGACTCGGATCCGGTCTTCAGGGCGTCGCCGGAGTGAACGGCGTGATCGGCCGGACGATGTTGAGCGGCATGCAAAGTTTCACGACCAGCACGGTGTCAAGCGCGATTAGCGCGATACAATGGAACGGGAACGGGCTGAGTTGGAGCGGCGACGCGTTCAGCGAAGGCGTACGCGGCGGCTTGATCGGCGCGGCTACGGGGATGACCAGTTCGCTCACGAGCGGGATGCTGGGCCAGATGAACCTGTTCGATGGGAATAGACTGGGTCTTGTAGAGAGCGTTTTTGATAAGAAGAGCATAGAAAGTTTCAACGGAATGATGGGGAGCCTTGCCGGTCAGGGCGTAAACTTCGCGCTCACAGGAGATTTCGCGCTCAACGTCGCCAAAGGGTGGGGCAGCGGACTGCTGGAACTTCACATGGGCAAGAACGGTATCAGTATGAACCTCGGAACCGGAGGAGCAGACGTGAGCTTGGGAACGATCGCGTCGAGCATGTCGGGAATGATGGACACGCTCAAGATCGGGGGCGCGAAACTGGCGGCGATGGCGGGAAGCTACGAAGGGATATCGACGCTGAACGCGGTGAATATGATGGGGTATAGCGGAAATGGGCTTAATACGGCGATAGGCAGAGGACTTTGGGGAGGGCAGCTGCGCGCGAGGTACGGAAATACTTTGGACGAATACGGACACTACAACGGAACGCTCGCGCCGAATGAGATAGCCCTTTCGGCGGAACTGCTTGGACCCGGAAAGGAGAAAGCGGCCAAGCTTGCCGCTGTATTGGCGCACGAAGGAACGCATGTGGCGGGGAATCGAGTTGAGGGATTTGCGCATGTGCAGGGATATCAGACTTATGAAACATTAAACTCGATATTCGGCATGAGTGGAGACAGTGACTTTACTCAGGGGATGGAATACGCCCTGAGCCAGGCGGAAAGCTGGCAAGAAAATACAGGAGATACGGATTATTGGAAAGTTATGAAAAACGGCGATATCATGGATGACGGCCGCGACGGAGAAATCGGGTTTGAGGATGGCCGTCAGACTGTTTATACAAAGAACAAGACTAAGCAAGGTTCTCTTGAAGAGTATCTAGGCGTGAATCCACGTTCTTTGAACAAGACGCTTGATGATGCTGGTTTTGTTTACGGGGGTAAGGGAAAGGGCTGGATTGCTGCGGGAAAGACGATCAGTGCGGGGAGTATTCAATCGTTAATTGCCGCTGGAACGATTTCAAATGAAATTGCAAAGACGTTGTATTCGAATACACAGTCGGTCTATTACAGTGGCGGTATCGGCTTATTGCGTGCGGGATTAGAGCAAAGTATTCCGTATGCCGGTGAATTTGAGTTGGCGGGGTATGAAGCCTTCTCCGGGGAAAAGGAATATCCTGTTGTTGATGGTTCAAAGAGGATGCAGGACTTTGATCCTGATAATGTAATAAGTCTCGGGGGATCGAAGTACACAGTTCATGATCAAGGGTGTCGAATAACTGCGACAGGAAGAATCGTTACCGCTTCAGGGACATATATCGATCCGCTGGTAATTGCGACCGACAAGACGAATTTCATCAACAGTAACGGCGACTTAAATGACACTGTTTTCTTTCAGAAATATAACTTGAGTCTTGAAGGACCAATCACTAATATCGAGGAGCGACTAAAGACATTCGTTGCCGACGGCAACCAAGGGTGGTTATATGCGACGGTGCCCTTTGGGGAAGGAACGCATACGATTAATCTCAAGAATGTTAAAATAGATGCCGCTGGAAAGATTAGTTTTGATAAGCAGGGAACAAGTAAATCTGATTGGGATAGAAACTTTGGAGTGTACAGCAATAGTAATAAGCCTAATTACTACCAATTGTCCCAGCTTTATATCGTAACGAGGAAGAAATGATGCGACGTATAATATCTCTATGCCTGATTTTTGTTTTAGTCTTGGTGGGATGCTCGGCATCTCCTTCGAAGTCCCTTGTGAGGAATGATCTCACGAGCAAGCCGCTGACGGTGGATGATTTTACTATCATAGTTGGCAACAAGATCATAAATACATTTTATCCAAAGGACCAACTGATAACGCTTTTCCCCGATGCAGTCAAGAAAGAGAGCGATACATGGCAGTGGTCGGTACTTGATGACTCTGGACCTATGTCACTGGAAAACGTCGAGTTTATAACGAAGACAATCCGATTTGTTTATATTGAAGGGGTAGTCAATGAATATGCAGGCCTTTTTGCAAGTAGTTTGACGATTAGAGGTATCGGCATAGGTGATTCTGCACAGGCGGTCCTAGGGAAATATGGCTCAAGCTATTATCGAAATGAAGAAAAAGATGGTTTTCTGAATGGCGATAGTGGATTGATCTACCGACTCTATTCTTATCCTAAAACAGCAAACCAGAAATATCCCCAATTTGACTATATCTATTTTGAGACTAGAGCAGGCAAGGTTATTGGTATCCATTATTGGAGAGAGCGTAGTGATGCACCATAAGATGGAACCTTGCCTAACGCATAGATCCATCTGACACAGCAGGCGAGCACCCATGCAGGTTTCTATATATGGTTAGGTATTCCAAACTGCGAAAACTAACCCACGAGCCGCAACTATGGCGAGTCGGTATAAGCCGCTAACGGAGAGGGACCCCCCGGTAGCACCTTCCCCGTACAGGCGGAAATCGCCGGGCCTACTCCGGCATCACATGGGGCGCCCTGAAAAAGCGCGGACGAGCGGATCCGCAGGCCTACCGGCCGAGGACTAGCGAGTTCGCGCTTTTTCAAAGGCGGGCCCCCATGAGATCCCCCTTTACGCCCGGCGATTTTCGTATCAGACGGATAACGTGCTTCCCCCTTTTGCCAAATGCCCTCCCGTATCGTATATTTAACGCAAGAAGCCGGCTATGCGCATTGTCTACGATTACGGAAACACCCCTCATAACATGCCGCACATTTCTCCGCGTGTTCATGGTAGGTCTGAGACGGTGATTGTTATTTCCAAGGAACGTAAGCAGGCGGTAGATTCGCGGGGCGGACTGACCATTTCGGGGACCGATTACGAGGTTCGCATTTCCGATGAGGCGCTCGCGCGTGATCGGGAGGTCAAAGCCCATGAACAGGCGCACCTGGCGGTGCTTGGCGGGGCGGCGGCTTCCGGTATCCAATACGATACGCAAACGGGACCCGGCGGTGAATCCGTGGCGGTTGGAGGGCGGATCGCGGTGGACATGGCGGAGGTGCCTGGAGACCCCGCGGCGACTCTGCGTAAGGCCAGGTCGATCATCGCCGCGGCGTACGCGCCCGGTGTTTCTTCCGCCGCGGATGTACGAACAGCGGCGAACGCCTATGAAATGGCTCGGAAAGCAAGCGCGGAAATGCACGATAACACGCGGACACGCCACTAATTATCCTATACGCTCTTGCGTTCGGACTCAGGAGAAATATACTGATATATAGGAGGACCAAATGGCAACGAAGCAAAAAGCCGCCTCTGCCGACAAGAAACCGACGCCGGCGGAAATAGAAAAACGCGCTCATGAAATTTACTTGGATCGGGTTCGTAAGAATGAGTCCGGTACGCCGGAAACGGATTGGTATCGGGCAGAGATGGAACTTTCCGGACGTAGTAAATAATCAGTATCCGCTTGTTTTGCTACTTCATCCTTTGTACTCTCCTCAGTAGAGGGGCTTATGGAATATTGGGATGAGGCGGCAACGTTTCTAAGTAAACAAGACGAAACCCTTCGCCGCCTGATTGAACGGCATGCGGGTGAACGGTTATCCGGGAGCGGTGACGCGTTCAGTACTCTCGCCAACGCGATTGTCGGCCAGCAGATATCAGTGGCGGCGGCGTCCGGCATTTGGAAGCGATTTTCCCAGCGGTTTCCCGGTATTTTCCCTACCGACATCATCAATTCCAATCTTGATGACCTTCGTTCGTGCGGTTTATCGATGCGGAAGGCCGAATACCTTCTGGGCATCGCGCGTTCATTTGCCGGAGGGGAGCTGACGGATGCCGAATTCGATCATTGGTCCGACGATGAGGTCCGCGACCGGCTTTGCGCTCTGAGGGGTGTCGGTCCCTGGACCGCGGAAATGTTCCTTATCTTCCATTTGCGTCGTCCGGATATTCTTCCGCTGGGTGATATCGGGCTGCACCGTGCCGCCCGTCGTTTGTACTTGTGGCCTGAGGGCGAATCTCTTGATGAGACGCGTCGGCGTTTGACCGAGCTCGCTGAAACCTGGCGTCCATGGCGAACGGTGGCCGTATGGTACCTTTGGCGGGATTTGGACGCCGAACCGGTTATTTACTGATTCGAGTTTGCCTTATCGCTTTGTCCGCTTTATGATGTAGTATCGTGAAAAGTACTCAACGCAGGAAGATGCGCGCTGTCGCAGCACTTAGTTTCCTCATCCTCAGCATGTTTTTGTCGTTAACGGGCGTGTTCGCGTCGGCAGGCACCGCTCGGTTGTTAGCAATAGCGGCAACAATATGCTCGATTCTTGCGGTTCTCTTTGGTGTTTCGGTAATTGCCCGAATGTTCGGGATGCTGAAAACCCTGGAAGAATTTTCCAAAGGCACGCAGCATTCCAATGATTCAAATATCGACCTGGCTCGTTTGGTGGGGGCTTCCAGTACCCACGGGAAGTACGACGTGCTTTCTGATTTGGATTCCCTTTTGGCCTTCGTCAACGACGATATTGCAGCTTTGAAGCGCTCCGCAAAGAAATTCGACTTATTTTCTTCCGACATTTTGTTCTCCGCTCGTAATCTGGCCGATCAAGCGGAAAGGCAATTGACCATGTTGTTGCAGTTGCGTACCCGCGCTCAGTCGTATTTTGA
>Ga0172379_10010493_pt1 | contig 11193 bp, 5 predicted proteins | sample GrowelOW334metaG_FD_119756 | JGI IMG/M metagenome (GOLD analysis project Ga0172379, IMG submission 119756) | Groundwater microbial communities from an aquifer near a municipal landfill in Southern Ontario, Canada - Groundwater well OW334 metaG | ecosystem: Environmental > Aquatic > Deep... | reverse complement strand
GCCCATTCGAAATACGGGTTGGGATAGTTTCCCCAGCCGCCGCTGATAAGGGTTACAGCTTTCCCGGATGTGTCATATCCGTCCGGCGCGATCGCGTCGGGATAATCCACATCTCTTCTGAAATCGATCTGGAACGACAACGAATTGTTAACCAAGTCGTAAAAAGTGAATTGCCTGCCCAACTGGTCCAGAGTGCCCGCCTCAACAGAATACGCCTGGGTCCAGTCGCTCGTTGGCGACACATCAGCGGCGGGCGTGTCGTTAAAAGCGGCGACGCCGGAGAAACTCTTTTTGTTGACTTCTGTAATGTCGGAATCCAAAAGTCTAACGGTGATGTTCTGCCCCGCTCCCTCTCCAGCGAGGTTGTTGAACCAAACAGTGCATGCAGGCGGCCCGAGGCTCGTGCGGCAAGTTATATCCGGGGACCCATAAAAATATTCGCCGGGACTGTCGGATGTCACATCAATCGGAATGAAATCCGGCGGAGTCGTGTCGTAATAAGTGGTGTCGGAGGCGGGAGTAAGCTGAAGATAATCATAAGCCGGCTGATTTTTTGCCTGAAAATAAATAGTCTTCGGCCCGTCCGCGGAGTTGCATCCGGGGCCGGTTGTCATATCGAAAGAGCTGTATGAAGTTGAGAATGCGACCCAAGGCGCGCCTGGCAGCGAAGCTTCGTCGCAAGCGAAGCGCATGAAATCCGAAGCGTCGCAGTTTGCGCCGTCCGCGTTGTCGAAACAAGTAAGAGTCAGGGCGGGCGTTGTGTCATTTGTTATGCCGCTTGTATCGGCGATGGCGATAGTCAGCGGATCCGGCGCCGGGCCGGCGAGAGGATAATTGTCATAGGAGAATCCGGCGGAGGACGTTCCGTCAACCATCCTGAACTGGTAAACGTTTCCGGCAGCCGACGTTGTCGGCTGAATCGCATACCAGAACTCGGAGTAATAAGTTCCGCTCGCGAATTGATAAGCAGTTACGACTCCCGTTTCCGAGTATTTGCCGTCAACCGCCGTTCCTGTTCCGGAGCCGCCGTTCACCTTGAAATTCGAAGTGAGCACGTTCGCGCCATGATTCCCCCAAGGGCCGTCTATCGCAATCCAGTCCGTCCCCGAGGTTTGAATGCTGGTCCACGCTCCGGGCGTGACACCGAAAGGATCCGTTCGATATTGCAATTGGAAATTGTATGTTCCGAGAGAGCCGTCGTGCTCCACCTGAATCGCCGCGATATAGTTCATTCCTGCGTTGACGCTCGCCGGCTGATTGTCTTCATAAAAGACAGGCGTCGCTACTGAATTTGTCGCCCATTCATAAATTGTCTGTTTATTGCTCCTCTTGATAATTCCGATGCCGTCTATCTGGACGAGCTGCGAACCATCTGATACCATGAATGCTTTAAAATAAAACTTTCCGGTTCCGAATGCGGCATCAAATGTCGGAAGATTCGTGTTAAGTTCCTGCCATGTATTTGTCTGCGCGAAACCGGAGGACGCTCCCCATGCGGCTCCGTCATGCCAATACCAATTCCCGAAAGTCTGGTCGTTTGTGACCTGATATCTCACTGAGCCTGCATTTTCGTAGCCGGTAAGTTCAAAGAAACCGGCTATCCCGCTATAAGACTCGCCATCAGTTGTTTTGGGATTGATTGTCGGATTCGCGGATGAATACTGAGGATTTTCCTCGGCGTTTACCGTTGCGTTCGGAGTGGCGCTGGAATACATGCGGCCGTAAATCTGTCCCGGTTCGATACCAAGCCACGCATCAGTCTCGCTCACGTGCCCTTCAGTGCACTGGTTGCTTCCAGTCCCGTTCGTGCATTCTTCGTTTTGAACCTGAAATGACGACCCGGTGATATTTTTGATTCGCGTATGCGCCGGATTTTCGCCCGCTTCGGCGCCTGTCGTGTCTATAGTCGCAACCACGGCCGGATTCAATGACACCGTCGACGGGAGATCCAACGATTGCCAGTTCCACATGTTAGGCATAGTGAATGTAGTCAACCCCGCTCCGCCGTTCAAATTCGGCAGAGAGTCGTCCATCGTTCCCGAGTCAATTGCGATATAGCCGCCGGTCTCTGCCGTGAACGACGCCGGCTGAGTGTCGTTGTCTCTTTCGAGTTTCGCAGAAAATCCGGTTGTCGCCACATTGTTCGCTCGAACCTGAGTCGAGTTGTCCGTGCCGCCGCCGGTTGTGTTCGCAGTCTGCTGAATCACAAGAACCGCCGGCGCTCCGGCGAAATTCCTTCCTGCGCCGAATGTGACGTTGGCCGCCGTTCTGTTCAGGCTTCCAAATGTGCCCGCCTCTACATGCAGACCGCCTATGTACCACGATCCGGGGCTTATCGCTATCCAACTGACATTTTCCGCGTTGTGAGTTGTCGTGCCTGAACCTCTGGCGTTTTCTATCGCGACGCTAAAACTGCCCGCGGCGACATTTTTTATCCTGACGTGCGATTCGCGCGTGTCGTATTTTGACACCTGGGTCGCCATGACAACCGGAGCGGATGTGAACCCGGTCATAGTCACAGCGGTCCAACTGTTCGTTCCCACAATCGATTTAGTGGTCGTTCCCGCCTGCCCGATCAGGTTAAGCGTATTCGATATCTGCGTGGCCGATGAAATCGCCGCCGCGCTCGCATTGCCGTAGTAAATATAAACCGAATTTTCTGAAGCGAGCGCGGGCGTTTCTATCCACACCGTAGCCGTCTGGGCCGAACTGTCCCAGCTTTCTATCCATGAATCAACAGCCGTCGTACCATCCGCGCGCGTGAACCGTATATCAGAACCGTCGGCCTTGCATTTTGCAAATCCGCCGGGGAAATTCGCGGCGGTCAGTTGAAGAAGAACTTGGAAGCCGGCTGGCTTCCCGGCGTTATTGTCATACTGAATCAGCCTGCGGTATAACCATTTACGGTCCAGCCACGAAGGAGAATTAACTGTGACCGTCTCGGCCATCCCCCCCGTGTCAGTCACTAAAGGCCCGTACGTATAATTCGCCGGAGTCGTAAACGGCCATCTTGAAGTGTCAGGCGTGATCGTGAAATTGATGCTGTTCGACGTTCCGCCGGCAGTGACGACATTTACATTTCCCGTAATAGCGCCGGGCGGAACGCGGCACGATATTGCATTGTTCGACCATGACAAAACAATGGCGTTCACGCCGCTTGCGCCGTCCGCAAAACTTACATATGACGTCCCTTGCGTGTATCCGAAATTCGAACCGTAGACATTCACAAGCTGATAGATGTCGGCCGTCGGCGGATCGATAAAAGTTATATTGGGCGTGGAAATTGTAAACGCGGATTCGTTTGATATGTAGGGCCCTACAATCACGGTGACAGGTCCGTTCGACGCGCATGTTGGAACTTTCACGGTAATTGAAGTCGCGGACCACGAGGAAATTCCCGCCGTGGCGTCGCATCCGTTGAAGTAGACTTTTGACGCACCTTGAACGAGTCCGAAGTCAGAGCCGCTGATTATAACATCGGCATAGATCGGCGCCGGGTTCGGAGCAATCGCAGAGATGTCGGGCGCGGCGGCCGGCACGGTATAGTCGATATCCACCTGATCGAGCGCAATATCGTCGTTTTCAGTCGGAGCGTGAAGAAATGCCTTGAAATAAAACGAGCCGGGCCCGATGTCGCTTACGAAAGCGGCGCTGTTGGCATTCACCTCCGCCGCTGTGTTGGCGAGATAATAATGTTCCGTCGCCGCGTTGGTCCAAATGGAAGTCGTTGAAGTTGCGAAATAGTACCAGTTCGCCGCGTCGTTGGATATCTGATATCTGACGTTTCCCGTTCCAGCTCCAAGAGTCTGAGTGAAAGAACTCAGGTTGTCGAAAGAAACAGTGTTCGTAAGCGACGGCTTTATTGTCGGGTCGTTGTTATACGACTCGACAGCCTGAACGGTTGCGGTTGGATCAACGCTCTGATATTTCCTGGCATACAATGCAAAGGACGCCGGAACAGTCATCGCGCCTGCCGAACTTCCGAGCGCTATAAACGCGCCGCCTTCATCGTTTGTGTGATATCCGTCATAGAAATTGCATGTGCCGGCGTTCGAATAAAAATTTTCCTCGAATTTCTGCTGGAAAGTCGTTGTTGTTATTGACTGAATGCGCTCTTGTCCGTTGTTGCCGCCGTTTTCATTCTGCGCTTTCAATATAACGACTGGCGCAAACGAAAAAGCGTGTTGAAAACCGGTCGTCTGCCACGTGTCATTCATTCTGCCTTCACCGGTGCTGCCCACCTCGCCATCGAGACCCGAGCCGATTGTGTTTTCGAGGATGTCATCGGCTCCAGCCTGATCGATCACAATAAAACCGCCTGTTTCGGTCGGATGATACTGACCTTCGCCGTCCTCCTCGATCTTTGCGCTGAAATCATTCACCGTTATGTTCTTAAGCCGTACGCTGATCGGAGTGTTTTCGACCGTGTCCCATGTCTGAAGTTGGCCCAATACCACGGGAAGGTCGGGAAAAGTGATGCCGTAACTTATGTTGTTTGTAAGAGCTTCGCTGCTGTTCCCAAGAGTATGCGTAAAAACACTGACGACCCTGCCGCCGAGCCTATATGTGCCGGGCACCAGCGCGAGATAGGCGAAATTTTCAACGCCGTGGACTCCATCGCAATCTATGGATTTCGGCATCAGCCTTTCCTGAAATCCAGCTGCAGTGACGTTTGTAATCTGAGGTTCGGCGGTTCCGTCGTGCGGGCCTGCCGCGCAATTGCCGCCAGTTGATTTAGGACATATATCAAACGGCGTGACCGATGTCGGAGAATCAACCGCTGTTTGAATTGTTGAAACAACGACCGGCGTGACGGAAAGAGCGGCTGAGAAATTGATCGCCGTAAATGCCGATCCGATCGGATTCTGCGACCTGATCCCGAACTCACCCACTTGGGTAAAAACATCGCTGTATGTACTCGCGTCAGCCGCGGCGAAATTGCCGTAATAAATATAAATGTCCTGCGTAGCGGCATTCAGAAGCGTCGGTATGCTTACCCAAAAAGTAGCAGTCTGCGCTACTGAATCATATGCCGAACGCCAGAAAAATATCGTTGTTTTCTTGTCAGCGTCCGTAAACCTGATATCAAATCCGTCTGCCCGCGCATTTGCAAAGTCAAAATTCGAGCTGTCGAGCGTGACCTTCGTTTGAAAGTTCGTCTGCGCGCTTCCTGCCGTATTGTCAACTATAATCCGTCTTCTATACGCCCAACTATCGTTCATCCAGTTCTGCGTTATCAGGTCCGCCACACCGCCGGCGACTTCTATTTTCGAGCTGTCATAGACATATTCTCCCGGTGTTGTAAACGGCCATGTTTTTGTCGCGGCTCTCGCTATCATCCCAAACATAACCGCTCCTGCGAAAAAAATCGTGAGCAGCGCCGCGGTAATATATAATTTCCTACTCGGGGTTCCTTTTCTTCGCTCTGCGTTCGATTCAACTAAACCCGGAGGGCTCAATTCTTTTTTTCTCATCTTATCCCCTGTAAACTTGTCAGATGTTTTTTCATTTTTCAAAATTAATGAATAATATTCGTTATTTTTAGGCGTCCGCCATTTCCCGTATTGATGATTTATGATAAACGGCAATATCCATGCCAACTTTTTCAACATCCAAAATGTCACAAAACCATTTTGTAGAAACTGTGTTTTTTTGTTTCCATGCGATTTAAATCATATTTGAAGTGCATATTATTGCGCTGCAAAAAAGCCGGCGTGCGCATATCTTTGCACTCTTTTCTGGTTTTATATAATAACTCAACATGATATAGAAAACACAATTAATCCAAAAAATAACAAATTTAATATTTATTCTTTGCGACATTCAATTTTCACTTTTTCGCCGCTAAAATCATTAACTGTGAACCTGCTGCGTTTAAATTTAATGTCGCTTTGCGTTTTGTTTTTTATTATAAATTCGCTATCCGCTTCCGCTGCTTCCACGCCGTACAACATCGATTCGTTTATATCCGTCGCGCCGAAGTGGATATCCACTTTCGCCGCAGGAAACAAAACCGGCTCTTATTCATATTTGCCGGGCAGAAACAAACCCGACCTCTACGGCGCCTGCGATATGGTTTATACGCTCTACACGCTCGATTCGCTGAATCTCACGGTTGAAGAAAGACAGTCTTGGGTGACTCTGATCCAAAATTTCCAGGATCCTAAAACCGGCTGGTTCGGCGGAAATGTCACTATGCATCCGAAAGAACACGCGACCGCTTACGCAGTCGGAGCGCTGAAGCTTCTCGGCGCAAAACCGAAATTTCCTCTGGCTTTCATGAAGAAGTTTAACTCGCCCGAAAAGATCGAAAAGATGCTCGAAAACATACCATGGGGAATGATCTGGACCGGCTCGCATATCGGCGCAGGCATACCTTCCGCGGCTCTCAACACCGACGAAATCGACACAAAATTGATGGATATATATTTTGACTGGCTTAACCGCGAGGCGGATCCTGAAACCGGCTTCTGGATTCGCGGCGACGCGCTGAACAAAAAACCGGCAAAAGACGAGATGGGCGGCGCGTTCCATTTCTATTTCATATACGCCTATCTCAAACGCCCCCTGCCCTATCCTGAGAAAATTATCGACGCCACAATCGCCCTCCAACACGAAAACGGTTTATGGGACTCTGATGTTCCATACTGCATCGACCTCGACGGCGTATACAATCTCATCCAAGCTTACAAACAGACGGACGAATATAGGAAAAAAGACGTCGAGGCGGCGGTTGAAAAAGCGCTCGCGGCGATCGTCTCGCGCCTGAACAATGCCGATTTTGTTATGAAATCGTACACGGATTCGCACAAACTTCCGGGCGCGGTCGCTGCGCTCGCCGAAATTCAGGAATTTATGCCCAGCCTGCTCATAACTCCAAAGCCTCTCAAAAGCGTTCTTTCATTCAGCCCTTTCATCTGATCTGAAAATCAGCTTTCATGTCGCGCATTGCAGCCGTTTTTGTTGTAAGATTAGTAATCTGGAGCGGCGCCGTTTATGAAAAAACTGCACATCCTTCTATTTGCGCTAATCGCATTGACTTGCTCATACGTTTTTTTTCCGAATCCTGCCGATAACGTAATGGCGCGGATGGACCTGATATATTCAATAGTTTACCGCGACTCTCTGAACATCGACGGTTATCGCGAAAACACCATTGACGCCGCGCGCAAGGATGGACACTATTATTATTCAGGCGGCCCCGGCACGGTGTTCCCTGGCGCCGCGATTCTGTACGCTTACAAGACTCTGTCCGGCGACAACAATCCGAACCCTTATAACTCCGTCCCGCTCCGCATAATCACGATTCTGCTCGTTTCGCTGCCAGCCGCCGCGCTCGCTGTTATGCTGTTCGCCTTTCTCGGTTATTTCACCGCGGCCGTCAGAGACCGGCTCGCCCTGACTCTCGCTTTCTCTTTCGGAACTCTGGCGTTTCCTTATTCGACGCTCTTTTACACATATCTGCCGGCGCTCGCGCTCTGCTTCGGCGCATTCCTAATAGCGGAACGCTTCAGGAGAAAAGACGCTTTTCCGAACTGGGCGGTTTTCGTTTCAGGATTCATGCTGGCCTATGCTTTCATTTGTTCATTCGACTGCATTATGATCACTGCGCCGATGGCGGCGTATATTTTCTTCTCTCTGAAAGACAAAAATAAGATCGTATTTTTTCTTTTAGGCGCTATTCCCCCGGCTGTCGCGCTGCTCGTTTACAACCGGGCCTGCTTCGGCTCGTTACTCACGGTGGGCATATTCCACATGAATCAGCCTGAATGGGCCATAACCGGAAACAGGTTCGCGCGCCGGCTTCTCTCTCCTCAGCCGATCAAAATTCTGACCACCGCGGCGCTGCCGGGCCAGGGAATCTTCTGGCTTTCGCCATTTTTGCTTTTCAGCATTCCGGGGTTTGCCGCCATGTTCCGCGACAAGGATCTGCGCGCCCGCGCGGCGCTTTTTCTTGCGGTCGCAGCTTTATACCTGCTGGCGAATTCGGCATTTCCGGTCGCGTGGCAGGGCGGCTTCGCCGTGAGGCCGCGCTACATGACTCCGGCCATGATTTTTCTCGCCGTCCCGGCTTTTTTCCAGTTGCGGCGCTCGGGCGTATTCGGGCGCTATCTTTTCTTCACCCTAACCGCCGTTTCAATATTTCATTTCTTCACATTCGTTTTCACCGACCCCCACGTTCCGGAGTCAATCAGCAATTCAGTTTATGCCTATTGCCTTCCTCTTTTCATCGAGGGCTACACAACTCAAAACGTGGGAAACGCGCTTGGGCTGCATGGCCCGGCTTCAACCCTGCCGCTGTTCGCGATAGCCGCTGTATTAATTTTCGATATGATAAAGTCTGAAAAAAGAGACAACGCCGCCGCAGGCCGCTTCTCCGCCACTGCCCTGATCGCCTCTGTAACAGTCGGCGTATTATTTGTCGCCGTCTCTTTCAGGCTGTCCGACTATAGCGCCCGAACCGCGGCGGTTAATCGCGGCGTCGCATGCCTGCGCAATCATGTTTATCAAAGCGCCGCGGCCGAATTTTCGCGCGCGCTTGAATCGCCTGACGAAAGAGGCTTTGACACGCTGTTATTTTATCGTGGAACGGCATTTGAAAAAAGCGGCGATTATGCCGGCGCTCTGTCTGATTATGAAAGCGCCTTGAGAATCAATCCACTGCGAACCGACGCCCGTATCGCGGCAGAACGGATCGCCGAAATGATTATTGACGGAAACAGCGCCGAAAGAAATCCGCAAAACCCCGCTATGGATAATAGTCGCAAATAAGATTCCGCCGAAAACTCAAGTCATTCAAAGATGCTTTGTCGAAACGCGCGCGAGAGTCGGCGGATGCAGAAGAAGACTCGTATACAGCGCGTTAGCCATCGGACAGAAACATCCGTTTTCGCGGATGGCGCGGCGGACCGCGTTCGCGCGCCGGCTTGTCCAAACAGCTTCGAAGTTATAATTTTTCTCTCTCAGATTGCCCATCGGGCGCGCCAGCACGCAGCATGGCCACACGTCTCCGTTCGGACCGATCTGCGCGGATGCATATCCCGCGAAACACGGCACGGACTGCTCTTTCTCCCGCAGCGTTTTCACTGATTGCCTGTAATACTCGCGCCTGAACAGCCTGACGGACTCCGTGAAAAAATCGTCTTCTTTATAGTTGTCTCTTTCGAGAATCATCTGAACCAGGCTTTCGTACGTTTCGATCGGCGGCGCGATGTCTTCATTACAGACATTCAGTTCTGCGCGGGTCTGCGCAATCTCGAAATGGTGGTGATCCGCCCCGAAAACTTTCAGGTACCCAAGCAAATCGGGAATAGCGTGCGCGTTGAACTTCGAGATCACAGTGTGAAAGCCGAGCCGCATGTTCGCCAATTCCATGCTCTTTAGCGCCTGAAAACTATCCTTGGCCCGCTCGAAGCTGCCGGGCAGTCCGCGAATCTTATCATGCGCCGGTCCGATTCCGTCAATAGAAATGTTGACGACAAACCGCACTTTCGGATGCCCGCGAATAACATTTCTCGCGAACGACAGCAGCCTGTCGGTGTAATAAGCGTTTGTAGCAAGCGTTATCGCGTCCGGCTCCATAATGCCGGCCATAGCCCCGCCGATCTCGGTCAGATCGCGCCGCATGAACGGCTCGCCGCCCGTTATTGTGACCCAACGCGGCCCCCCCCGCAACGATTTGAAAATCGCAACATATTCGTTCAACGTCAGTTCGTCCGGCTTTTTCTTTGTGACTCTGCAGGTCTTGCAGCGGGCATTGCAGCGATGAGTTACGCTCACAGCGAGGCTTAGCGGCAACAGTTTGGGAAACCCGATCTGCCGGAAAAGAAGATAGCCCGGATACTTTCTCGCGAGACTCATCATTATTATATTTTATCTGTTTTCAGTAAAATGGGGAAGTTTATTTGAACGGGCCGGCAGGCAGGCCGGCTTGCCGCGTTGATTTGCGCCGCCGGGGGTGTTACAATTTCTTCCAAATGACAATAGATATAATGACTTGCAAGGAGCGCCGTTGATGAGACCCCGAGATATTTACGATGAAATGAAAGGCAATATTATCGGTCAGGACGATGTTCTCAAGTATGTGGCCGTAGCAATTTTCAAGCACGTCTGCAACGAGAAGTACGGCAACATCATAATGATCGGCAACTCGGGAACAGGCAAAACATCCATCATGAAGGCGATGGAAGACATGTACATGACTAACCCGTTCTTCGACAAGCACCGGGTCGTAATTCGCATGAACGCGAACGCGCTCGCGAATGACGAAGGAGCTATCATCACCGGCCACCAACTATTCAGAACCCTGCAGGACCGCGCCATGCAGATTCTCGGCAAAGGCGCCACCGCCGAGCGGATCAAAGACCTGATGGAGCACAGCACTGTCTGCATCGACGAAATCGACAAGATCACCTCAAAAATCGGCGGCAAGGCAAACGTGATCGGCATCAACATACAACAATCGCTCCTCACTCTTATGGAAGGCGAAACAGTTTCCTTCGACACTCAGATTTATCAGGACGGAGAGTACAAACCTGAACAGATGAACATAGACACGAGCTACATCCTCTTCATCTGCGGCGGCGCGTTCGAGGAACTTTACGATCAGGTTTACAGCCGCGTGTTCGAAGAAGGCAAACAGGACAAGCTTACCCAGATGGTCATGAACGACGACGGTTCAATCGCTTTCAGGCAAATCTTCACTCTCAAAGAAAACCTTATTCAGGAAGACATTTTCAAATACGGCATGCTCCCTCAGTTCCTCTCACGATTCGATAATGCAATCGTGCTCAAAGACCTCAACGCCGACGATCTCGAAGTCATTTTTTCCGAGCCGCGCGAATCAGTCTTCAATCTCTCAAAACGTTTCTTTAAACGTTTCAACATCGAGCTCGGAATTACGAAGAAGGCGCAGCGAATGATCGCGAACGAAGGGGCGAAACTCTCCCGCGTAGGCGCCCGCGCTCTCAAGGACGTTTACGGCCGCGTAATTAAACAATTCGAGTTCGACCCGTTCGAACACGACTGCGTTCGCAAACTCGGCGAAAACCAGTACGAACTGACAATCGACGAAAATATCGTCAGGACTTCTCTGGGGTTGAAATAAACGCGAATCCGCCATTAGCGCACGGCGCAATTTTTCAGAGTGGATGAGGCGAGGATTGCAGGGGCGGGGTTCAAACCTGACCAGTG
>Ga0172379_10010492_pt1 | contig 11195 bp, 13 predicted proteins | sample GrowelOW334metaG_FD_119756 | JGI IMG/M metagenome (GOLD analysis project Ga0172379, IMG submission 119756) | Groundwater microbial communities from an aquifer near a municipal landfill in Southern Ontario, Canada - Groundwater well OW334 metaG | ecosystem: Environmental > Aquatic > Deep... | reverse complement strand
GCCGCTAATGCTTTGATTGCCGGCGAAGTCCAAGGTAATATTAAAATTAAAGAAAATCTGGAATTGACCAACACCGCTAAAATTTTCGGCGATGTCAAAACTCAAATTTTAACGATGGCCGCCGGTGCCTGCCTCCAGGGTAAATGTAGCGTCGGTGAAGAGAGAAAAGCCAAACTAGAAAAAATTGAAGATTTTGAAAAGATAGAAAAACAAAAAAATAAACTAGCGCTAAATACTAAGTCGGAGAGTGATTCGATTGTTGAAAAAGTAAAATAGCTTTTGGTTTTTATGTATCTTTACCTTTACGACTCGTTTTTAAATAACAAAAAATACAGTAATTTGTTAGCTAAAATTGAAACGCGGCTAACTGATTTAGGTATCGGCGGAAAAATCTTTCGTCTTTCCCCGTTAAGAAATCTCAATGAGCTCCTCACTGATGAAACCAAAAGTGGGGCCAAAACTATAGTTGTTGTCGGCAATGATAAAACTTTAGGCCAAGTAATTAATATTGCCGCTAAACTTGATGCAACTTTAGCGCTGATCCCAATTGGCCCAGACAACAAAATTGCCCAAATTCTTGGTATTACCACGCCTGAAGAAGCCTGCAATATTTTGGCCGCCAGAATCATTGAAAAAATTGACTTGGGCCGGGCCAATAACACTTACTTTCTGTCCAATATTAAAATAGCCAATGGCCCGGTAACAATTGAATGCGAAAATAAATACCAAGTGACACCCCAACTTAAAGATCAAATCAGTATTTGTAACTTGCGGCCACTTTTTGCCGCCGGGTGGGGGCAAGTAAATTATTTCAACCCCAAAGATGGTTTTTTGGAAATTCTCATCCAGCCGCTAGCAACTGGCTTTTGGTCAATGTTTAAAAAAACTGATCTGATAAAAAATAGCGTTATTCCCATTAAAAAGATTTTTATCAAAAGCAAAGAATCAATTCCAATCACCACCGATGGCCATCATGTTCTCAAAACGCCGGTGCGGATTGAAATTGTTCCGGGTAAACTGAAATTAATTGTTGGCAAGACTCGCTGGTTTTAAAACTAAAAAATACCCAGGGCAAAAACCCTGGGCTGACATTATCTAGGCCCGCTTCGGCGGGCTAATTTAATAAATCTAATCTTTTTTACTTCGCTATTGGAGTGGCTAATTCCACTTCACCAATTGGCTGGCGACTAACATTATCTTCAACAATCATCTTTTCTTTGCTGATAGAAATAACTTGGTTTTGATTAATCATTAATTGCTGGTGCCATAAACCTTTAATTAAACCAGTCCGGATGTGATAACAGGTAATAGTATTAGTATCGATATCAACTTCAAAAGAATCAATCCGGCCCAAGTACTGGCCACCTTGAGTATAGACCGGCAGATTCGTTAAATCGCTGCTTAAAATAATCATGGTTTGGCTTCGGCCTCTTGTTTTTTATTATGTCTAAACATTAGCAGTTGTTGCAAGGCGGTGAGAACCGTCATTACTAACCAATATAACACCAGCCCGGCGGGCAAACTCGCTCCAATAATGACGGTGAAAACCGGCATAAAATAAAGCATTTGCTTATTCATCATCGCCATCATATTTTCATCTTTGGCTCCTTCAATCTTCGGCTGCTTTTTGGCCATCAGCATTTTGGTTTGCCAAAACTGAGCCAAACCGGTTAGACCGGCTAAAACTAAGTTTACTTTGGCTAAATCAAGAAAACCAAAAGAAATGGCATTAAGCTGACCGGGGTTTTGAACAAAAGGATAAAGCAGACTTAAGCTGCTGGAATCTAAACCAGTCCGAAACACTTGATAAACTGCAATTAAAAATGGCAGCTGGATTAACAAAGGTAGGCAAGAAGAAAGGGGATTAACTTTTTCTGCCTTATAAAGCACCATCATCTCTTTAGCCATTTTTTCCTTGTCGTCTTTGTATTGTTTTTTTAAGGCTTCGACTTTAGGTTGTAAATCTTGTAAAGCTTTCTGTGACTTGATTGACTGACGGGCGAAGGGATATAAAACAAGTTTGATTAAAACCGTCAAAAGAATAATTGCTAACCCCAAATCATGCCCCGGGATAATATTATACAAAAAGACCAAAAGATTAAGCAGGGGTTGATACAAAATTGTGGTGAAAAATTGTGCCATTGTAATTAATAAAAAATTAAGAAGTTAAGAAAATGCCTTATTTTTTTAATTTTTTAATTTCTTATTCGTTATCGTAACGGATCGTACCCACCTTTATTCCAGGGGTTACAACGTATTACCCGCCAAAGCGCCATCCTGCCACCTTTAATTACCCCGTATTTTTCAATTGCCTGATAACCATATTCAGAGCAAGTTGGGTGAAACCGACAAAAACCATTCGGGAAAAGGTGACGGAAAATCCCATGATCAAAAGATAGGGTTTTCTGGTAAATTCTAATCAGTTGTAAAACAAAAAATCTAATTTGAGCCGAAAAAAAAGTCATTGTAAAAGTTTACTTTTGTTTAATGCGGCAAAAATTTTTGCCTCTAATTCCTGATAACTTTTACCCAAGACCTGGGGCTGAACAGAAATGACAATATCATAACCTGGTTTAACTTTGGTCTGATTCAACCGGATAATCTCCTGGAGTTGGCGCCGAGTTCGATTGCGCTGGGTGGCTTTTTTGCTCACTTTGGTCGAAATCACGATGGCAAAACGGCTTGACTTTAAATTATTAGCCAAAAATTTCACCCTGAAACCCGGAGAAAAAAAAGGCCGGCCGAGCCTATTAATCTTTTTAAAATCTTTCTCTTTAGTTAAACGACTTCTAAAGGCTAACATATAATCCCGTTAGAAACACCGGCAATATTTAAAGTTATCCCGTTATTTTCTTAAATTTCTAACGGGGTACCTTTAAAGAGACAACTTTTTTCTCTTTTTGTCTCTCCGACGCTTCAAAACCTTACGCCCGCTGGCACTGGCAGCTCTTTTCCGGAAACCATGTTTCCTTTTAGCCCGACGTTTCTTGGGTTGATAAGTTCTTTTTGGCATATCTCGTTAAAAATTACCCTTTTTTAATTATTATATTTCCCATTTTACTGAATTATTTTGGGATTGACCCATTTATAATATCAGAATTTCCTTTAAACGTCAAAGGGAATAGCTGAAATAAATCAAAAATAATCTAGGGGTAGGGGATTGACCAAAATCTTTAAAAGGGTTAAATTATTATACACATTCCATCAACAGCTTATTAACATTATCATTAGACAAAGCTAGTGTTGGGGATAAATAGTTTATGCTATAATGTGATGGTCACCAAAAACCCCAAGTAAAAACTTTGATTATAATTTAAGAAATTAAAAAACCAAAAAAATGGAGGAGCAAAAAATTTGGCAAGCGACTCTGGGTGAACTGGAATTGACTCTTAGCCGAGCAAATTTTACTACTTGGTTCAAAAATACCTTTATTTCTTCTTATCAAGAAGAAACTATTACTATTGGCGTACCTAATACCTTTACCAAGGCTTGGCTAGAAAAGAAGTACCACTCTGCTATTCTTCGGGCTTTACAAAAAATTACCAATAATCGAATAAAAATCATTATTTACCAAGTGGAAACGAAATTTAAAGCTGAAGAGGAACAAACTGAGAAAAAAATCCAGGAAAAAACCGCTAAAGTAATGCTTACGGTAGGGACAGAAGCACCAGCCCTTAATGAATTCGGCCTTAACCCCCGTTATACTTTCAATAATTTCGTCATTGGTAAAGGTAATGAATTAGCTCAAGCGGCCAGTATGGCGGTGGCCCAAAAACCAGGGCAGGTCTATAATCCTTTATTTATCTACGGCGGCGTTGGTTTAGGTAAAACTCATTTAATCCAAGCAATCGGCAATCAAATTCTTCAGACCAACCCCCAAAAGAAAGTCCTTTACGTTTCTTGCGAAAAATTTACCAATGATTTTATTAAATCAATTTCCAGTAACCGAGCTGATCATTTTAAAAATATTTATCGCTCGGTTGATGTTTTATTAGTGGACGATATCCAGTTCTTGGCTGGTAAAGAAGGAACCCAGGAAGCCTTTTTCTATACTTTCAATGACTTACACCAAGCCAATAAACAAGTGGTAATCACTTCCGATCGGCCACCGAAGGCCATCCCGGCCCTGGAAAGCCGCTTGGTCTCTCGCTTTGAATGGGGAATGATTGCTGATATCTCGGCTCCTGACCTGGAAACCCGGGCCGCAATTTTAAAGACTAAATGTAAAGAGAAAAATTATCAGCTTAATGATGAAATTATTACCTATATCGCCGCTAATATTCAAAATAACATTAGAGAATTGGAAGGGGCTTTGAATAGAATCATTGCTTACCATCAGTTGAATGGAACTGAACCGGTTTTAGACAACATAAAAAAGGTTTTAACTTCCATTAGCTCAGGCCAACGCAGAAAATCAGTCACCCCTAAACAAATTATCAATTTAGTGGCGGAATTTTATGATATCAAACTAGAAGATTTGTTGGGTGCCTGCCGCAAAAAAAATCTGGCTTTACCCCGACAGATTGTGATGTATTTGATGCGCGAGGAATTAAGAAGCTCTTATCCAGCCATTGGCCAAGAAATTGGTAACCGCGATCACACCACTGCCATGCATGCCCACTTTAAGATCACTACAGCAATCGACGAGGATGAAAAAATTAATCAGGATATCAAACTGATTAGAGAAAAACTTTATATCTAATCAAGGGTATAAAAGCTATTTTAGGATCTGAAAGCTGTTGATAATTTTTAGGCTAGTGGGGGTAACTTTTAGGAAAACCCACCGGACAAACTTAAGGGTAGTGGTGGAAAAAAATCAACTGAAAATAAGGGTGGAAGTTACCACAACCTTATTCACAAGTCTTTCCCCAACTTTTGAAAAATTTGACCTTAATAAAATTACTAAATTAAAATAAATTTTAATCTTTCCCACTTATCCACCCCCCTTATTAATATTATTAATAAATATATAAACTAAAAGTTATGAAAATATCCTGCACCCAAGAAAACTTAAATCAAGGCTTGTTTGTTGTCAGCCATATCGCTTCAAAAAATACGGCCTTGCCAATTTTAAACAACGTTTTAATTCAAGCCCAAGAAAATACTATTAAACTTTCGGCAACAAATTTAGAAATTGGCGTTAGTTGTATTATTCGGGGGAAGGTGGAAGAAGAAGGTGATTTTACCATCCACTCCCGACTTTTAGCTGATTATGTTGGGCTCCTGCCCAAAGAACGAGTTGATTTGGTGGTGGCAAAAGAAATCAAAGAAGGACAGGACCAAAGTTTGAGTCTTCGCTGCAAGAATAATTCAACTAAAATTAAAGGTCAGCCCGCCACTGATTTTCCTTTAATTCCCCAGATCAACAAAAAAAATCCCTATGTTTTATCCAGCCAAAAATTACGCCAGGCAATTAACCAGGTAATTTTTGCCGTTTCAATCAGTGAAACCCGGCCGGAAATTAACGGGGTCTTGTTTAATTTTGTGGGTAACTCTTTAGTTTTAGCGGCTACCGATAGTTATCGGTTAGCGGAAAAATCAGTCAGTTTAGCCAAAAAATCAAGCAGTATTCCCCAAAGAGTAATTGTCCCCACCCGGACCTTGCAGGAACTCCAGCGGATTTTAGGGAGTTTTAAAGACCCGGCGGCAATTTCCGAAATTGAAGAAGTGGAAATTTATCTGGCGGAAAATCAAATTTTATTTATTTTAGGAAATATCGAATTAATTTCTCGCTTGGTGGAAGGCCAGTATCCCGATTACCAACAAATTATTCCCCAGCAATCTAACACCAAAGCGACTTTAAGTGTTTCGGAATTTATTGCCGCCACCAAAACCACCAGTCTTTTTACCCGCAGCGGAATTTATGATGTTAGTTTAGAAGTTAATCCAGAAAAAAAAGAAGTCACTATTTCTTCAGCCAATAATCAACTGGGAGAAAATATTTCTCGGCTGGGTGGGGAACTGTCTGGTGACAATAACAGCATCGTTATTAATTATCGTTATCTTTTAGATGGGCTACAAAATATTAGTACTGAACAAGTGGAAGTTAGTGTGATTGATAGCAGCAGTCCTTGTGTTCTAAAACCAGCAGGTAAAGGTAGTGATTATCTTTATATCATCATGCCGATCAAACAATAATTAGTGAGTAGGTTTTAGTTACTAAATAATCTATGGATTTTTGGAAGGTTCTAAAAAGCCGCCACTGCGTTCGAAGTTTTGATTCTAATAAACCGGTGGCTGATGAGCAGATTGAAAAACTTATCAATGCGGCTAAGATGGCACCTTCAGCCGGTAATTGTCAGGATTGGGAATTTGTGGTTGTCAAAGAAAAAGAAAAGAAGCAGCAGTTGATTGAACAGGCAATTTCTTTTCGGCAAAGTTTTGTGGCCAAAGCGCCAATCGTAATTGTGGTTTGTGTTGATTCCAATAAAACCAAGGACCATTATGGTGAACGCGGCCATGATTTATATTCAATCCAAGATACTGCGGCTGCCACCCAAAATTTGCTTTTAGCCACAACCGCTTTGGGGCTGGGTGCTTGCTGGGTTGGAGCCTTTGATGAAAATAAAACTAGAGAAGTTTTAAATCTAACTGATAACCTGAGACCAGTTGTGATTATTCCGGTTGGTTATAAAAAGTAAATTATATTTCTTAATTAAAAAGACAGCTTAAAGGAAGCTGTTTTTGTTATTTTTTAGGATAGTTTAAATTGAATTGTTTTTTTATTTAGCCTATGATAAGCTGAGCTCAGGAAAAAGGAGGTGCCGGAAATGTTGGAACAAGGCAGCCAATGCACAAATGACCACAAAAGTATGGGTTCGGTCAGGTACTGTGCTAAATGTGGAGTGTTGACTAACAACAGAATTCCGATCGAATCGCGTTGTCGCGACAGTCATGATGACTCTCGGAGCTGGGGGCGAACATTTTGTCCCCATTGTGGGAAAAAGCTCTGAACATTGGATTTTGGGTATGGTTCCACCCTAACGGACCTTTTTTATTTAATGCAGGGGATTTTTTCTAAGGTTGTTGGTTACCCGTGGCTAAAATATTAAAATACATATTTCTCAGTTCACCTGCATTGGGTGTTTTAATCTGATGGCCGGAAAGCATTCCCATAATCAAATAGGGGATTTCAAAATAGTGGATTGGTTCGGTTGGTTGGTAGCGGGTGGGGCCATCAAGCAGAATGAATATGTTTTCTTTATCACTCATTGCGTAGTGAGTATTACCATTTAATACCGGCGGCAGGTGATCAGCAATAACCAGGACAATCGCACTTGGGTCGGCTGCGCGCAGCTTCATTAAAAAATCATAAATCCCCTTGGTTCGGTGATAGAATTGGTTAGCAATTTGTTCGATTTCATAAGCTGGTTTATTACTTATATAGGCTTGTAAAACATCCGGGTGTCTTGTTTTGTCACGTTCAAAAGGCATATGCCCATACATCCCCAAGATATAAGTAATAAAAGGTTTTTTTGCCCCAAGATAATTAGTTTGGAGATATTCGAGGTTTTGATCCAACAAGTCACCATCAAAGATATAATCTTTTCTTTTTTCTCCCGGGATATCAACTTTATCAATTAAACGCAGCTGGTCAAAGCCTAAACTCTTGTAGGCTAAAGTGCCGTTGTAAAAATTTTCTTTGGTCGCAATTGAAGCAATGGCCAAATAGCCATATTTTTTTAAAGCGGTCACTAAAGTATTAACTTCTCTGCCATTAAATACATTAAATTCAATGCTGTCTATTTTTGCCAGCGCCGGCACACCGCAAAAAATTTCAAATTCCGACTGGGCCGTGCCGCCGCCATAGACCGGTGCAATTGCCACGTCAAAAGAAGAATTGCCCAAAATATCGGGTATTTTTTCGTAGAGCGGCGATTTAGTAAAGGAAACATTTTGGATATATTGCGGATCTATAAAACTCTCTAAAATAATAATATAGACATTGCGTTTTTCCAAAACTTCTACGGCTAGCGGATTTTTAACGCTATTTTGGTGATTAAACATGTCTAGTCTAGTCGTAATATTGGCACTCTGCTGGCTGTAATAGAATATTGAGGCAATCCGGCCATAGGTTTCAATATTTTGGTTACCTGACCAGCCGCTAAACTCCAAAGTTTTCTTTTGGTAGAGGGAGATAACGCTTGGAGAAAATATCAGAAAGAATAAAATAATGATTAGTAGGAATCTTAAAGCGACTTTCTGAGCAATATTAGGGTCGGTACTTTTTTTATCTTTTATGTCTTTAAAAAATAAGATAAGAATTGGGAGAAAGGAAAAGACCGTTAGGGCTATTATGCCGGCCAGCAGAGTAGGAGAAAAATCCCGGATAGTTAGAATATTGTGGAGATCGGAAAAACGGAAAGTCCGGTGGCGGAAATAGTAAAAAGAATCAAATAGGATATAAGCAGCAATTATCGGGGTTATGGCGGCAAGTGAAGCAATAACATTTTTTTTAAAGTTACCTTTGGTGGGAAAATAAAAAAGACTGCCAACCAAAATTAGCAGGGGATATTCGAACAAAAATAGCCTAGCTGATAGTTGGCCGCACTCTGACCAAAGACGTGATAACTCTTCGTAGACAGAAAAAATCACGATAAATGTTAGAATCAAGATGAGATATTTTTTGATTTGCTCCATGCTGATGTATTGAGAAAAATTTTGGCTAGTTCAAAGACTTCATTTTTGCTAATGCTATTTTTAGCCAAACTGAATATTTATTTGGATTTTTAATTATATCCTGTTTTAATTTTTTCGCCGCAATCCATTTATAATTTTTGACCTCCCCAGAATTTGGCTTAGGTTTTCCCTCAAATTTCCCAATAAAAACCCAGTCATATTCGTGTTCTGTTAAACCATTTTGGAAACGGGCTTTGTAGATAAAACAAAATAGTTTTTTTAATTTGCAGTCAAACCCCATTTCTTCTTTTAAGCGCCGATGAATTGCTTGAGTATAAGTTTCCTTTGGTTTTGGGTGACTGCAGACGGTATTAGCCCATAAAGAGCCGGAATGGTATTTGGTTTTGGCTCTTTGTTGGATCAGTAATTCTCCTTTTGAATTGAAGACAAAAATCGAAAAAGCCCGATGGAGCTTGCCTGCCTGATGGGCTTTTAGTTTTTCCTCAATCCCGATTTGCCGATTGTTTTTATCAACAAGAACAACTTGTTGTTTCATAATATGATGTTGTTTTTTGTTCATTTAAACAAATATTTTTAGGAAGTGGGGAAGAGACAAGAAGTGTTTTCTCGCCCTTCCCCCTGAAGAACGTAGTTCTACTTTCCGCCGCTACTTCCAGCGGAAGCAGATGGCGTACGCAGGTATTGACCCGAGGCCTGTTCCGACTATCCACCAAAGCGAGCCGGTCGCAGAAGCGATTACCAGGGCAGCCACCCAGGTGATGCCGGTGATTACCTTCACACCCTTTCTTACTTTCATCTGTGGTCCTCCACTAAGTTGACCTCCTAAAAATATTTGTTTTGCTATTATGGTATGTCAATTTATATTATTTATGGGATTAAGTCAAGCATTCTTGTACTTGCGAAGCGGGTAGTATGTTTATTTGAATTTTTTTGATTATTTTTTAATAATCGAGTAAAAGCCTTTGATTACAATTCCAACCAGTCCGCCCATAAAACAGACAAAGGAAAAAACTAAAGAAACAAGCAGAAATTCTTTGGGGTTGGATAGTGGCCACCAAGGGAAGTCATTTGTTTGAACAATAAAATGGGCGCCAAGATAAGTTCTGGTAAATATCAAAAGCGAAGTCAAAAATCCAAACAGCAAGGCGCCCAATAGCAGCTTATCTAAAAATTTTAAACTGGTTGTTTCTTTTTGGACCAAAATTATCGCCACTCCGGCCAAAAGCGGGAAGGGCAGAAATGGCCAATCCATTTCAAATATGACAAAACCGATCAGAGCTGAGATGACAGCCGAGATTATAGCAACCATTATTACATTTTTCAGTTTTTTGCCGTACATGATTTTTTGATTGAATATAATAAAAAAACAATGATTACGCCTATAATTAATAAAATAGAACCCAAAAATAAAACCGCATAAATCCCCTTGATGATCGGAAAATCATTCTGTAGCTCTGGTTTTGTTACCATTTCGTACTCTGCCTGTATAAAAAGAAACCAAACCAAAGAGAAAAATGCTAATAAAGCCAGTTTAATAATTGTTGTAAGTTTATTTTTCATTTATTTTAATAGCTTTTGTAGCAATTCTTCACCCTTTGGCCATTGCCCATAGCCGGCGTCAGCATTAATGTGCCCATGCGGCCCAATATTTACTAATTCCGCCTGCCAGCATTGTGCAAAGTATTCTGCCCTTTGGAGGCTTACCCAAGGATCATTTGAGCTGGCTACAACTATTGTTTTAAACTTGAGCGGTTCTAAAGGCATCGGCGCAAAGCCATTAATTTCTTTGGGAAAATTTGGTGCATCCATGTCGCTTGGGCTAACCAAGAGTGCCCCCTTAATTCTAGCCGAAGTTTTAGAAAAGAATTCATTTGACCAGTAAGCAATGGTGGCGCAGGCTAAACTGTGGCCGACCAAAACAATATCGCTTTCCTTATATTTTTCGATATAGTCATTGAGGGTTTTGACCCAGTCTTGTTTTTTGGGGCACATCCAGTCTTTTTGCATTACTTTAACAGCACCTGGATATTTTTTAAGCCAAAGGCTTTGCCAATGCGTCGGCCCAGAGTCTTGCCAGCCTGGAAGGATGAGTATGGTATTCATCTGGTTTTGTTAGTAATAAAATTATCCCTTATATACTTTATTAATGAATTTTACTTTAAATCTGGCGCCATAGAATAATACCGCAAAATCACGTCTAATTATAGCCTCAACTTCTTTTCTGAAATCGTTAGGAATAGATTTACTTTTGACCAAAGGACAAGAATTATCCCAATAATATAACCTTACAATCTTTTCATTAAAATCGATTGAATCCCAGTCTACGCAGAAAGGATATATTTTACAGTCGATTGGTCTGGGGTCAATGTCCTTATTTAAGGAGTGTATTAGAAATTTACATTTTTTGCCATCTGAACAATTTGTAAATTGAACTCTGTCCTTTATAAATTTTATCTTAATTCCTAATGAGGTGATATAATCTTTGAGTCGTTCGTGGAAAGCAAAATACTCATTTACCCATTCCTCAACTTGGTCATCATCGCAGCAAGTATCCT
>Ga0172379_10010491_pt1 | contig 11196 bp, 11 predicted proteins | sample GrowelOW334metaG_FD_119756 | JGI IMG/M metagenome (GOLD analysis project Ga0172379, IMG submission 119756) | Groundwater microbial communities from an aquifer near a municipal landfill in Southern Ontario, Canada - Groundwater well OW334 metaG | ecosystem: Environmental > Aquatic > Deep... | reverse complement strand
CTTGCTCAGATTATAAAAATGGTAGAAGAAGCGCAGGGAAGTAAGGCTCCTATTCAAGCTCTTGCTGATAAAATATCAAGTGTGTTTGTGCCCATTGTTCTTGTACTCGCTTTCATTACTTTGGGTGCTTGGCTAGCTATTGGTAGTGGTCCTCTTGGATTTTCTCAAGCTCTTTCATTTGGTCTTGTTTCTTTTGTTGGGATTCTTGTTATTGCCTGTCCTTGTGCACTTGGTCTTGCGACCCCCACTGCTATTATTGTCGGAGTAGGAAAAGGTGCAAAAGAAGGGATTTTAATAAAAGACGCAGCGACTTTAGAAAAACTTCATAAAGTAGATACCCTTGTTGTCGATAAGACAGGTACAATCACAATTGGAAAACCAACACTTGTTGATATTGAAAATTTGTCAGACCTTAAAGATGACGAACTTATTTCAATTATTGCTTCTCTTGAAAAGAAATCAGAGCACCCGATTGCTCACGCAATCGGGAACTTCGCCAAAGAAAAAAATCTAAAAATAGAAGACGTACCAAATTTTGAAATTATCCAAGGTAAAGGATTGAAAGGAGAAATCAAAGGTGTTGAATATTTTGTTGGTAATGTAAAACTCGCTGAAGATTTAAATGTATTATCTGGTGTTTCAGAAATTAAAATAAAGATAGAAAAATATACCACCCAAGGAAAAACTCCCGTAATACTTTCTACAAAAGAGAAAATTCTTGGTTTTGTAATGGTTGCCGATGAGATCAAGTCTGAGTCAAGGCAAGCAGTTGCAGACCTTCATAAACTTGGAATAAAAGTTGTTATGCTCACAGGAGATGATGAAAAGACTGCAAAATATATTGCATCGCTTGTTAATATAGACCAGGTGGTTGCTCATGTATTACCACAAGACAAATTAGCAAAAATAAAAGAACTGCAATCCCAAGGAAAAATTGTTGCCATGGCAGGTGATGGAGTAAATGATGCGCCAGCACTTGCTCAGGCCGATGTCGGAATTGCTATGGGTACCGGAACTGATGTTGCAATAGAGTCCGCAGGCATCACACTTCTTGGTGGAGATATTTCAAAACTTGTAAAGGCGATAAAACTTTCCAAGATGACCATGCGAGGTATCAAACAAAATCTCTTTTGGGCATTTATTTACAATATTGTAGGTATTCCACTTGCGGCGGGAGTTTTCTACCCACTGTTTGGTTGGCTCTTGAGTCCTGTCTTTGCTGGTCTGGCAATGGCATTCTCGAGTGTCTCCGTGGTTTCAAACTCATTACGAATTAAAGCAATGAAATTATAAAATCGCATGAATAATCAAAAACACACTTTTCACATTCACGGCATGCATTGTAATTCATGCGTTCTAGTGACCGAGAGCGAGATTGGAGATTTATCACACATTACATATGTCAAAACAAGTTTGAAGAATAATTCCATTGAAGTGGCTGGAGACTTTGGTGATAAAACTATTGATCAGATTGTAGAAGAACTCTCTATCCCTTTAAAACAGCATGGCTATATAGTTTCAGTCGAAAAATCAAATAATAATAAAGATAAAAATTGGGCAGACTTTAAAATTGCGGTACCTATAGCTTTATCTTTTGGAGCACTCTTTGTCGTCTTGCAAAAAATCGGATTAATTAATTTGGTGGGTGGAGGCAATGTTACTTATGGTACGGCCTTTGTTATTGGTATTATTGCCTCACTTTCTACTTGTATGGCTGTTGTTGGTGGGCTACTACTTTCAATGTCAGCTACTTTTGCAAAAGAGGGAGATAAAATAAAGCCACAGCTAATGTTCCATGGAGGGCGCATTGTTTCTTTCTTTGTCCTCGGGGGAATTATCGGTACTGTTGGTTCTGCATTTACACTAAACACTTCTGCTACTTTTGTTCTTAGTCTTGTAATCGGAATAGTGATGCTTATCCTCGGAATCAATCTTCTCGATGTCTTCCACTTTACAAAAAAACTTCAGCCATCAATGCCAAAGTTTATTGCGAGTCGTGCTCATGGGGTATCCAAATTCAATCACACTCTCACACCTCTTTTTGTTGGTATCGTGACTTTCTTTTTGCCTTGCGGATTTACTCAGTCAATGCAACTTTACACACTTACTACAGGGAGTTTTTTGAAAGGGGGATTTACCATGCTTGCTTTTGCTCTTGGAACTCTTCCAGTGCTTGCTCTTGTAAGTTTTAGTTCTTTTAGTATCAAGAACAGTTCAAAGGCTGGGATATTTTTCAAGACAGCTGGACTTGTTGTGATTATGTTTGCATTGTTTAATCTTATTAATAGTCTGGTGGTGATTGGAGTGATTTCTCCAATATTTAATTTTTAATCTTATAAATAGTACAATTACTTTATGAAAAATTTTATCATAGCTGCTTCAATCATTGCTGTCGGTCTCATTGTTGGAGAGGTTCTCCTTTCTACGAGAAACAACTCTATTGCTCCACAAGGAATTAATGCAAACAATGTTTTCCTCGTTGAGGGCAAACAGATTGTTGAAATAAGTGCTAAAGGTGGCTATCAACCAAGAACAAGTATTGCAAAGTCAGGTATTCCAACTATTTTACGATTTAAAACAAATGGAACTTTTGATTGTTCTTCATCTGTTAGAATCCCAAGTTTAAATATTTCTAAAGTGCTTCCACAGACAGGAGCAACTGATATTGATTTAGGTATTCAACCTTCGGCAACTCTTCAGGGAACTTGTGGAATGGGAATGTATCCATTTGAAGTTCAGTTTCAATAATTTAACGAAAGAAAGCCTCTGTATATATTCGGTCTTCAGATATTCCTTGGTCGCGTAGAGCTTTCCAAATATCTCGAACAAAAGAAATAGAGCCACAGACAAGGAATTCCTTGTCTGTGGTTTTTTCGAGTGAATTTAAAATAATAGGTATATTAATACGGCCTTTTTTCATACCTTCAGGAACATTGAGTTCTTGAGTGAGGTGATAAGTGATTTTTAAATTTGAATATTTTTCTGAAAGTTCTTCAAGTTCATTTTTGAAAACTAAATCTGAAATTGTTTTAGCACTATGGAAAATGTGTATGTTTCTTTTTTTGTGTGGATGGGCATCTTCCACAAATAGTGGAAGATGCCCATCCACTATGTCTTTGACCATACTTCGAAAGGGGGTAATACCAATACCTCCAGCGATAAGGATAAGTTCATCTTCAGGATAATCACTTGAGAAAAATCCATAAGGTAATGAAGCATTAATAGTGTCTCCAATTTTTAGAGAACATAGGTGTCCTGAAAACTCACCAACATTTTTAATTGTAATGTTGCAAGTATCTTCATGTGGAGCACTTGAAAATGTATACGATTTACCTTCAGGTGTTTTTGTTTCTGGAAAATATATGGTGATAAATTGCCCAGCGGTGTAAACAGGAACAGATCCATCTAAAAGTGTGAGTTTGAGAGTTTTAACATCTGGTGCTTCATCAACAATTTCTTTTATTTTGTATAGGATACTATTTTCCATCTGAATTTGATTTAGTTAGATTATTCTCATAGTCTTTAATTGCCTCAGCTATTGCTTGGTGTCCAAGTACGGAACAATGATATTTTCTTTCTGGCAGTCCTCCTAATCGTTCGATGATAGATTCTGGTGTTATACGTTTTGCTTTCTTGAGGGTCATTCCTCCATTTTCAGTTACCATGATAGACATCATCGAAGTTGAAGCAATTGCTGAAGCACATCCAAAAGTCCTCCACTTACATTCAGATATTTTTTGATTTTCTTTATCTACTTTTATCCATACAGCCATCATGTCTCCACATGCAGGACTTCCCACAAGCCCTACACCATCTGCTTCATAGTTTTCTTCATCCACTAAATAATTTCTCGGATGAAAAAAATGATCTTTTACTATTTCACCGTATAGCCAATTTGGTTGTTCGCATTTCATATTTTTATTGATGATAATGATATTAAATGTTTAACGATTTTAGGGAAGACTTCAAGAACCTTTTCAAGCTCCTTTTTAGTAGTATATCTTCCTAGTGTGAATCGTATACTACCATGAATAATTTCTGGGTCTTGGCCTATGGCAATGAGGACATGAGAGGGTTTTAGGTCCAAGGAAGAGCATGCAGAGCCCGTAGCGACCTCGATGCCTTCATTGTCGAGCATGAGCACCATTGACTCTCCTTCGATGGCTGGAATCGAAAGATGGACATTGTTTGGGAGGCGGGTGAGAGGGGATTCTGAAGAAATGGTGATGGGGAGTGGTCCATTAAACTTCACAAAAGGAAGAAGAGTTTTGATAGAAAGCATGAAAAAACTTTGCAGTTTTTGTAATCGTGCCACTTCTTCTTTGCGATGGGTTTCTGCTTTTTTTAGTGCATGTGCAAAGCCTGCAATCAGGGCAATATTTTCTGTGCCCGCACGCTTTGATGATTCTTGATCGCCTCCAGAAATTATCGGCTCGATTTTTATGGAATGTTTTTTGTAAAGAAGTCCGACACCTTTTGGTCCGTATATTTTTGAGCTGTTGAGAGTCATTAAGTCCGCACCGAGTTCGGGGACATTGATAGGAAGATATCCTGTCGCTTGGCATGCATCGGTATGAAGAAAAGGCATGCCTTCGTTGTTTTTTAGTGATGCAATACGTTCCGCAAGTTCTTTGATTGGTTCTACTGTACCGATTTCGTTATTGGCATACATTACTGAAATTAAAATAGTTTGTGAAGTAATTAGCTTCACACATTCTTCTACATTTATTTTTCCTTCTTTATCAACCGGAAGCACGCTCACCACAAAACCCTCCTTTTCCAATTGTTTGGCGGGTTCGAGAATAGCTTTGTGTTCGATTGCGGAAACAATAATGTGATTGCCTTTATTTTTGTATGCGCGACATACACCAAGTATTGCTAGATTGTCTGCTTCGGTGCCAGATCCTGTAAAAATAATTTCATCACTTCGCATACCAATCACCTCAGCAATCTCTTTCTTAGACCTTACAATGACTGCCATTGCATCGCGTCCAGACGAGTGCATTGATGATGGGTTACTAAAACGCCCATCAAAATATGGCAACATGAATTTTAAAGTCTCATCATCGAGCGGGGTAGTCGAAGCGTAGTCTAAATAGATTCTTTTTTTGTTTTCATTATCTGGTTCCACAGTATTTTACGTAGGGTGCTACTCGTGCCCGTAATGCTTCAAATTCTTCATTGGTATATGACACTTTCTTTTTCAATTGAGGGTTCAAGATTTTGGTAGGTATGAATTTTTGAAGATAGTATTTTTTGGCACCTTTTATACTTTTCACTATTTTTTCAATATCATCTTCACTCAAAAGTGATTTTACAACAGTTGTACGAAATTCATAATCAACCCCGCAGGACATAATAAACTTGATACTTTCTTTGATAGCATCAGTATCTACAGGTCGTGCCACCTGCTGACTGTAGCTTTCAAGAGGGGCTTTGATATCCATAGCAATGTAGTCGACAAGACCACGCTTTACTGCTTCTTTAAGCATCTCGGGGCGTGTGCCATTTGAATCGAGCTTGATAAGATACCCAAGTTTTTTGATGCGAGCCATTACATCAAGAAGGTCATCATGAAGAGTTGGTTCTCCGCCAGTAATGACCACTCCATCAAGAAGTTTTGTCCTTTCTTTGAGTAATTCAAATATCTCTTCTATATCAATTTCTGGAGCTGTCTCGTCGACAAGCTCTGGGTTGTGACAATAAGGACAGTGAAAGTTGCAACCAATTGTGTAGATCATGCAGGCTACTTTGCCTGGGTAATCGATGAGGGTGGTTTTTTCTATTCCACCTATTCTCATACTTCGTACATTGTACGGATTGAGAATTCAGACTGTTTACCGTTGTTCCATTGGCTAACAGGGCGTAGATATCCAACTACTCGAGAATAAACTTCGCAGACCATGTTGCATGAAGGGCATTTTGGATGTTCTCCTGCTACATATCCATGATTTGGACATACACTAAATGTTGGAGTAAGGGTAAAGTATGGAAGCTTGAAGTTCTCACAGATTTTCTTTACAAGAGAAGGAACACTTGTAGAGTCTTCGATACGTTCTCCGAGGAAAAGGTGAATCACAGTTCCTCCAGTGTATTTTGTCTGAAGTGAATCTTGAAGAGATAGGTTTTCGAATATGTCGCTGGTGTAGTTGACAGGAAGCTGTGAAGAGTTGGTATAGAAAGGAGCTTCACCTTTTTGGTACTGGTCTTCGTTGGCAACAATAATATCTTCAAATTTCTTCTTGTCTTTAAGAGCAAGTCTGTAGGCTGTTCCTTCTGCAGGAGTTGCTTCTAGGTTGAATAGATTGTTGGTTTCTTTTTGGTAAGAAACAAGACGTCCTCTCATATAGTCTAGTACTCCATTTGCAAATTTCTTTCCTTCTTCTAAACCAACGCTTACTCCAAGCAAATTGACACAAGCCTCATTCATTCCTACAAGTCCGATAGTAGAGAAATGGTTCTTCCAATATTCTCCGTGGATTGCTTTTATGTTTCGAAGATAGAACTTTGTGTAAGGGTAAAGGTTGGCATCGGTAAGACGCTCAAGCATTTTTCTCTTAATCTCAAGACTTTCTTTTGCAATATCCATTTTTTCTCCAAGGGTTTGAAGGAATTTTCCAATTTTGTCGGTGCTATCTTTTGATGTGTATCCAATACGTGGAAGGTTGATAGTAACCACTCCGACAGATCCTGTAAGAGCATTGGCACCAAAGAGTCCTCCTCCTCGTTTGTCTAGTTCTTCAAGGTCGAGACGTAGTCGACAACACATTGAGCGAGTATCCTCTGGTTTCATGTCTGAATTGATGAAATTACTGAAGTATGGAATACCGTATTTAGCAGTAATATCCCAAAGACCTTTTAGATGAGGATTTTCCCAGTTGAAGTCTTTTGTGATGTTTACTGTAGGAATAGGGAATGTAAATACTCGTCCTGAAGCATCTCCTTCTGCCATTACTTCGAAGAATGCAGTATTTAGCATGTTCATTTCGTGTTGGAAATCTCCGTAGTTTTCTTTTTGAGGTTTACCACCGATGATAACGGGAGTTTTCTTGAAGTTTATTGCGGGAGTAAGGTCGAGAGTGACATTTGAGAAAGGAGTTTGAAAACCAACTCGAGTAGGAACATTCATGTTGAATATAAATTCCTGAAGACTCTGCTTTACTTCTTTTGGAGTAAGTTTGTCGTAGCGAATAAATGGAGCAAGAAGGGTATCGAAGTTTGAGAAAGCAACGGCTCCCGCAGCTTCTCCTTGAAGTGTGTACAAAAAATTCACTATTTGTCCAAGAGCTGTACGGAAATGTTTTGGTGGAGCTGATTCTATTTTACTTGTTACTCCTTTAAAACCTTCTACAAGAAGATCCATTAAATCCCAACCCACACAATATACAGAGAGGGTTCCAAGATCATGAAGATGTAAATCACCGTCTTCATTTGCTTCTTTAATTTCGTTTGGATAGATTTTGTTGAGCCAGTAAATCTTACTTACTTCTGAGAAGATGTAGTTGTTCATTCCTTGAAGGGAATAGCCCATGTTGCTATTTTCATTGACCTGCCAATCAAGTTTTTGAAGGTAGCTATCAATAAGGTCTACAGAGGCAGCGTTTGCAATGGCTCGCATTTCTGCGTGTTGGTCTCGGTATAGAATATATGAACGAGCAGCTGCTTTAAATCGTGAGTTTAGAAGTACATGTTCTACAGCGTCTTGCATTCCCTCGACTGTTAGAGAGTCTGGTTCGTGGGTAGTTGTAGCGTGGGCTACTGCTTTGTTGGCAAGTTCGACGGCTTCATCATGACCAAAAGTCTTTGTGGCTGTTCCCGCTTTCTCTATCGCGGAAATAATTTTATCGAGTTCGAAGGGTACAGTTTTGAAGTTTCTGGTGATAATTGAAGTGAACATATTGTTAAAAAAGTTATGATATAATGGTCGACGTAAGAGCTATTATTTAATTAATCAATGAATATTGCAACTAAAAAACCTGTGGATAGTACACTCATGACACCTCGTGCTTTGCGTGTAAAGACCAACATCAAGAAAGATAATAACCTGAAGCTCAAATCGCCCTTCAACAAGATAACTTACGAACGCAACGCAAGTGTATATAAAGTCCTTGCACACCCTGTACGTCTTGAAATATTAAATATTTTAAAATTAAGTCCTTGCACAGTCGAACAACTTTTAAAATTAGTTCCAATAAGTAAAGCAAATATATCTCAACATCTTGCATTGCTTCGTTATGCAGGAGTAGTGATTGCTAAAAAGTCTGGACTGTATGTTATTTACAGTATTGTAGATCCACGTATCGTCGAGCCGTGTGCCGTCATGAGAGAATTAAGACGCGATCCAAGATAATGTCTTTATACAAAAAAGTCTTAAAACCCTTATTATTCAAAGCCGATCCAGAATTCGTACATGATAGATTTGTGTTTTTCGGTTCACTTCTGGGGCGGTTTTATATCACCAGAAAGGTTTGTTCTTTATTTTTTGAGTATCAAAATAAAATTCTAGAGCAAGATATTTTAGGTATTCATTTTCAAAATCCCATAGGTCTCTCTGCTGGTTTTGATAAGAATGCAGAGCTTATAGATATCATGCCCTCAGTTGGTTTTGGTTTTGTTGAAGTTGGTTCCATTACTGGCAATGTCTGTCTTGGTAATCCAAAGCCTCGTCTGTGGAGATTAAAAAACTCTCAAGGACTTGTAGTTCATTATGGTTTAAAAAATGATGGATGCGAAGCGATTGCCAAGAGATTGCAAAAAAAAATGCAGAAAAAAATTTTTGAAATTCCTGTAGGAGTGAGTGTTGCAATGACTAATTGCCAAGAAAACATCAATATAGAAAGTGCTATACGAGATTATGTGAAAGCTTTTAAAACCCTAGAACCTTTTGGAGCTTATATTACTATTAATATTAGTTGTCCAAACGCTCTCGGAGGACAACCTTTCATCGATCCTGAAAAATTTAGTCAACTTTTTCGTGCTTTAGATACTATTCCTACACAAAAGCCTATTTTTATAAAATTCTCACCAGACATGAGTGATTTGGAATTAGACAGATTACTCGCTGTCGCTCGCAATCACCGCATTCACGGTATTATTTGTGCAAATCTCACAAAAAAGAGAGATAACCCAAACATATTTGAAACCAATGTTCCTGAAAAAGGGGGTATGAGTGGTAAGATAGTGCAAGATATGTCAGACAATATGTTGGCGTATATTTACAAAAAAGAAGGAAAGAGGTTTGTGTTGGTCGGAAGTGGAGGAGTATTCAATGCTGAAGATGCTTATCGAAAGATTCGTCTCGGTGCGTCACTCATTCAGCTTATTACAGGAATGATATTTGAAGGTCCACAGCTTATCGGTCAGATTAATAAAGGCTTGGCAGAACTTTTAAAGAGAGATGGTTTTAATAATGTTAGCGAAGCAATCGGAAAAGGTGTAATATATTAAATACGATTTTAAGTCGGCGTCCAAAGGACGTTACGCCGACCTGATTTCGCTAAATCACATGAACAAATCAATTTTCATCACTAGAAAAATTCCAGATGTTGGTATTAAAATGCTTCAAGACAAAGGCTATCGTGTTGATGTGTATCCTAAAGACAAAGTTCCTTCACAAAGAGAGCTTATAAAATATCTTAAAAAATATCCGTACGACGCAGTGCTTTGTCTTTTGACAGATAAAATAGATGCAAAAGTTTTCGATGTTGTACCTACTGCTAAGCTTTTCTCTACATATACTGTAGGTTTCGACAATATTGACGCTGTTGAAGCTAAAAAACGTGGCATTACTATCACCAACACTTCAGGATCATCTCGGGTCAATGTTGCTGAGCACGCTATTGCTTTGATGCTCGGACTCACCACTAGAATGGTAGAAGGGGATCGTTTTACTCGAAAAGGAAAATACAAGGGTTGGACACCAATGGCTTTTATCGGAGAAGATCTTACCGGGAATACTTTTGGTCTTGTCGGTACTGGTCTTATCGGTAGTGAGGTTGCTCGTATTTTGAGTCGGGGGTTTAATTCAAAAATCATCTATCATGATTTAAATCAAAATACCCACATTGAAAATGATTATGGAGCAGTACGATGCTCTTCACTTGATGAACTTCTCAAACAAGCAGATATTGTGAGTTTGCACGTACCTCTTCTTCCTTCTACTCATCATCTTATAAATAAAGAAAAGCTTGAGCTTATGAAGCCATCGGCGCTTCTCATAAATACTTCTCGAGGTCCTGTGATAGACGAAAAAGCGCTTGTTGTTGCTTTGAAAAATAAAGTGATTACTGGTGCCGGACTTGATGTGTATGAATTTGAACCAAATATCGCTCCAGGATTGGCTAAATTAGAAAATGTCATTCTTACTCCTCATATTGCATCTGCTCGTAAAAGTGCTCGAGACGAAATGGCCACTATTTCTGCAGACAATATTATTGATTTCTTTGAGGGGAGGGTGCCGAGAAATAAAGTAAATCTTTAGTCCCAAGAATACAAAAAACCAAATTTTGCAGGAGTATTACTTCTTCCGGATACAGCAGTATTTTCTTGCTAGAAAATCTGCTCAGCTCTCCCGCAGTCCGAGAGATCCTCCAGAAGTAATACTCCTGCAAAATTTGGTTTTTTGTATTCTTGGGACTTGATAAATAATTGAGGTTTTCTGATTCAGAAGAATCACCTACTGGGTTGAGGGAAAATTGAGGTCAGTTTATCATATCTCTATATTAGCCTGATTTGACAAGGGAAATTAATATGTATATCATATACGATATATATGGTCGAATCATAATTATAAATAAATATGGAGAAATGGACGATAGAATTGTGTGAAAGTATAAATGGAACGTGTTATGCAGAAAAAGATCTTCTTGGGGAATTAGCTATTAAAGATCGTCTAGTTCTAGAACGCCTCACGAAAACAAGAATAAAATTTACTAGTTACGATATAGAGCATCTTAAAAAGACAGGTAAACTAGAAAAAATTGAAGATGCTCTTTATAAACTCAAGTTTGCTTTAGGTAATACCCACATAAGATATTTAGGATTTTTCGATTGGGCTGCATCTCCTCCTATTTTCTATGTACTTTTAGCTTTTAGAAAAAAGAGTTTAAAGATACCACCACAATATATCGCCATAGCAAAAGAACGTTATAAAGATTATAGAAAAAAATAATTATATGAACCACAAAGATTTCGATT
>Ga0172379_10010489_pt1 | contig 11198 bp, 9 predicted proteins | sample GrowelOW334metaG_FD_119756 | JGI IMG/M metagenome (GOLD analysis project Ga0172379, IMG submission 119756) | Groundwater microbial communities from an aquifer near a municipal landfill in Southern Ontario, Canada - Groundwater well OW334 metaG | ecosystem: Environmental > Aquatic > Deep... | reverse complement strand
GAGTCGCGTAATATGAACACCGACTTTCCCACCGCGCCGCTCGCCTCTGGCCTCAGAGGGGCCAGCGGCGGCGCCGTGGAAAAGTCTCTGAGCGCCTCACACACAAAAATCCTGACACTCCCACCGATTTCGGTGTATACGCGGATTTCCGGGGGTGTATGATTACCACCTTCGGGCTCCAACTAACTGACTTTCAACAACTCGCATATTTTCTTTATCCTCATGGCCGAAGCCGACGCACCTCGTCCCGAAAGTCCGCCCATGCTGTTGGACCAGGTCCGCGAGCGGATACGCGTCAAGCATTACAGCATCCGCACCGAAACGCAATATGTACATGGATCAAGCGCTTCATTTTCTTCCATGGAAAGCGACCCCCGCGCGAGATGGGCGCGGCCGAGGTCGAGGCGTTTCTGACCCACCTCGCCGTCGCGGGAGGCGTCGCCGCGGCGACGCAGAATCAGGCGCTCTCGGCGCTGCTGTTTCTGTATCGCGAGGTGCTCGGCGTGGCCCTCCCTTGGCTGGATAACGTCACTCGGGCGAAGAAACCGCAGCGCCTGCCGACGGTTCTGACGCCGGGCGAGGTCAAGTCGGTGCTTGATCGCATCGCGGGCGGCGATGGCGTGTATGCGCTGATGGCCCGCCTGCTCTATGGCACCGGCATGCGGCTGATGGAATGCGTGCGGCTGCGGGTCAAGGATATCGAATTCACCCGGCGCGAGATCCTGATTCGCGATGGCAAGGGCGGCAAGGACCGGGTCACGATGTTGCCGGACGCAATGATACAGCCGCTGGTCGCGCATCTGGAGAGACGCCGCCGTTTGTATGACGACGACCGCACCGCCGGCAAGGCGGAAGTCTGGCTGCCGGATGCGCTGGCCAAAAAGTATCCGACCGCGCCGACGGAATGGGGCTGGCAGTATGTATTCTGCTCCGGCAGCTATTCCATCGATCCGCGTAGCGGTCGCGAGCGGCGGCATCACGTCGACGAGAAGCTGTTGCAGCGGGCGATGAAGAAGGCCGTGGCCGCCGCCGGTTTGGTCAAACCGGCTACTCCCCACACGCTACGGCATTCATTCGCCACGCACCTGTTGCAATCCGGCTACGACATTCGCACGGTCCAGGAACTGTTGGGGCACTCGGACGTTTCCACCACCATGATTTACACTCACGTCCTCAACAAGGGCGGCCGCGGCGTGGTCAGCCCGCTCGACGGACTGACTTGAATGACATGACCCCCACGACTACCCACACCCACGACGTCGCCACCCTCGGCCAGGTATTCACGCCGCCGGACATCGTCGAGCGTATGCTGGCCCTGATCCGCAATAAGGGGCGCCGGCTCGACCCCGCCAGCGGCGCCGGGGCGTTTTCCTCGCGTCTGAGCCGCTGCGTCGCCATCGAGATCGACCCGCGCCATTGCCAGGCCGGGACCTTCAATATGGATTTCTTCGCCTACCCGGAGAGCGAAAAGTTCGACACCATCATCGGCAACCCGCCTTATGTGAAGGCGCGAGACATCGCGCCTGCGACCGCGCGGCACCTGTCGTCGCGGCTGCTCGACGGCCACGCCAACCTGTATTACTACTTCATCGAGAAATGCGTGCGTCATCTCAAGCCCGGCGGCGAGCTGATCTTCATCACCCCGCGGGATTTCCTCAAGGCCACCGGCGCGGGGCGCCTGAACACCTGGCTCAACGACCACGGCAGCTTCACCGACCTGATCGAACTGGGCGATGCGAAAATCTTCCACGGCGCGCTTCCCAACTGCATCATCTGGCGCTACGAGAAGGGCAATATGCAGCGGCGGCTCACCGATGGCAGGCGCATGCGCCTCACCGGCGGGCAATTGATGTTCACCCACGGCATCTACAGCGTGCCGCTGGCCAGCGTGTTCGCCGTAAAGGTCGGCGCCGTCTCCGGCGCCGATGCGATTTTCACCAATGCGGAATTGGGCAATGCCGATTTCGTCTGCTCGCGCACCGCCCAGACCGGCGAGTTGCGCCGCATGATCTTTGACACACCCGCGCCGCTGCCGTATCTGGAGCAGTTCAAGGAGCGCCTGCTGGCGCGCCGCGTGGCTCGCTTCGACGAGCACAACTGGTGGCAATGGGGGCGCCGCCATTATGTCTCCGAGGCCCCGCGCATCTATGTGAATAACAAGACGCGCAATGCCCGGCCGTTCTTTCTCAACGCCTGCAAGAATTACGACGGCGCGGTGCTGGCGCTGTTCCCGAAACGGGCGAGTGCCGACCTCGGCCAGTTGGCCGAACTGCTCAACGACGTCGACTGGGCGGAACTTGGCTTCGTCTGCGACGGCCGTTTCCTGTTCGCCCAGCGCAGCCTGGAACAGGCGCTGCTGCCCGAGGCTTTCGCCGCTTACGCGGAGTCGCGAAACGGGTGATGTAGTAAGATGAAGCTTGTTGAAATCTTCGGCACGACACCATGGTTCCCCATCTGACGACCGCCCTGACCGGGCCGCTGCTCGAACTCGAACGCAGCTTCCTCGACAACGACACCAAGATCGAGCAGTGGCTGCGCGCGCAGTGGCTGGAGCACACCCCGCCGTTCTATACCTCGGTGGATCTGCGCAATGCCGGCTTCAAGCTGGCGCCGGTGGATACCAATCTGTTTCCCGGCGGCTTCAACAATCTCAACCCGGCCTTCCTGCCGCTGTGCGTCCAAGCGGCCATGGCGGCGATCGAGAAGATCTGCCCCGAGGCGAAGAACCTGCTCTTGGTGCCGGAGAACCACACCCGTAACCTGTTCTACCTGCAAAACGTCGCCTCGCTGGCCAATATCCTCCACCATGCCGGACTGAATGTGCGCATTGGCTCGCTGCTGCCGGAGATCACCGCGCCGACCGCGCTGGACCTGCCCGACGGCCAGAAGCTGGTGCTGGAACCGCTCAAGCGGCTGGGGCCGGCCGGCCGCCGGCTGGGCCTGGAGGGTTTCGATCCCTGCGCGATCCTGCTCAATAACGATCTTTCCGCCGGGGTGCCGGCGCTGTTGCAGGACCTCAACGAACAGGTGCTGATCCCGCCGCTGCACGCCGGCTGGCACGGCCGGCGCAAGTCGCATCACTTCGCCGCCTACAACGAGGTGGCCGTGGTCTTCGCCACGGCGCTGGGCATCGATCCCTGGCTGATCAACCCCGATTTCGAAGTGTGCGGCAAGATCAACTTCCATGAACGCACCGGCGAGGAGTGCCTGGCTGCCAATGTCGATACGCTGCTGTTCCGCATGCGCGCCAAGTACAAGGAATACGGCGTCAAGGACGATCCCTTCGTCATCGTCAAGGCCGATGCCGGGACCTATGGCATGGGCATCATGACGGTGAAGGACGCCAGCGAGGTGAAAAGCCTGAACCGCAAGCAGCGCAACAAGATGGCGGTGGGCAAGGAAGGCGTGCAGGTGACCGAGGTCATCATCCAGGAAGGCGTGCACAGCTTCGAGACGGTGGACGAGGGTGTCGCCGAGCCGGTGGTGTACATGATCGACCGCTACGTGGTCGGCGGCTTCTACCGCGTCAATACCAGCCGTGGCCGCAACGAGAACCTCAATGCGCCCGGCATGAGCTTCAAGCCGCTGACCTTCGAATTCGGCTGCTGCCTGCCCGATCGCACAATCTCTCCGGACGCGCCGCCCAACCGCTTCTACGCCTATGGCGTGGTCGGCCGCCTGGCCATGCTGGCGGCCTCGCTGGAACTGGAACGCACCATGCCGGAGATTCAATGAGACTGGCGTTCATACTCGATCCGCTGGAATCGCTGAAAGCCTACAAGGACTCCAGCGTCGCCATGATGCGCGAGGCGCAGCGGCGTGGCCACGAGGTGCATGCCATCATGCGCGAGGCGCTGACCTGGCGCGATGGCTCGGTGTGCGCCGCGGCGACGCGCCTGGAGTTCCACGCCGACCAATCCGGACACGCCGATCACGGCCCGTGGTGTGCCCAGCAGGAACGCGAGCATCAGCCGCTCACCGCCTTCGATGCGGTGCTGATGCGCCAGGATCCGCCCTTCGATTTCGAATATGTCGCCGCCACCTGGCTGCTGGAACGCGCCGAGGCGCAGGGCGCGCGGGTCTTCAACCGGCCGCGGGCGATCCGACCACAACGAGAAGATCGCCATCACCGAGTTCCCGCAATTCACCGCGACGACGCTGGTGGCGCGCGATGCGGTCGACCTCAATGCCTTCATCGACGAGCTGGGCGATGTCATCCTCAAACCTCTCGACGGCATGGGCGGCAGCTCGATCTTCCGCGTCCGGCGCGACGACCCGAACCGCCATGTCATCGTCGAGACGCTCACCGCCCATGGTGCTCGCACCATCATGGCGCAGCGCTACCTGCCGCGGATTTCCGAGGGCGACAAACGCATCCTGCTGATCGCCGGGAAGCCGGTGCCATACTGCCTGGCCCGCATCCCCAAGCCCGGCGAGAGCCGCGGCAACCTGGCCGCCGGCGGCACCGGGGTGGCGCAGCCGCTGTCCGAACGCGACCGCGAGATCGCCGGGACGCTCGGCCCCATCCTGGCCGCACGCGGGCTGCTGCTGGTCGGGCTCGACGTGATCGGCGACTGCCTGACCGAAATCAACGTCACCAGCCCCACCTGTTTCGTCGAGATCGCGCAGCAGAGCGGCTGCGACGTGGCGGGGCTGTTTGTCGATGCGCTGGAGCAGGCGGCGGCAGGTTAGCCGGCTGGTCGGCGCTCGGGTGGGCGGGCGTGCGGGTTCGGGTTCCGGCGCGGCGCCGACGAGGTTAGAATAGGGTATCCATCGATCCCCCGCGCTGCGCGACACGACATGATCGGATTGTTCCTGATTACCCACAGCAGTTTTGGCGAGTCGCTGATCCAGTGCGCCTGCCATGTGCTCAACCACCGCCCCAGGCAGATCGTCCAGCTCGGCGTCGCGGCGCAGGACGATCCGCAGGACGCCCTGCCGCTGGCGTGCGAGATGCTGAAGCTGGTGGATAGCGGCGAGGGCGTGCTGGTGCTCACCGACATCTACGGCGCGTCGCCGGCCAACGTCGCCCTCAAGCTGCTCGAGCCGGGCCGCGTCGAAGGCGTCGCCGGGGTCAACCTGCCGATGTTGCTGCGCGCCCTGACTTACCGCGACAAGGGCATGAAGATTCTGCTGACCAAGGCCATCAGCGGTGGCCGGGACGGCGTCCTGAACATGCTCAAGCACTGAACCCCATGCCTAAAGTCGAAGCCGAAATCCTCAACCAGCTGGGCCTGCATGCGCGCGCCTCGGCCAAGCTCACCCAGCTCGCCGGCAGCTTTCCTTGCGAAGTCTGGATGGAACGCAACAAGCGCCGCATCAATGCCAAGAGCATCATGGGGGTGATGATGCTGGCCGCCGGCAAGGGCTCGAAAGTGCTGATCGAAACCGAAGGCGAGCGCGCCGAAGAGGCGATGCAGGCCCTGCTGGCGCTGATCGCCGACAAGTTCGGCGAAGGGGCTTAGTGCCGTGACCTTCGCCCTGCATGGCCTGGCGGTTTCACCGGGCATCGCCATCGGCCATGCCCACCTGGTGTCGCACGCCACCATGGAGGTGGCGCAATACCAGGTGCGCGAGCGCGATGTCGAGGCCGAGTTGGCGCGTTTCGATGCGGCGCTGACGACGGTGCAGACGGAACTGGCGCTGCTCAAGACCGAAGCCGAAGCTTCACCCGGCGCGGCCGCCGAGCTTTCCGCCTTCGTCGACCTGCAATCGATGTTTCTCGCCGATCCGCTCCTGGCCGAAGCGCCGCGCGAGCTGATCCGCGCGCGCCGCTGCAATGCCGAGTGGGCCCTGGTGCAACAGATGGAGCACCTGACCGACCAGTTCGACGAGATGGAGGACGCCTACCTGCGTGAGCGCAAGCAGGACATCGTCCAGGTGGTCGAGCGTATTCTCAAGGTGCTGCTCGGCAAGTCGCGCAAGATCACGCGGCGCAAGGAAGTCGCCGACGGCGACCTGATCATCGTCGCCCACGACCTGTCGCCGGCCGACACCATCCAGTTCAAGCAGCTCAAGATCGGCGGCTTCGTCACCGATCTCGGCGGCGCCACGTCGCACACCGCCATCGTCGCGCGCAGCCTGGCCATCCCGGCAGTGGTCGGCCTGCACCATGCGCGGCCGATGCTGCGCGACGACGACCTGCTGATCATCGACGGCAGCCGCGGCGTGCTGATCGTCGATCCCGATGCACGGGTGCTGGAAGAATACCGGCTGCGCAAGAGCGAGATGGAGCTGGAGCGCAACAAGCTCAAGCGTCTCAAGTCGGCGCGCGCCATCACCCTCGACGACGTGGAAATCTCGCTGGTCGCCAATATCGAGCTGCCGCAGGATATCGACAAGGTCAAGGAGGTCGGCGCCGCCGGCATCGGCCTGTTCCGCACCGAGTTTCTGTTCATGAACCGCGACGAGCTGCCCGGCGAGGACGAGCAGTTCGAGTCCTATCGCTCGGTGGTCAAGGCGCTGCCGGGCAAACCGGTCACCATCCGCACTCTCGACCTCGGCGCCGACAAGCAGGCCCGGGCCTTGCGTGGGGCCGAGCGGATGGAGCCGAATCCGGCGCTGGGGCTGCGCGCGATCCGCTATTGCCTGGCCGAGCCGCAGGTCTTCCTGGCCCAGTTGCGGGCCATCCTGAGGGCGTCGCAGTACGGCAAGATCCGCCTGTTGATCCCGATGCTCGCCCATGCCCACGAGATCGAGCAGTCGCTGGAGATGATCGAACAGGCCAAAGTGCAGTTGCGCGACAGCCGGATCAAATTCGACGAGGAAATCGAGGTCGGCGGCATGATCGAGATCCCCGCCGCGGCGCTGGCGCTGGGGCCGTTCCTGAAGCGCCTGCAATTCCTCTCGATCGGCACCAACGACCTGATCCAGTACACCCTGGCGATCGACCGCACCGACGAAGCCGTGGCGCATCTGTACGAACCCCTGCATCCGGCGGTGTTGCGCCTGGTGGCGCTGACCATCGAGCGTTGCGAGCGCGCCGACCTGCCGGTGGCGGTGTGCGGCGAGATGGCCGGCGATGCCAGCCTGACGCGGCTGCTGCTGGGCATGGGGCTGCGCCAGTTCTCGATGCACCCCTCGCAGTTGCTGGAGGTCAAGCAGCAAATCCTGCGCAGCGATTTCTCGCGGCTACGCGCCAAGGTGGCGCGCCTGCTGCGTTTCGACGACGCGGCGCTTATTCGCGAACAACTCGTATCGCTGGATAACTAGCGGCGTCACGATCCACGCAGGTCTTTCGCTCTTGGAGTTACCGACAATGAATCGATTTCACCGACTTCTTGCCGCGGCGATCTGCCTGGCCTCCACGCCTTTACTGGCAGCGCCCGGCGACCTCGATACCAGCTTCGCTGGCAGCGGCAAGCTGGTCAGCAGCTACGGCGGCCTCAGCCAGTTCGGTCCGGCGGTGAAAGTGCAGTCTGATGAGAAGATCGTGGCCGTCGGCAAACAGTACAACGACCACGACGACGATTTCCTGGTGCAGCGATTTCTCGGCGACGGGACGCCAGATACTTCCTTTGGCAGCGCCGGCGCAACGGTCATAAAGCTCTCAAACTCGGATGACAACGCCAAAGCGCTGGACTTCCAGTCCGACGGCAAGATTGTCATTGCGGGTGGCGCCGGACAGCCGGGCTCTTACGAGACGATAGCCCTGGCCCGAGTGACCGCCGCCGGCGTACTGGACACCAGTTTCGGCACCAAAGGGTATGTATTGGTCGATTTTGGCCTGCCGAGCCATGCCCATTCGGTCGTCGTACAAAGCGACGGGAAAATCCTGGTGACGGGCGAGTCCTACACCAGCGGCGATGGCGGCATGGTGGTGATCGCCCGGGTTCTGAGCAGCGGCGCCCTGGATACCGGTTTTGGCGTGGACGGTAAGGTTACGCAGACTTTCGGCAGCGCCGCCAATGGCCATGCCTTGGTGTTGCAGACCGATGGCAGGCTGCTGATCGGCGGCTACACGACCATCGAGGCAACAGGCAAGCCGGGCTTTCTGGTGGCGCGTTTCCTGGCCAACGGCACCCTGGATACCAGTTTCGGCAGCAACGGTTCCAGCACCGTTTCGGTGGGCACCGGCAACAATTACTGCCATGCCATGATGCTGCAAGGCGACGGCAAGATTGTCCTAACCGGCAGCGCGGTCACGGCCACCAACTACGATTTTGTCCTGATACGTTTCAATAGCGACGGCTCACTGGATACCGGCTTCGGCACCAGCGGCGTGGTGACGACGAACTTTGCATCGAGTCCGCGCCCTTCGATCGAGGAAACCGCCGGCGGCGCCATCCAGTCCGATGGCAAGATCGTCGCCGGGGGATACAGCGACCAGAAATTTGCGCTGGCCCGCTATCTCACCAGCGGCGCGCTGGACACCAGTTTTGGCACGGGCGGTGTGGTGACGACCGTCATCGGCAGCAATGACTGGATCAAGTCGCTGGCGCTCCAGCCACAGGACGGCAAGATCGTGGCGGTCGGCTTCAGCAAGAACGATACGACCTACAACCTGTCCATCGCGCGCTATCTGAATGACTGTTGCCAGACCATCAGCTTTGGCCGTGCGCCGACGATAGTCGTAGGGGGCACCGGCAGCGTTTCCGCCACCGCCACATCGGGACTTGCTGTCACCTTCAGCAGCGCCACTCCGAGCGTGTGCACCGTCTCCGGCGGTATCGTCAGCGGAGTCGGCGCCGGCACCTGCAGCATACTCGCCAATCAAGCGGGCGACGCCAACAATGCGGCTGCGGCGACCGCCACGCTGACCATCACCAGCTACCCGACTCTTGCCGATTGCGTCTTCAGTTGGGCGGAACGCGCCTTTCCCGAGTTCTTTGCGCCGGCCGTCGCCGCATCGTCAACCGCCGCACCTTACTACTACCGATATTATTCAGGCACTCAGACCTACCTGGCGACATCGTCGCCGGACAATCATATCTGGGCGTATGGTCCCGTGACCGGGAACAGCTTGTTCGACATCGGACCGATGACCAGCTTCCTGTCCACCGCCGGGTGTTCGCAATGAGGTAGTTGCTTACCGGGGGGCCGCTACTTCTCCCAGCCGCCGACCCGGCGTACTGCATCGCGCCAGTGTGTCATGCGCGCTTCCGCCTCGTCGCGGGACATCTGCGGTTCGAAGATGCGATCCAGTTGCCAGGCCGCTTCCAGGTCGTCGATGCCGGACCACACGCCGGCGCTGAGGCCGGCCAGATGGGCCGCGCCGAGGGCGGTGGTCTCGAAGGTCCTGGGCCTGACGACCGGGATGCCGAGCAGATCCGCCTGGAATTGCAGCAGCATGTCGTTGATCGCCGCGCCGCCATCGACGCGCAGTTCGGTGAGTGCGTCGGCGGCGTCCGCCTGCATCGCGACGAGCAGCTCGGCGGTCTGGAAGGCGATCGCTTCCACGGCGGCACGGGCGATGTGGGCGCCGCTGGTGGCGCGGCTCAGGCCCAGCAGTCCGCCACGCGCGTGCGGATCCCAGTAGGGCGCCCCCAGGCCGGTGAACGCCGGCACAAACACCACGCCGCCGCTGTCCGGCACGGACTCGGCCAGGGCGGTGACTTCCGAGGAATTCTTGATCAGCCCCAGGCCGTCGCGCAACCATTGCACCACGGCGCCGCCGATGAAGACACTGCCTTCCAGGGCGTAGCGTGGCGTTGCGTCCGGCTGCGCCGCCGCCGTGGTGATCAGGCCGTTGCTGGAGGCGCTGGCGTCGCCGCCGGTGGCGAGCAGCATGAAGCAACCGGTGCCATAGGTGTTCTTGGCCATGCCCGGACGGTGGCAGGCCTGGCCGAACAGGGCCGCCTGCTGATCGCCGGCGATGCCGCCGATCATCACCGAGGCGCCGAAGATCGCCGCATCGGTCTCGCCATGGCGGTGCGCGGAAGGTCGCACTTGCGGCAGCATCGCGGCGGGGATGCGCAACAGCGCCAGTAACTGTTCGTCCCAGGTGTTGCGATGGATGTCGAACAGCAAGGTCCGCGAGGCGTTGCTGACATCGGTGACATGCAGTCGGCCGCCGGTCAGTTGCCACATCAGCCAGCTGTCCACCGTGCCGAAGGCCAGCTCGCCCGCTTCGGCCCTGGCGCGCGCGCCGGGAACCTCTTCAAGAATCCAGGCGAGTTTGCTGGCCGAGAAATAGGGGTCGAGGGTCAGCCCGGTGCGGCTGCGGAACAGGCTCTCATGGCCGCCGGCCTTGAGTTCGGCGCACAGCGCCGCGCCGCGTCTATCCTGCCAGACGATGGCGTTATAGATCGGGCGGCCGGAGGCGCGCTCCCACACCACGGTGGTCTCGCGCTGGTTGGTGATGCCCAGCGCGGCCAGCTCGCCTGCGGTGATGCCGGCCTTGGCCAGCGCCTCGCGCGCGGTGTCGAGCTGGCTTTGCCAGATCTCGCCGGGATCGTGCTCGACCCAGCCGGAGCGGGGAAATATCTGGCGGAACTCGCGCTGCGCCATGCTGCGGACGCTGCTGTCCTGGTCGAAGACGATGGCGCGGGAACTGGTGGTGCCCTGGTCGAGGGCGAGGACGTAGGCCACGGCTGCGCTCCTGCTTACCTGCGAGGGTGTTCCGCCAGCCAGCGATCGAGTGTCGTCGCGCCGGCCGTACCGGCACGCAGGCCGAGTTTGGTACGCCGCCACAGGATATCATCGCTGCTGGTCGCCCATTCTTCCTGCACCAGGTAGTCGATTTCACGTGCATAGAGTGCCAGGGCGGGCAGTACTTCCTCGCCGAGATCAGCCAGCGCGGCCGCGTTGCCGATGATTTCGGCGCTGCGCGTGCCGTAGGTGCGCGCCCAGCGCCGGGCGAGCGCGGCGGGAAGCCAGGGATATCGGGCCGTCAACTGCGCCTGGTAATCGACCAGGCTGCCGTGGGGCAGGTCGCCGCCGGGCAGCACGGCGGCGGCGGTCCACGGGGCGATTCGCTGGCCAAGCAGGGGCTGGAGCCGGTCGACGGCTTCCTCGGCGAGACGGCGGAAGGTGGTCAGCTTGCCGCCGAACACCGACAGCAGCGGCGCGCCGTGGGTGTCGAGTTCCAGCGAGTAGTCGCGTGTGACTTCGGAAGGATCGCCGGTTTCGTCGTCGAGCAGCGGCCGCACCCCGGAGTAGCTCCAGACCACGTCGGCAGGGGCGATATGCCGCTTGAAATAGCGGTTGGACATCTCGCAAAGGTAGGCGATCTCCTCTCCGGCGATGGCGACCCGGTC
>Ga0172379_10010487_pt1 | contig 11200 bp, 12 predicted proteins | sample GrowelOW334metaG_FD_119756 | JGI IMG/M metagenome (GOLD analysis project Ga0172379, IMG submission 119756) | Groundwater microbial communities from an aquifer near a municipal landfill in Southern Ontario, Canada - Groundwater well OW334 metaG | ecosystem: Environmental > Aquatic > Deep... | reverse complement strand
GTGAACCGCATCTGGATGCACCACTTCGGGCGCGGCATCGTGGCGTCGCCGGCGGACTTCGGCGTTCAGGGCGAGCGGCCCACGCACCCGGAATTGCTCGACTGGCTGGCGAGTGAGTTCGTCGCGCAGGGGTGGAGTTTGAAGAAGCTGCACCGGCTGGTGATGACGAGCGCCGCTTACCGACAGGCGTCCGGGACGGGTAATCAGTATTCAGTTTCCAGTGTTCAGTCGGGCACACGCACGCCGTCGGCTTACGGCAAGAAACTGAACACTGACCTGCTGAACACTGAATACTTCCGCGCCGCCGCCCTCGACCCCGATGTGAAGCTGCTCTGGCACTACCCGCTCCGCCGCCTGGACGCCGAGCAGATTCGCGACGCGCAGCTCACCGCGAGCGGCAAGCTGAACCCGAAGCTGGGCGGCACGCCGGTGCCCATCATGACCGATGAAACCGGGCAGGTGGTGGTGGGCGTGGACACCGATGACACGGCGGGCCGGCCCAGTGGAAAGGTGGTGTCGCTGAAGGGGGAGGAATTCCGTCGCAGCCTTTACGTGCAGATGCGCCGCAGCAAGCCGCTCGGCCTGATGGAGACCTTCGACGCACCGCGCATGGAGCCGAACTGCGAGCTGCGCAACGCCTCGACCGTCGCCCCGCAGTCGCTCGCGCTCATGAATGGCGAGTTCACGCTCTCGCAGGCCAAGTTCTTCGCCGAGCGCGTGGCCAGGGAGGCGGGTGACTCGACCGATGAATCCAAGGTGTCGCGCGCGTGGCAGCTAGCCTTCTGCCGCCGACCGGGCAGTGCGGAGATGGCCGACGCGCTCGCCTTCCTCGGCCGGCAGCGCGAACACTTCACCGCAAACGCCCCGAAGGCCGTGCCCGTTGGAAAAGGCAAGGAAGCTCCGCCCACGAATGCCGACGAACACGCTCTCACCAGCCTGTGCCAGGCGCTCCTCACCTCAAACCGGTTTCTCTACGTGGAATGAGCCGCCCGCTAAACACCCGAAATGACGCGAAAATGAAGAGCGGGAAGGCGGATCTTGTTTTCAAGGACGAGTGCTTCGCGGTCATGGGAGCGTGTTTTGCAGTATACAAAGACAAGGGCTGTGGGTTTCTGGAGCCGGTTTATCACGAGTGCATGGAGATTGAGCTTGCCCACCTTCGCATTCCGGCCGTGTCCAAGCCAAAGCTCTCACTGGAGTATCGGGGACAGCCACTGAGCCAGGGCTATGAGCCGGATTTTGTCTGCTGGTCGAAAATCATCCTCGAACTGAAGGCTGTCGCCGCCTTGGCCGGCGAGCATCGGGCACAGGTGCTGAATTATCTCAATGCCACTGGCTTTCAACTCGGCCTGCTCGTGAATTTCGGCCACTACCCGCTCTTGGAATGGGAGCGAATCGCAAACACCCACCGCAACGTCCAACCATCCGAAACTGTGGACCTGAAAAACTTTCGCGCTGTTTCGCGTGTTTCGCGGGCCAAATCATGAAAGCCAACACCGCCTGCAATTCCCGCCGCCACTTTCTGGCACAGTCCGGCTTCGGACTCGGCTCCGTCGCGCTGGCGTGGCTGCTGAAGCAGGACAACCTGCTCGCAAACGCGCCGAGACCCGACCTCGACCCGAAGAACTTCGATCTGCTGCCCAAGCGCCCGCACTTCGAGCCGCGCGCCAAGGCGATGATTTCCATGTTCATGCAGGGCGGGCCGAGCCACATGGACTTGTTCGACCCCAAGCCCGCGCTCGACAAGCTCGACGGCCAGAAGTTCCCCGGCGAGGTCAAGTTCGACAACGCGGCCCAGGCCAGCCCCAAGGTGCTTGCCAGTCCGTGGAAGTTTCAGAAGCACGGGCAGAGCGGCATCGAAGTCAGCGAACTGCTGCCGCACTTCTCGGGCATCGTGGACGACGTCTGCCTCCTGCGCGGCATGCACACGGGCGTGAACAACCACGGCCAGTCCATCTTCGCGCTGCAAAACGGGCGCATCCTCGGCGGGCGGCCCACGCTCGGGAGCTGGCTCACCTACGCGCTTGGCTCGGAGACGAGCAACCTCCCGGCGTTCGTCGCGCTCACCGATCCGCGCGGCCTGCCGGTGCTGGGCGTGGCGAACTGGGAGAACGGCTGGCTGCCCTCGCTCTTTCAGGGCACCGCCGTCCGCTCGAAGGAGCCGCGCATCCCGAACCTTGATCCTCCTCCGCATCTGCGCGGTCCGGCGCAGGACAACTATCTTTCGTTCCTCGGCAAACTGAACGCACAGCATCTCCGCGAGCATCCGGGCGAGACGGACTTGCAGGCGCGCATCGCGAGCTACGAGCTGGCCGCAAAGATGCAGACCGCCGCGAAGGAGGCGATGGACATCACCGCCGAGAGCGCGGCGACGAAGGCGCTCTACGGCATTGATGATCCGGCCACGGCGGAGTTCGGCACGCGCTGCCTCATCGCGCGGCGGTTGGTGGAGCGCGGCGTGCGCTTCGTGCAGCTCTACACCGGCAACCAGTCATGGGACCACCACGGCAGCATCCGCAGCAGCCTGCCGGCGGCGTGCAAATACGTGGACAAAGGCTCGGCGGGCCTCGTCACCGACCTCAAGGCGCGCGGGCTGCTCGATTCAACGGTCGTCCACTGGGGCGGCGAGATGGGCCGGCTGCCGACGATTCAAAACGACGTCGGCCGCGACAAGGTGGGCCGGGACCACAACACCTACGGCTTCTCGATGTGGGTCGCGGGCGGTGGCTTCAAGAACGGCATCACCTACGGCGAGACCGATGAGTTCGGCCATCACGCGGTGAAGGACATCGTTCACCACTACGACTACCACGCCACGCTGCTGCACCTCTTCGGCCTCGATTACAAAAAGGTGGTCTTCAAGCGCAACGGCCAGGAGATGTCCCTCGTGGACGGCCAGAACGCGCGGCTCGTGAGCGAGATTCTGCGCGGCTGACGTTTGTGAGACCTCGGTTCAGCGCAGCTTCGCCGCCTGCTTGACGGTGTCCACAATACGGCGGTCGTCGTCGCCGAGATCCCGGACGAGTTCGAGAAACTGCGGGAGCGTCATGTTCATCCGGCGGAGGAAGGGGCGGTCGCCCGCGCAGCCATACATGAGGTCGGCGGGCATTTCACCGCGCAGTTTCAGCCTCGCCTTCACGATGAGCCGGGGCAGCCACGCGATGCCGTCCACCTCGGCGGACTTGGCCGGCAGGCTTTCCATCGTGGCGATGCGCCCGGTGGATTTGCCGCCGAGCACGTTCAGAAAGTAATCGCGGCGGATGGCGGTGACGCCGAGCGCGGTCTCGTAGTCCGGGTCGCCGTTGTAACGCTGCGCGTCGTCCACGAAGTCGAACAGCTCCTGCGCGGTGCATCCGATGCCGGCGAGGAACGCCTTGTCCGCCGCGCTGAACATGCTGCCGGGCGTCCTGCGGCCCGCGTGCCACGCCGTGACGGCGCGGTCCCAGACGCCGCGGAATTCCTGCTGCCAGCCCGTGTCGCTCATGGGCGCAAGAATAGCCGCCGGACTTTCTGAGGCAATCTCTTGCCGGGGGTGTTACGCTCGCCGGCATGGAACTGCTCAATGACGCCATCGCCACCGTGCTCCGGGAAGTGGAGCGCGGCTTCGCGGCCCGGCGCGCGGCAGGCGGACTGCCGATGGCCCCCGAGCGCATCCGGCTCACGCTGAACTTCTCACTCGACGCCGCCGCCCAGCGGGCGCACGCGCAGCCGGACGCGCCGCACTCGGTGACGGTGGAGTTCAAGGTGGGCGAGTGGGGGCAGTTGCAGCCGGTGCCTGCGCCCGCTGCGCCGGCGGCGAAGCGGGTGGTCGCCGATGGGATTGTCCCCGTGCTGACGCAGGTTTTCGGCGTGCCGGGCTTCGACAGCTCCGCGCGGGCGACGGTGTTCCGGGAAACCCTGGCGGGAAAATCGCACGACGAGGTGCTGGCGGTGCTGGCGACGCTTCGCCCGGAGGCAACCGCGCCGCTGGACGACGTCACGCGCCGGGCCAGCCATGTCCTGCGCGGCATCATCCACAGCGGGCCGACGAAGAATGTGGCGCAGGGCGCGGAGATTTTGACCGGGCTGCTGGTGGAACACCCGTTGGCCGAAGTCGTCCGCGTGGCCGAGACGACCTGGAAGACGCACGACGACTGGCTGGGTGAACAATAAGAACGCCAGCCCGCAGGCTGGCGTTTGGGTTTAACCCATCGCTGCGCGACAGGTCTCTGCCTTCTCATCTGATCTGCTTAGCCACCGTCGTCACTCTTTTTGAGCCAAGCATAGTGCTTGGACAAAAAATTATGGCACGACTCACGGTTGCGCTGACAGACATGCTCCGAAAGCCGGCGCACCTGCTCGGCAAAATCCGAAAGCGGTGCGCCCAAGTCGATCAGATTCGAGATGCACGTTGTTGCGTCAAAGCCGATCCAATTGAGAAAATCGGCCCCTTTCCACAAGTCGGGATGCGTCCAAAGAGCCGCTAGGTGATGACGGAGCACAGTCTCGGCACCCGAGTTCTTCGTCATCGCGATCGCTTGCGAGATATTTGAGGTGTGATCGGCGTCAACGCTGTGTAATGCACGAACAAGAATGTCGAAGGCTTCAAGCTGTGGCAGGCAGGAGGCGACGTCCAAAGCGATGCTTGACCAGTGGCGTGAGCTGCCGTGCTTCATGACAAATCGAAGCATGTCTTGGAAATCTGGCTGCTTGTGCAGCCAACCACATGCCCCGCAGAAATCCATGCGCGTTTCGTCGTTCCAGGTTGGCCACTCATGCTGAAGCTCTGTAGCTGAAATTGACGCCGAACCGTCCATGAACCGAGAAATCCTGCTGACCACTTTGCGCTCGTCCGAGCTGTAGCTGCGTGAGAACCGCCCTTCCCGTTGCATAGGCATCCGAATTCCATCCCAGACAATGGCGGCAGGATACTCGGCTCCGTATCGATCCTTGAGCTCGGACAGTTTCACGAGATGCAAAGCAGTTTGACGGTCATTCAAGCAGGCTGGGGACAAGGACAAGACTGGGAAGGACTAAAACCTCAATGATCACGGGGACACTTTATTGGCGGGCATGGCCGCGTCCAGCAGGTTTTTCACGCGCCCCGGACTGGCGAGCGGGACGCTTGGGGCACGGCCGGCCAGAGGCCGGCGCTACGTAGCGTCCGCTTCGGCCGATGCTGTTGAGACATTCAACACCCGGGGTGAGCGCCGCCGATCCGAAGCGTTGAACACACAAGGCCACGGATGGAACCGAAGCGCGGATGCCTTGCTTTCCATCCGCCGCACTCCGTGTCCATCCGTGGTTTGGACTCGGGATTCCGGCTCAGTTCTCCAGCTTCTTCACCACGAGCGTCGCCTTGTATTTGCCGAGGATGCTCAGGGTGAGCGCACCGGTCTCATCGTCCTGCTTCTCGCCGCTCAATTCGATCGGGTTGCCCGGGGTGCTCTCGGCCTTGCGCAGCGAGACCTGCGTGAACGGTGCTTTCTCGCTGCCGAAGACGACGAGTTCGAGCTGGCCGTCGCGTTTGCGTGCGCCGAGCAGGCAGAGCGGGATGCGCACGTCGCTGCCCTTGTCGTTGATGGTTCCGATGCGAAGCTTCTCACTGGGCGCGACCTTGCCGTCCTTCGCGGGAGCGAACGACTTGAAGTAGAGCTGGCCGACGGGCACGAGGTCCGCGCCGGTTTTCTCCAGCACCTCGGCGGTGAGGTTCTTGTCCGGAACGATGAGGATGCCGCCCTCGCCCGCCTTGAGCGCGTCGCCGCGCTCGGTGTCGGGCGAAATTTTGATTTGAGCGTCACCCGGTTCGCCAAACTGCTCGGTGAGCCGGCTGGCGATTTTCTGGACTTCGTCGGCGGAGACTTTTTCCTGCGCCTGGGCGGCGAGCGCGGTGCAGAGGGTGGTGAGGAGGAGGAGTTTTTTCATAGGTTGTTTGTGTCGGACAGTTCGCAGATGGAAACGCCGGGCGCGGCGCGCGGTTACAGTTTTTTCTGGCGCGGCTCCACGCGCAGCAGGTCGAGGGTGATGTTCGTCGGGCCGGGCTTCATCTTCGCGAACTCCTGTCGCTGCTCGGGTGTGAGGCCCGCCTCCACCTCTGCGACCAGCTCCTTCACGACCTCGCCGGCCTCGGCGAGCGCCTGCTGCCGGATGCCCGTGAACTTGCCGATGGCGCGGTCCATGGCCTGCCGGGCCAGCTCCTGCTGGGGCGGCGTGAGCTTCACCCGCGCGTTGAGGCTGCGGATGGCGGACTCGTGCCACGTCTCGGCGGAGGCGCGGTTGTCATGGCGGCGGGCGAACGACAGGCCGAGGCGCACGCCGGCGTAACCACTCACGGCGACGAGCGCGGCGAGTCCGAGGGCAATCTTCCAGTGTTTCATGAGGTCCAGAAAAGTTCGGTGGAAACCGTTTCGACCGCCGGCAAAAAGGACTCGTCCGTCGGTGCGCCCGGCGCATCGAGGAACAGGCTCGCGACGAGCACGACCGTGGCGCACGCCAGCGCGCGCCAGGTCAAGTGCTCGCAGATTCGCTCCAGTGGTGTGGCTGGCGTGGCCCGTGCCCGGGCGATGACGCGTTGTGCGAAACCATGCGGTGCCTCCGCCGGCTCCGCCGGCTGGGCTTCACGGGCACGGGCCGCGCCCGTCTGCCATCTGCGGTCGAACTCGTTCATAAGAACTGGCCTTTCAACTTCTCCGCCGCCTTGCGCAGCCGTCGGCGGGCACGGAAGGCGCGGACTTTCACCAACGAAACGCTCCAGCCGGTCAGCGCGCTGATTTCCTTCACGGGCCGGCCTTCGAGGTCGAGCCATTGCAGCACGAGCCGGTCGGGCGCTTCGAGCGTCGCGAGCAGCTTGTGCATCGCGTCGCGCACGGCGGCGGCTTCCGTTTCAGGCGCGTGTTCGGCGGGCGTGCTGCCGGTGAAAAATTCCAGCCAAGCCAGCTCGCCCTCGCCAAGGTCCGCGTGGCGCAGCTCGGGCCGGCGCTTCTCGGCGCGGAGCGCGTCGAGGCAGGTCGTGACCGCCAGCCGGGAAACCCAGTGCGAGAGCGGCACGCCGTCGCGCGCCTCGTATTGGTCGAGCCGCTGGAAGAGCTTGATGAAAATCTCCTGCGCCAGGTCCTCCTCGGCGGCGCGGACGGGCAGGTGCGAGCGCACGATTTTCATGACAAGTGGATACAGGTGCCCGACCAGCGCCCGCGCGGCGTCGTCATCCTGCGCGCGCACCCGGCCGAGGCACGACGCGACATCAAACTCAGGTTCGGAAATTGGCGCGGCGGCCACTCCCAAGGGTAACGCCGTGCGCTCCGGCACGGTTACAGCATTTGTCTTCGGAAGTTCCTCCGGCACGGGGTGACGCTCATTCGTAGGCGACGGCGGTGATTTCCAGGTCCTTCTCGCCGTTTGGCACCCGGAGCCGCACCCGCTGGCCAACCTGTTTGTTCAGCAGAGCCTTCGCGATGGGCGAGAGCCAGCTCACCCAGCCGCGGTCGAAGTCCACCTCGTCCACGCCGACGATGCGGTAGCGCGTCTCGGCTCCGGCCGGTTCGCGCACCGTGACCACCGAGCCGAAGCGCACGCGGTCGTCGGGCACCGCGGGCGGCTGCACGACGGACGCGGTGCGGAGGCAGTCGTCGAGGAGCAGCGCGCGTTGTTCGAGCGAGGCGAGTTTCTGGGCCTTGTCCGGGTCGCCCTTCGTCACCAGAAGCTGCTCGCGGGCGGATTGAATCTGGGCGAGTTCCTCGCGCAGCCGCCCCTCGCCGTCGGGCGTCATCAAGTTCTGCGTGCCCGGAGGCAGCGAGGAAGCGCGGCGCGAAAGCACCGGTTCGTCCGGCTGGTCGTCTTCGCGGGTGAAGGCTTTGCTCACGGCGAGACTCTGTGGTCGCAACCTTCAGATTGCGAGTGAAGTGAAATCAACCCAGGCGCAGGCTGAAGCCTGCGACTACGCGGCTGCGGGGATCATCCCGCTTTTGCGGGCGAAGTTGAACAGCCCGCCGGCATCCACCACGGGTCGCACGTCGCCGAGGGGCTTGAAGGAATGGACTTTGCCGGTCGCCTGCACGGTCACGGTCTGCGCGTCGAGGTCCACGGTGACGATCTCGCCGGTCTTGAGCACGTCGCAGAGGCGCGCGGTGAGTTCGCAGGGATACAGCTCGCCGGTGGCGACGCTGTTCCGGAAGAAGATGCGGGCGAAACTCTCGGCGAGCACAATGCGGCAGCCGGCGGAGCCAAGGGCGATGGGCGCGTGCTCGCGGGAGCTGCCGCAGCCGAAATTCTTGCCGCCGACGATGATGGGAAACTCGCTGTCGAGCTGGCCTTCCTTCACGAAGCGGGTCGGGTATTGCGCGTCGGGCAGGCCGATCAGCGCGTAGGCGCCGAGCTTCTCGTATTCCGCCGGGATGGTCGGCACGAGGGTGAGATACTGCGCGGGAATGATCTGGTCGGTGTCAATGTTGTCGCGCACGACATAGACGGGACCTGTAAACTGACTTTTCATCGGGCGCGAATGTGCGGAGGAATCGGGCGAGTTTCAACGGGAAACTGGCTTGTGACAGGCGGACGCGGCCATGACAGCGGCGGCCTCGTGCTTGTGGCGTGAAGCATTGCAGGCTCGACGTGCACTGTGCAGGCCCGGGGTGTCCCGAGCCTTCCACGTCGCTGAACCCGGGTTAAAACCGGAAGGCGACCGAAGCTTCAGGCTTCCACGAACTTGATCGAACGCGACTTCGCCGAGCGCTTGCGGGCGTTTTCATCCAGCACCTTCTTGCGCAGGCGGAGGTTCTTGGGCGTGGCCTCGACGTATTCATCCACGTCGATGTATTCAAGCGCGCGCTCAAGGCTGAGCTTCATCGGGGGCGCGAGCTGGATGCCCTTGCCGTCGCCGCCCGACCGCATGTTGTTGAGCTTCTTTTCCCGCACCGGGTTGACCATGAGGTCGTTGTCGCGGGCGTTCTCGCCGACGATCATGCCGATGTAAATCGCGTCGCCCGGCTCGACCATGAGCTTGCCGCGTTCCTGCACCATGTTGAGCGCGTAGGGGGTGGCCTCGCCGTTGTCCATCGAGACCAGGGAACCGTTCTTGCGGGCGGGGATTTCACCCCGGTCTTCCCCGTATTCGTGGAAGAGATGGCTCATCACGCCCATGCCCTTGGTCATGTTCACGAGGTCGGTCTCAAAGCCGATCAGGCCGCGCATGGGCACGAGCGCCTCGACTGACACCGTGTTGGCGACGTGGTTCATGTTCGTGATCTGCGCCTTGCGGGCGGAAAGCGTCTCCATGATGGCTCCGAGATTCTCGTTTGGAACCTCGACGTAAAGCTTCTCGATGGGTTCGAGGGAGGTGTCGTTCGGACCCTTCTTCCAGAGCACTTCGGGGCGGGACACGAGGACTTCGTGGCCTTCGCGGCGCATCTGTTCGACGAGGATGGCAATCTGCATTTCGCCACGCCCGGAGACGGCGAAGATTTTCGGGTCGCTGGTCGGCGCGATGCGCAGGGCGACGTTGGTGCGGATCTCCTTCACGAGGCGGTCCCAGATGTGGCGGGCGGTGACGAGCTTGCCGTCCTGGCCGGCGAGCGGGCCGTCGTTGACGGCGAATTCCATCTGAATCGTCGGAGGATCAATGGGGATGTAAGGCAGGCCCGAGCGCAGTTCGGAGTCGCAAATCGTTTCGCCAATGAAGACGTCCTCGAAACCCGTCAGACCCACGATGTCGCCGGCGTGGGCCTCCTGCACCTCGATGCGCTTCATGCCTTCGAAGTGGAAGATCATCGTGATCTTGCCCTTGGTAATCCGGCCATCGCCGTGGCGGCAGATGGCGGGATCGCCTACCTTCACCTTGCCCTCGACGATCTTGCCGAAGGCGATACGGCCGAGGTAATCGGAGTAGTCCAGGTTGGCCACGAGCACCTGGAAACCGTCGCCGGCCTTGGCGCGCGGGGGCGGGATGTGCTTCACGATCGCGTCAAAGAGCGGCTCCATCGTGCCGCTGACATGTTCCAGTTCGAGCTTGGCGTAACCGTCCTTCGCTGAGCAGTAGATGAACGGGAAGTCGAGCTGTTCGTCGGTCGCGTTGAGCGACATGAAGAGTTCGAACACGAGGTCGAGCACCTTCTTGGGCGTGGCGTTGGCGCGGTCGATCTTGTTGATGACGACGATGGGCTTGGCGCCGGCCTCGAGCGCCTTGCGCAGCACGAAGCGCGTCTGCGCCTGCGGGCCGTCCGTGGAGTCCACCACGAGCAGCACGCCGTCAATCATGTTCATGATGCGCTCCACCTCGCCGCCGAAGTCGGCGTGGCCCGGAGTGTCCACGATGTTGATGTGGTAGTTCTTGTATTTGAAGGCGGCGTTCTTGGCGCGGATGGTGATGCCCTTTTCCTTCTCGAGGTCCATCGAATCCATCAGGCGCTCCTCGGAGGACTCGTGCTGGTTGGCGCGGAAGGTGCCGGACTGTTTGAGGAGGCAGTCCACGAGGGTGGTCTTGCCGTGGTCAACGTGTGCGATGATGGCGATGTTCCGGATGTGCTGCATATCAATCAAAATGGTTTCCGTCGTTTCCTGCTCAAGGTGGCCGGCGCATTCAAACAAAGCCGACGGGATGCGGGCGGTCCACCGGACGCGGGAATCTGCCGGGCCGCGCACTATGCCGGTCGGCAGGCAAAGGTCAAGCGGCGGTTATCGGACAGGGCCAAGATGCGGACCTTGGGGAAGGAGTCCCTCCTCGTTTGCTAAATGACTCAGGCCGTTCAAAGGGCCGTGCCGAATTTGGACTTTTGCCGTCATCACGGCTCTTCCCTGATTCAGCTGGCTTCGGTGAAGGCCCTTCCATGAGGAACAGAGCTCCAAAAATCAACAAGTATGGCCAAACGATTCGGATGCGGCTCATCTCGTCCCGCAAGTGGCGGCGCATTTCTGTGACTTCGTATCGCGTAAAGGTATTGCGGTCGGTCAATGCGTAGTCATTCATCGTGTCATACCAAGCGCTGTTCAACCGCCCTGGGTATGTCCATACATCAAACAGTGTCCAAATCAGGCCGGCACAAACCAGAGCAAGGCGTTTCGACACCCAGTGAAACTGCTTATCATGCCCTATCTTCATGCTTACCGATTAAACGACTTCGTGAAGTCTTCTGCCGTGCTTGCGACGACTTTTTTCTCGTGCTTCGAGCTGGCGATCAGTTCGTTGAGCTTGTTCTCCCATGCCTTGCCGTCCATTGGCAGGGTGACGCTT
>Ga0172379_10010486_pt1 | contig 11201 bp, 10 predicted proteins | sample GrowelOW334metaG_FD_119756 | JGI IMG/M metagenome (GOLD analysis project Ga0172379, IMG submission 119756) | Groundwater microbial communities from an aquifer near a municipal landfill in Southern Ontario, Canada - Groundwater well OW334 metaG | ecosystem: Environmental > Aquatic > Deep... | reverse complement strand
TGGCTAATTTAAACGGCAGCCCCATTCCGCGACCATCTTGGGTTGGAATACAAATAACCAAGCCTTCGCCAATTTCACTGATATCCTTCATTGCCAGTTCGAGTTGCGCTTTGCATTCGCAGGTTCTATCGTTGAATAGTTGCCCCGTTAGACAACCAGAATCGATGCGCAGGGTAACGCTTTTACTATTTTTAAATTCCGGCATAAAATCAGAATTTAGCTGAGCTTTTACCAACGCAAAATAATGCTCCCAGGTATCATTGACTTTGAAATCGAATAAATAAAACTCTCCATAAGGAGTTTCTAGAAGGCCAACTCCTTGACGAGTAATTTCGTATGCAACCGTATTATTACCACACGTAACCTCGCACGGTTTCATTTTTGGTTGCATTGATTCGTGTGCAAGATTCAGGCTATTCGCTACTTTTTCTTGAGAAAGAAAATATTTTTTTGAAACAGATGCCGCATCAAATTGTTTGGTATCGGATTTGGCAATAGTGGTAACAACCGAAATTATAGAAATAATTAGAGTTGCATAGGAAATGATTTTCATAAGTTACTCTTGGTTAGGATGTATTTTTTGTATGAAGGAGTTTGGATCTAGACGAAAGGCCAAGCGGTCATCGCTATGTCGCATTGGCTCCCCAATTAAGGCTTTACAATTAGAGCAAGCAAGCAAGGGCATAGTGGTTTCATCTTTAATGTCTTCAGAATGCTTCAATGATGCATACAATTCAGGCGCCAAAATTCGGTTTAAATAGCAACGGAATAGATCGCCCTCTCCATCTTTCTGGTAAAAAAATAAAAATGAGGAACAATTTTTACAGTGAATTTCCAGTAAGTAAGAATAGCCACCACGTTTTTCTTGGTAGCAGTCTGTGGTAAATTCAAAAAGTTTTGCCATTGCGCTCCTTTACTCACCTTTGATTGTATTTGTACTAAAGCATCCATAAATCATTCGGAAGGCCAACCGATTTTCGTGATCTTTAGTATAGACCATTGGTATACCGATAAGCTGAGTACATGCGCTGCAGACTAGATTAGGCATATCTTTTTTTGTACGTATTTCTGCCAGGCGCTCTAAGCTTTCTGGATACATAATTCGATCTAGGTAACAACGGAGTAACTTCCCCGCGCCATCTTTTTGATAGTACATAGTTACTGCATTGCACTTTGCACAGGTAATTTCATAAATTGCGGCGCTTCCGCCACGCGCGCGGCGATATGAGTCCTTTTTTAATTTCAAGCTACTAACATATGCTCGAATTTTTTCACGTTCGGGGCTATTTTGTTGAGGGTTCTTCATTGCAGCAGAACAAAAACCACCAACTGCAAAAAATAGTATGCTTGCTATTTTATTTTGATAATGCATATAGAACCCTTTCGCTGGAAATTATAGGTCAAAAAAATTCGATTGAAAATTATTTTATAAAAGAAAGTCTAAGGGAAAAGCGGTTAACCGTAAAGTGTTTAAAAGCAAAACTTTTTGTGTCGCTCAAACCCCTATTCCCCGCTTCTTAATACTTTTCTGCGACATAACAATATTTCGCTCGTAATCGAAACCTATTTTTCTAATGAGATGATAAAAGAAATCACGATCTGGGCCTTTGACCACTGCCTGCTCATGCGCTTCGGCAAGCGTTACCGGGTAGCCGCGGCCCTTAATCGCTTGGTCAAGACAGATTGAAGCTACTGTTTCAAGGTGTTGTGTATCATGAGCAACCCAGGCAGGAAATTCAACACGGACAATTTCTTTGCCAACATTCATATAAAAAAACCATGGGGCAAGGTGTATAGGATAGTCTTTGGTGATGGGTGAGTTGCTTTGCATGAGTGTCGTGCGCTGGCCAGGTTGTAGCAACGTTTCGACAATCAGTGAATCGATGAGTGAGTCACTTTGAGCGCATAATCCTGCGTATTCCTGGGGGCAAGCGTAGGCGTCGGCATGGGCAGCGTTGCAAAGGCCATACACAACCAGCAGCGCAAGTTCTTTATGTTTGGGCATGCTGATATAACTGGCCATTGGAATTCCTGCTTTATACCACCTATCAAGAGCTTGGCAGTAGTGATTAAGGAAATAATCACGCACTCCCTGCGGTTTGCTTTCAAGATGCCAAAAAATAAGACTGCCATCGAAAAGTCCGAGCGTCGGTTTTGTTGTTACATCAAGTTGTGTAACGTAATCGTATGCTGCAGTAAACTCGCGTGCTTCACGTTCAAGATCAACAAGCTCTGGTGCAAATCCCAATTCTCCTAGGTCTTCAGGGACAATAACTGCCGGATGAGAAAAAAACGATGCCTTGCTGACGCTGTCATAATTGATACAACAACCGCCAATGTTGATTAAGCAGCATTGAACGCCGGCCACATTACGGTCTGGATAAATTTGTGAGCCATCAACGGCTAGAACTTGGTAGTTGGTAATCGGATCAACCGTAAAGGTTTGCGCAAGCGAGCCCTGCCATGAAATCAAATTATATGTTTCGCGTAGTGCTGCGATGCGGTTGAGAACGATCGGGTCGGCAACAATTGCCCGCCATTGTTCAGGGGATAAGGCGAATGCCTGCTGGCGATAGGAAAAGATTTTTTCTGCCCGTTGGGTCAGGGCGAGGGCGAGCCTGTCACGGTTGAGCATTGGTTACTTTCGATACCAAGCAAACTGAAAGCAAAAAACAAGAAAAATAAGTATGCCGCGAAATGCATTGATGATTGTTTGGATAGGAAGTGAAAGTGCAACTGATGCGCTGAATTCAGCTATTGCGGCAACGCCACCAAGGACAACAAACATAAAACTAAAACCGCGTACACTTTTGGCATAAAAAACCTTTATAACTTGTGGGAGTTGGTTGACTGCGGCAATCGCAAACGTGAGCCAGCCAAAAAAGTTACCACAAGCTGACGGAGCCTGAAGCGCCCATGGAATGAAGGCAAGAAAGATAAGAACGTTTACAATGTAGAACCACGTAAGCCTTGCTGAGGCTGTTTTATCAAAATAAAGACGTTGTCCGACCATAACGAGGGTGGCAAACGTTTCAATGGGTGCTAAGATTTTGTAAGCAGGTGGGAGTTGGTAACAGAAAATATAAAAAATAAATGCAAGATACCCATTCAGATATCCGAGTAGGAAAAGATCGCTGAGTGCGTTGCCGATCTTCAGCTTTTGCGTGAGCCAAATTTGAGGTAGCAAACATCCTAGATAGCAAAAACGAGCAATTAAAAGACCATAGGTCGCGAGCATGTTTCTTCCTCTTTTTTATTTTAGCTCAATATCCCGTCAAAAATTTTATACGCTGACGCTTGAAGATGTACAGCATTGCTGATATCTACCCAACAAGTGACTGCACCACCGGGCATGCGGAGCATGATGTGCTTATCAATGGCGCAGCATTGTTGTTCAAATAGGGTCCAAGTAATTGCTGCGGCGCCTGAGCTACAGGCCTGCGTAATGCCGCATCCGCGTTCATAGACCAAAGCGTTGTAGGTATTTTTTTCTTGCGATTTGTCTTGCCATACAAATTCAACATTTGTTTTATGTGGAAATCGTTCATGTTGTTCAATTAATTTGCCATTGCTCATAAGCCATTCAGGAGTTGTTTGATCAAAGATAATAAAATGTGGATTACCAACATCAACGACTGAACCTGTTAATTCTCTGCCACCGATGACCAATGAAGCGTTACCTTGCAGCGATGCTCCCGGAAGCGTAGTGGTAATAACCAGTTGCTCTCGGTTTGTTTGATCATGTGTAGCCGAGCATTCAACGAGGGCAGCCTTCGTTTCAATACTGAAGTTTTCTGGAAAATGATGCATTGTTACCAAGCGGTGGGCACAACAGCGCAGACCATTCATACAAAGTTGCGCCTCTGTGCCGTCAGCATTAAAGATGAGCATTTGCGCGCAGCCATGGCTACGATGTTCTTTAAGTATCAAAACACCATCAGCGCCAATGCCGGTATGACGATTGCATAGCGTAACAACTGTGGCTGAAAAGTCAGGAGAGCCGAGTGTTTGCTCGACAAGAAACGCAGGTTTTTTAAACCAGTCGAAAAGAATGAAATCATTGCCTAGCGACTGGTATTTACTAAAATGCTCAAGCATAAGCGTTAAGCCTTTTCGCTGTGATTTACGATGGAACCAAGTGTTGGAGAGTTCATGAACACTTTGTTGAGGTATGATTTACCAGAGTCGGCAAGAATGACAACCATGACATCTGTTTCTTTTAATTTTTTCGCATATTCGAGTGCAACATGCATGACCGCTCCACTGCTGATCCCGACGAGTATGCCATGGTCAGACGCCAGTGTGCGTGTCATGGTGAATGCATCTTCATCGCTGATAGGAATAATATGGTCGATGACCGATTGATTGAATGTTTCAGTGATGACGTCAATGCCAAGGCCTTCAACATTGTAGGCTTTCGGATGTTCAGGACTTGAATAAAGTGAGGTTGCTGCATCAACGCCGATGACGGTAATATTTGGGTTTTGTTCTTTTAAATAACGACCTGTGCCTGAAATTGTACCGCAGCTGCCCGCGCCGCACACAAAGTGGGTAATGGTACCGTTCGTTTGCTGCCAGATTTCTGGCCCGGTTGTTCGGTAGTGGGCTTCAGGATTGAGTTTATTGAAATATTGGTTAGGCATGAATGCACCAGGGATAGTGTGTGCAAAGTGCTCGGCAAGTGTGTGATAGTTGCGTGGGTCGTCGTGTGAATCTGTGTTAGGACAGACATGAACCTCAGCGCCGTAGGCGCGCAAGACGACTATTTTTTCGATAGCGGTCCGGTCGGGAACGGTGATGATGACACGGTAGCCTTTAATTTTTCCGATCATTGCCAAGGCGATGCCCTGGTTGCCCGATGATGCTTCAACGATTGTTCCGCCGGGTTTAAGTTTGCCAGTTTGTTCAGCTTCCTGAACCATAAACAATGCGCTGCGATCTTTGATGCTCCCGCCCGGGTTAGTAAATTCAAGCTTTGCCAGTAAAAGTGGTGTTGTGCCGAATTCAAGGCGAGCTATGGGGGTATTGCCAATGGACTCTATGATTGATTTATAATTATTTCTATTAGTCATGACCCTGTCTTTTTCACTTGCGAGTTAAACAGTTTTAACTTTTTTACTGATTTTTATTGTAGAACTTTTTAAAAGTAATTTCTATAGATTGTTTAAAAAAGAGGAGTGATTGCTCTATGCTCTAAACGAAACGATTTTTGGTTATGCAAAGCGTGTTACAAGGAGAGGAAGAGGATGAAGAATAATAATGAAGTACGTGTTCGGTTTGCGGCCAGCCCCCATCGCGGCATATGTCTTGGCGATGTTCGTGGCGCTCTTATTAACTATTTAGTTGCCCTTTTTAATAGAGGGAAATATATCCTTCGTATTGAAGATGTTGTCGTTACCCGAGCGTCTGAAGATGCCTATGCACAAACAGTCAGCGATCTTGCCTGGTTAGGCATTACCTACCATGAAGGACCTATGCTGCAATCAGAGCGGACTGCAATCTATGAAGAACAGCTCCAAGAATTGATACGTTCCCAACGCGCTTACCGTTGTTTTTGTACGCCAGACATGCTTGAAGAAAACCACCGTAAACAGCTTGGGTACGGTCAACCGCCCCGCTATGACCGCACCTGTCTCAAGCTTTCCGACGATAAAATAAAGGCGAAAATTGCTGCCGGCTTGCCCTTTATTTGGCGGTTCAAACTCAATGAATTTCAACTGTTTGAATTTGACGATCTTGCAAAGGGCCCCATTACCTTTGAAATGAAACATTATTCAGATTTTGCGCTGACAAAATCTGGTGGATCGTTTACGCCTCTTTTTGCCAGTTTTGTTGATGATTGGCAGATGGGGATTACGCATATTATTAGAGGAGAAGACCAGCTATCAAAGACCGCGCAGCAGGCAACGCTGTACGATGCTTTTGCCGTTCAACTCCCCCGCTTTTGGCATCTGCCACAAATTTCGGACACCCAAGGACATCCGTTGATCCACGATGACCCTGGATTTATGGTACAAGAGTTGCGCGATGCAGGGTTCTTGCCTCAGGCTCTGTGTAATTATGTCGCCATGCTTTGTTATTCGTTTGAACCCGAAATTCAAAGCTTACAAGAGCTTGCTGGAGCACTTGAAAAAACGCACATTCATGCAACATCGTCGGTCAAATTTGATAGAGATAAACTCACCTGGATTAATCACAAATGGATCCAACGGTTAACACCGGAAGAGCTTGCTCCACATCTTACACCCTTTATTCATAAGCAATATCCAGAGAGTACGTCGCTAGGAGCACCAAAAATTATTGAGCTTATTCGCCTTATTCAACCGGAGCTGCGGACATTTGAGGACGTCAAACAGTTGCTGACATTTTATTTTGCTGATCCTGCAACCTCGCGGATTACGTTTAATGGAATCTTTGGGTACGAAAAAGCACAGCGGGCGGCAGCTATAGTTGAAAAGCATAAAGACGTGGTTGGTCAGTCTGAAAGATTTTTAACAGAAATAAAAACCGATGCGGAGGCCCAAGGACTTGATAGCGACGATATGTTCAGTGCTCTGCGCTATCTTATGACCGGCATGCCACAAGGGATAGCCGTTCATGATTTGTGTGATGTTTTAGAACAAGAAAAGATGCATCGGCGTATTGAGCGGGGGCTGGCGCAGTAACAGTTATGAACTTTTTGATCGTCGGCAACAGCAATAGTAATTGATAAGATCCCGGATTGCATTCTTACACAGATCTAAGGACTCGGCAAAGGATGTAGTTTCAGATTCAGGTGTGTTCGCGGTGTTTTGGCGCTGAGGGTACAGCGGCTCTGTTTCTGAGCTTGAACTATTTGAGGGTGACGGAGATGTTCTTTCGCTAAAACATTGCTGTTGTGTGTTTTGATATTGATTTTTTAGGGTGATTTCTATTTTGCAAAACACATACTGTATCCCCTCATCCACACGACGTATTAGATTATCAAAATTGAATTTATTTTTTCTATTTATTTCTTCTAGTTCATCCAACTTAGCAGCAAAACCATCAATTTCCGCGAGAAATTTTTGAAAAACTTTGTTATCTGGTTGAATTATGCTTTTTAATTCAATAGTTCTTATTAGGGTTATAATCTTATTGTTAAGATTGATCAATTGAGTTTCAATTTTTTTTTTAAACACCATATTGCTGTATGTCATTGAACAAAAAAGTGCTGAGCTAAGACTGTAGAATATCGCAACCGCTATAAATAAACTTTTGTATTTCATAAAAATCCTCAATTAAAATAGTTGATTTTCGTGGAAGAGAAGTATGAAAAAATGCCGTCTGATTGTCAAAATAATTTTCACGAGGTTACGATATTCTGCTGTTACATTCAATAGAAATAATGTATAAGTGGTGGCATTACGTGTTTTTTAATATTGTACAAAATTACAGATGTAAAACAATAAAGGATGGCAATGCTTGAGATACCTCTTTCTGGCATAAAGAAGATCGAAGAAATCGCCAAAAGTAGTGATGAATACATTTCGCTTTCCCAGGGATCAATCAAACTTGGCGGAATTCCCAATCAGATTAAACGGCATGTTCAGGAACTCATGAACACCGACACAACCGATTATTATGAAAGCTGCTGGGGTATCAAACCGTTACGAGAAAAATTGGCAACGACCCTTTCCATGTGCTACAACACGAACATCCCTTTCTCTCAGATCATTCCGACGCATGGGTGTATCGGAGGTCTTGCGCTTTTGTTTTTATCAATCGTCGGACCTGATGATGATGTGATCATCCCTGAGCCAGCCTACCCTGCTTACGGACTTTTAACCAAAACATGCAGGGCAAACGCCCGGTTTGTTTCGTGTTTTGAGCAGGATGCAACGACGCCGGAGGGGTATCGTTGGGCGATTAATGTTGAAAAAATCAAAGCAGCGACAACGCCGAAAACAAAAATTATTATTTTTTCTAACCCCTGGAACCCCTTGGGAATTATTGTCCCTCTTTCAGTGATTATTGAGCTGGAACAATGGTGCCAGGAAAAAGGGATCTATTTAATTGTTGATGAGGCTTACCGAGATTATACCTTCACTCAAGGCTATCAATCGGTACTTCCCCTTATTAATCAGTCAGACCGCATTATTTGTGCCAACACATTTTCAAAGAACATGGCAATGAGCGGCTGGCGCATTGGTTACCTGGTTGTTCCAGAGCACCTGACCCGTGTACTTGCTGGCATGCAAGATGTTCTGCTCAACTGTCTTAACAATACCGCCCAGTACGCCGCAATGTTCGCGCTTGATCACCCAGAACTTACCCAAACCTTTCATGAACAATTACGGAGCAACTATGACTTGACGGTTTCATTACTGCAGCCGCTTGTAGAAAACGGTATTTTTACCTTCACCAAACCCGACGGTGGATTTTACCTTTTCCTAAAAACGCAGCACGCTGACGCGACAGATCTATGTATGAGCCTTCTCAATGGGCCTAAAGTGACCCTTGTTCCGGGCAGCGCCTTTGGACCATCGGGGGCACCGTTCATGCGGCTTTGTTTTGCCAGGGAGCCTCAAGTCTTGGGCGAGGGGCTAAATCGCATAAAAAACTACTTACTCTAGGCTCTGGCTTGCTGGATTACACCTTTTTGCGATACACTACAATTTCGTCGATAAAAGAAGAGTCAGGTCCGCATAGTTCGAGATGGCGTCCTTGCTCGTTCGTGGTGAGGAGTGAGCGAAGCGAGTGTCTCGAATCCATGAACCGTGGGGACGCCTCCTCACTACGAACGGATTTTTGGAAACGTTAACGGTATGGGAATAAGCAATGTATAAGAAGCGCGTTAAGATACACTTTATGGGGATTGGTGGTATAGGAATGAGTGGCATCGCCGAAATTTTGCGCCTGAAAGGGTATGATGTTTCGGGGTGTGATGAGTCGTCTGGAAATAAAACCATTAATCACTTGCGCAGCATGGGATGTGTGGTCTACCACCAACACAACAAAGATCACATCAAAGAGGCCGACGTTCTTGTCTACTCTTCAGCTATCGACCACAATTGTCCAGAGGTTCAGGCTGCGCTCGCCAAAGGTATACCCGTTATTCCCCGCGCGATCATGCTCGCTGAATTGATGCGGACAAAATATAGTATCGCTGTCTCTGGTGCTCATGGAAAAACAACAACAACTTCGCTTATCTCATATCTTTTAATTGAAGCTAAACTTAATCCAACAGTGGTTATCGGTGGCATTTTAAAAAATATTGATGCCAATGCAATCCTTGGTAAGGGAAGCGTCTTGGTTGCTGAAGCAGATGAAAGTGATCGTTCATTGTTGTACCTTAATCCGTCGATGGCTGTTGTGACCAACATTGATGCAGAGCACCTTGATACTTACAAAGATCTTGATGATATCAAAACAACCTTTAAAAATTTTTTAGCACGCCTTCCGTTTTATGGAAAAGCGTTCTTGTGTGTAGAAGACCCTAACGTTCGGTCGATATTGCCATTGCATCACATCAGTACGGTGAAATATGGGCTTACCGATGACGCCGATGTCGTTGGACGCATCATTGAACTCTACCCAACACATTCAGTCTTTGATGTGTATCGTGCCACCACAACGCTTGAAGCTAGTCACCGAGAACTACGGCTACTCGGGCGCATTGTGCTGAATATGCCGGGTAAACATAACGTTTTAAATGCTTTGGCAGCAATCGCGGTATGCCTAGAATTTGAAGTATCGTTTAAGACGATAACGTCATCGCTGGCAAATTTTAAAGGCATCGAGCGGCGCTTTGAGTTTAAGGGAACGTATAAAGGCGTTGAGATTTTTGATGATTATGGTCACCATCCAACCGAAATTAAAAATACATTAATCGTTGCACAAAAACGTGCACAAAAACGGCTCCATGTTATTTTCCAACCACATCGCTTTACACGTACAGAAAAATTGTGGGACGATTTTGTTGATCTTTTTGCTGTTGCAGATCCATCGCTCTATACCATTGAAACGCTCTACTTGGCCGATATTTATCCAGCAAGTGAAAAGCCGATCGAAGGTATTACAACTGAAAGATTAATAGAGGCAATCAAGAAAAAAAATCCAAAAATCAATGTGCATTACGGCCCAAGTTATGACGAAATTACCAAGCATATTCAAACGGTTTTAAGTGAAGGAGATCTTCTCTTGACGGTTGGCGCTGGTAAAGTAAATCAGATCGGCGAGGCGCTGGTTGCATTGCAACAATAGTTTTGACAAAAGAAAAATTGTGCGTGATGCTGTCTTGAATTTAAAAAAAATTATCGTGAAGTTTAATTCTCTATAGGAAGGATATGTATGTGTTATAGCTCGAAAAAATTGCTTGCAGGAGTGCTGATAAGCACAGTTCTCTGTTCCCAAGGGTATGCGAAAAAAACGTGTGATATCAGCAGCATTGTTGAGGACGTTGCCGACAAAGAAAAAACGGTAGAGCTTGTATGCAGTGATGTCAACAAAGCTCGTGCAGTTGAAACTACTCATCCGTGCGAAAACCAAATTATTGCGCCATCAACCCCTGTAGCGACAAAAGAGCGCGTCGCTGTAAAAAATGGCGACTATGTGTTCAGTACCGGTGGCAAGATGAAAATTGAGCATTTCTTTGATAAGAATGCAGATTTATTGAACCACTCAATTCCTGATACGCTTGAATATTTTAAACATTGCGTAGATCTTAATTTCGATTACGCCTTTGGTAAAGAAAAATTTGGCTACAATGCGGCCGAAGCGTTTGTCGAATTACGCCACAAAGGTGTATGGGGTAAGGCAATGTCCGCTTCTGACAAAGATGCTGGTGGCCCAGGAGCTCCAAGTATCGTTGTTATGGACAATGTATCCCTTGGTGGTCATACCCACGATACAGGCAGAACGCTTGCATGGGTTAAAGAAGCTTGGTTGCAAATCAGCCCCAATGCTATTTTAAATTCCACGAGCGTCAATTACCTCCATTTTCTAAAAATTGGTTGGGTTCCGTTTGAACTTGGTCGTGGCATAGCGCTTGGTGGTGTGTATGGTGCTGGCAAAGATCTTTTTGGCTTGTACAGCTATGGCGAAGATAAAGCGACGCCGGGTATTTTGCTCCATGGCCAACTGATCAAAGATAAACTTTCATACGATCTGTATTATTCAAAATTTGAAGAACGTGGAAAATCTTTTTCGGGCAATATTGCGCCGATCAGACGACATGATTT
>Ga0172379_10010485_pt1 | contig 11205 bp, 14 predicted proteins | sample GrowelOW334metaG_FD_119756 | JGI IMG/M metagenome (GOLD analysis project Ga0172379, IMG submission 119756) | Groundwater microbial communities from an aquifer near a municipal landfill in Southern Ontario, Canada - Groundwater well OW334 metaG | ecosystem: Environmental > Aquatic > Deep... | reverse complement strand
TAGTATTCTTTTTGATCTAATTTATTTTTAGTAAATTTTAATTTTGAAACATTGCTAACATAAACGAAATCGCCCGTGTCCTGATTAAATTGAAAAGTCGGTTTATGTTTGCCGCGAAGCAAAAGCGCAATTTCGACGGCTAAGCGACCTAAAACTTTATCTGTGGCATCGATTTTGTGATTTAATCTAACCAAGCCTGGTTTAGCAGCTTTTTGGGTAGTTTTCTTTTTAGGACTGGTTTTTTCCATATTAACAATAAATTTTTTTAAATAAATTCGATTTGGGCCATTTTTGCGCCATCGCCTTTTCTCGGGGCTAAGTTAATAATTCTGGTATAGCCACCTTTTTTATCTTTGTAGCGAGGACCTAAAACTTCCAAAGCTTTTTTGACCGCTTTTTTGTGATACAAAACTTCGGTCAGCTTGCGGCGAGCAGTCAAATCGTTCTTTTTGGCAGTAGTAACCAATTTTTCAACTATCGGTTTGACGGTTTTAGCCTTGGCTTTGGTGGTTTTTACTTTTTCGTAAATTATAACACTGGTGGCCAAACTGCGAAGCAACGCTTTTCTTGGCGCTTTTTTACGATCTAAAATTTTTCCTTTATTTCGGTGACGCATATCTGTTATTTATCTTCTTTCTTTGATTTTTTAACTTTTTTAGGCTTTTTTTCTTCGACTTCAGCCTCTTCTGCTTCTTCAGATTTTTCCTCTACTTTTTCTTTTTTTGGTTTAGCGGAAGTTTGTGATTGTTCATTGATAAATTGAAAATGTTCAATTAAAACTTGAGTGGCTTGATCCAAGGCTTCCTGAGGGGTAATCGAACCATCAGTTTCAATCGTTAAAATCAAATTTTCATAGTTAGTCATTTGACCGACGCGGACATTTTCAATACTGATGCCGACATTTTTGATCGGTGTAAAAATTGAGTCAACCAAAATCATATCAACTTCGGTATTTTCTTTTTCACGAGTTTCGGTGGCAACATAGCCTCGGCCCTGGGAAACAATTAATTCCATTTCAAATTCGGCATCTTTGCCAGTCAAAGTCGCAATCAATAAATCCGGATTGACCACTTCGACATCGCTGCTTGATTTGATATCTTTAGCGGTAACTTTTTTCTCGCCTTTGGCTTTAATTTCCAGTCTGACCGGTTGATCGGAATAAACTTTTAAACGAAGTTGTTTTAAATTTAAAGCGATTTCAACGGCATCTTCTTTAACCTGAGGAATTGCGGAAAATTCATGATTAACACCTTTAATTTTAAAAGCGGTAACCGCTCCGCCCGGCAAAGATGATAATAAAACGCGTCTTAAGGCGTTACCTAAAGTCGTGCCAAATCCAGGATGGCATGGTTGAATGCTAATGATTGATTCGTTTTTTGATTTTCCTGGTTGGATATCAATTTTTGAAGGCAAAGGAATTTTTTCCATATATTTTTCCCTTAGTTAGGGATTAGATTATTTTGAATAAAATTCGACGATTAGACGAGGATTATAGCTTAAATCCAAATCCGATCCTTCTGGTCTTTGCAGAATTTTTACGGCCACATTTTTTAAATCAAGATGGATCCAACTGGGAATTTTTTCCAAATTGATTTTTTTGTCCAATTCAGCGAAAGGTTTAGCCTGGGTTTTGCTGGGCTTGACTGTGATTTCATCCTTTGATTTGACCTGGAAAGAAGGAATATTTACTTTTTTGTTATTAACATAAAATAAGCCATGGGTAATCATTTGTCTGGCTTGAGCTCGGGATTTGGCTAGGCCGCTTTGATAAATGACATTATCTAATCTCAACTGTAAAAGTTGCTGCATAATCTGACCGGTATCACCTTTTTGTTTGATGGCTTTGTAGTAATAATTTCTAAATTGTCTTTCAGCCAAACCATAAATTCGTTTAGCTTTTTGCTTTTCACGAAGCTGACCACCGTATTCGGTGGATCTTTTTTTGCCTTTTGGACCGTGAACGCCCGGCGGATAATTTCTTTTAACAATCGCGCATTTAGGCGTGGAACAACGATCACCCTTTAAAAAGAGTTTGGCGCCTTCCCGTCGGCATTTTTTACATTTTGAATCTAAAAGTTTGGTCATAGGATATTAAACACGTCTCGGCTTTTTCGGTCGGCAACCGTTGTGCGGAATCGGTGTTATGTCTTTAATACTTAAAACATTAATACCATTGGCATTTAAAGCTCTGATAGCGGCTTCCCGGCCACCGCCGACACCGCTAACCAAAACGTAAACTTCTTTTAAGCCGTAAGGTTTGGCTTTTTCAGCGGCTTTAGCAACAATAATGCCGGCAGCATACGGGGTGGATTTTTTTGGACCCTTGAAACCCATTTGACCGGCGGAACATTGAGCAATTGCATTGCCGTTTGGATCGGTGAAAGTAATTAAAGTGTTATTGTAAGTGGCGGAAATATAAGCTTTACCAGACGAAACTTGTCGTTTGATTTTTTTGGCGGCTTTACCTTTGACGGCTTTTTGGGCTTCCGGTTTTGCTTCGGCCGTAATTTCAGTTGTTTCCGATTTTGGCTGAGTTTTTTCTTCAGACATATATAAGTTTAGCGATTAACCAAATTAGGTTTTCTGACCGATTGGTTTGCGGCCAGAACCCATAGTTCTTCTGATATTGCCGCGGACCGTTCGGGTGTTAGTTTTAGTGCGTTGGCCTCGAGATGGCAAATGTTTGGCGTGTCTTGAGCCGCGATAACTGCCGATTTCTTTGAGCCGTTTGATATTCATTAAAACGTCGCGTTTTAATTCACCTTCGACGCGGTAGCTTTTTTCAATAATTTCTCTTAAGCGGCTAACCTCTTCTTCGGTTAAATCTTTAACGCGAGTGTCTGGATTGATTTTGACATCCTTTAAAATTTTGTTTGATAAATTTCGACCAATACCAAATATATAGGTAAGTCCGATTTCTACCCGTTTGTCTTTTGGTAAAGTGACGCTTGCAATTCTAGCCATAGTTTATCCTTGACGTTGTCTGTGCCTCGGGTTTTTACAAATAATGTGAACCCGTTTTTCACGACGGATCACTTTACAGTCTTTACAAATTTTTTTTACCGAAGCTTTAACTTTCATAATTTTAATAGCGATAAGTTATCCGGCCTTTAGTTAGATCGTAAGGAGTCATTTGCACCTTAACCCGGTCACCGGGCAAAAGTCTGATTTTAAACATTCGCATCTTGCCGGAAAGATGAGCTAAGATTTCATGACCGTTTTCCAGCTTAACCTTAAAACTGGCGGCTGGTAGTAATTCTAGGACTTCCCCGTTAATTTCAATAAAGTCCTTGCTGGGGATAGTTTCTTGGTTTTTAACCATAAATTAGAAAAAAATAAAATTCTTGGCGCTTACTGCATTCGGGGGTAGCCCAGAATTTTATCTAAAATAAAGCAAATTTTAACTAAATTTCCTGAAATTATTATAGCAGATTGCTTTTATTTGTCAACAATATGATTTATATTATACTAATCTTTAAATAATGTCAATATCTGCTTGGGAAAAAAAGAGGCCGAGGTTTTGAGACCAAGGCCTGACTAATGAGCTTGCGGCTGAAACATTTCAGCCAGCTGCTGGCTGAGCGCTGGCAGTTCGGAATCCTTTGGCGGATTGGCACGGACAAATTCCGCAATCCGCTGGTACAGTATCTCGATTTCCGCCGGTGAGTCGGCGGTCAGACTGGGGTCAGTCTTTCGCCAATCCAGATAACCGCCTTTGCCGGCGTAATTGCCCGGTTTGGCGAGATGGCGTTCGATGTCTTCCCGCGACACCGGATGCGGTTCGGTGTCATTTGGGAAATTCTTGCGAACCGAGTACAGCTGCCCTTGATACCATCTTCTGCCATCAACCCGCCGGTAGTAGCAGGTAAAGCAGATGCCATCAAGCACCCAGATGGTTAGGAGCTGGTATCTGGGTTTGTTGTCCCTCAAATCTTTGGAGCAGTTTTGTCGCCGTCGAAACGCGATGACAGCCGCTATGACTGCAATCAACATTGCCAGAATCAGGTACTTTTCCAAGGTCGCTCTCCTTTTTTGGCTACCAATTAAGGTAGTTTTTCCTGACCCAAAGATGCAGTTCACTCTCTGTCGCAAACATCAGGCACTTGTCGCCCAAGAACCTGAACTGTTTAGACTGAATACCCTCTGTAACCTCTTTCAAAATGCCAGTGACTACAGTCACTTGTTCGTGTCTGTCCAGACTGATACAGCTGGCGCGGTAAATCCATTCACTGTCTGGTTGGCTGCGATCGGAGTACAGCCAGGTTTTGGACTTTTTGGCCACTGCCAGAAGTTGGAACTTCTTGCCTTCTTTGACGGCCTGTTCGATTTCTCGAACAATTTCAGCCTGAGAGGCTTTGCGTCGGCTAAAATATCGCCAAAGCAGGGTGCCTGCAACCACAATGATTGCCAATACTGCCAGTGCTTCATGCATAGCGTCTTCCTCCAATCCAGTCGTTTCTGGTCTGGTTAATCGCCTAAATACTCAATCATTTCTCTCCCTTTTTAGCAGATTATTTGGTTTTAGTCAATGAATCATTAAACAAAAAACCGGCCGTTTGGGCCGGTCGTAATTGGCAAGTTTTTTAGTCTAAAATCGCTTTAATTCTTCTGACGCCAGAGCTTGATGACTCTTCTTTTAAAATTTTGAAATGGCCCAGTTCGCCGGTATTTTTGGCATGGGGACCGCCGCAGATTTCTTTGGAAAAATCTTTGATTGAATAGACTTTGACTTTATTGCCGTATTTATTTTCAAAAACACCCATGGCATTGGCTTTTTTAGCTTGGCCTAAGTCCATTTCTTCGCAAACCACCGGCAGATTTTTTTTGATTTGCTCGTTTACCAAGTTTTCAACCTGGTTGATTTGCTCCGGAGTCATTTTTTCTGAATAAGAAAAATCAAACCGAATCCGTTCGGGCGTAATATTTGAACCTTTTTGAAAAACTTGATCACCCAAAACTTGGCGCAAAGCGGCCAACATCAAGTGCGTGGCAGTGTGCATTTTGGCAGTTAGCTCGGAATTATCCGCCAAACCGCCTTTGAATCGGCCTTCGGTAGCGGTGCGGGAAAGCTGCTGATGCTTTTCAAATTCTTCAGTAAAGTCGCGAAAGGCTACAATCAGTCTTTTTTCCTCAGCTAATTCCTCAATTATTTCTATAGGAAAGCCATATGATTGGTATAATAAGAATAATTCTTCGCCAGATATTGTTGCTTCTTCAAGTTCTTTAGCTGAGATATCTTTATATTTATTTGAGATGATAAAACGAATTCTTTCTGCACTTGTTTCTTTTTTAATTTTATCAAATTTTTCCTTATTGATTGATTTTTTTGAAGCAAATATTTTTTCAGCCATGCCTAAACCTTCCTCTAAGGTTTTGCTGAATTTTGTTTCTTCTCGAACTAATTGATCAAGAATAAATTCTTTGTTTTTTTCTAATTCCGGATAGTTACTGGAGTACATTTCAATGATTACTTTGGCTATTATTCCAATAAAATGTCCTAACGATTTTTTATCATCGAGATTAGCTTTACTTTCCTTGAAATCAATTATGCCTAATACTTTACCGTGGCGAATGGCACGCCTGATTAATCGGCGCAAAACATAACCTTGGTCTAAATTTGAAGGCTCGATCCCCTCACCCAAAATAAAAACAGCGGCGCGCAAATGGTCAGCGATAATTCGAGCTGATTTTTCATTTTCAATTGGCGCTAGCTTTTTGATGGCTGCCATAATCGGCACAAATAAATCAGTGGCAAAAACATTATCCCAGCCGTTTAAAACCGCGGTAGTTCGTTCTAAACCCATGCCGGTGTCAACATTTTTTTGTTTTAGTTCTTCGTAGTTGCCAGCGGCGGTTTTATTATATTGCATGAAAACGTCATTCCAAATTTCCACCCAAAGTTTGTCGGTTGGATCGAAATTTTTTGGGGCGGGGGTTTTGCCGGTCCAAAAAAACATTTCCGTGTCCGGACCGCAAGGCCCGGTTTGGCCGGCCGGTCCCCACCAATTATCTTCTCGACCCAAAAAAGCGATTCGTTCTTTTTTAACGCCCAAATTTTGCCAGATTTTGGCGGATTGTTCGTCTTTGGGGATTTTATTTTCTGGTTCACCGGCAAAGCAAGTGACAGCCAATTGATCCAAAGGAATTTGTAACTTTTTGGTTAAAAAATCAAAACTCATTTTAATTGCCTGGTCTTTCCAATAATCACCCAAAGACCAATTGCCCAACATTTCAAAAAAAGTCAGATGAGTGTTATCACCGACATTATCAATATCAACGGTGCGGATGCATTTTTGAACATCGGTTAAACGGGTGCCCCCGGGATGTTTTTCGCCCAAAAGATAAGGCACCAGCGGATGCATACCGGCGGTGGTAAATAAAACCGTTGGATCGTTTTGGGGAACCAAAGAAGCCGAGGGAATAACGGTGTGGCCTTGGCTTTGAAAAAAATCCAAATATTTTTGTTTAAGTTGATTTGAGTTCATAGGTTGATTTTAGCAGATAAATTAATTGCTTTCAAGGTGGTTTTTAATCATTGACAGAAAATCAAATCTACTTTATTTTTAAATTGGTATTAAATGTAGGCAGTCGACTTTAGGCAGATAAAGGAGACATTCATGAATCAGTATAAGCGTGGCGATTTGGTGATAGTCCGGGTCAGGAGTCGTTCTTTGAGCGGTGTTGGTCTGACAGACTACTACCGCGACGTGCGGGAAAACCACAATGGTGATACCGGCTTGGTCACTGGTCCCTACACAGCGCCCAATACTTGGTTGGTGAAATTCACCGAAACCGACACGGGGATTTTCCACTCCTCGGAGATGGAAAAAGCTCCGGTTAGCACCCCGGTCAGACCTGCTCTTTGTTTGTGATCTACCTTTTTTGGGTGGATTTTTTTTAAAAAAACAACCTCTAACAACTTGCAAGTTGAGAGGTTGAACCAAACGAGCGGGATCATTCCTGAAGCGGAATGAGGCGGAAACTTTCTTTGAGTCGGGCAAAGCATTCTTTGTCCGCTTCATAGGAAGTGGAACTGATAAAAGCTAAAGTGGCCGAACCATCAGCTCGGTTTTCAATTACCAGCAAGCTGGTCTTTTTTGAATCAAAGAACTGCGATTCGGTTGGTTTGCCGTTGGGGCCGATTTCCAGGACGTTGACCTGGGCTTGGTTTTGGCCTGGTTTGGATTGAACCTGCAAATAACAGCCAGGTTGAGTTGGCAGCATGGCCGGTTTTGGGCCGGTCGCACAGCCGGTGATGACCATTGAAAACAGTACTACGATAATCAGACGCATGGTTGTTCCTCCGCTTTTTTTCTGCCTTTGGTTTCTGCCTTTCGATCGAAACGATCTTGGCCTCAGCATATTATTTGGCAGTTTGCCTGTCAAGATGGTTACTAATTTGTTTTTTTAAAAAAAGAACCCCTTAGTCACTTTTTACAAGTAACCAAGGGGTTGAGTGTTGAATCGGTGCCGTTTAGTCAAACAGCACGCCGATATCATAGCCGTCGCCGGCTGCATTCAGACACGGTGAACCCGGTAGCAGACGCTGATTGGCATCGAGCATGGGGTCAGCTAGGACCCAACTGGACTGATCGGGCGCCCAGCTCGGGTTGCGTTCGCAAAACGTCAGCGCCGCGCACTGCCAAAAGCAGTTGTACCAAAGCGTCGCTTCGCCGTTACTGCACCATACTGCGGTGCCGCACCAGCCGATGATGGAATCACCGACGGAAACGTTTTGCTCATTGTACACGGCAATCCCCTTCGGATCGCCGCTGACGCCAATCTGATAGGCTAGCGGCCCGACTATGGTGCAATGGATGACTGAAACCCACTGCGCATAATTGGCCACGGCGCCGGTGTTTGATTCGTTCTCAATCACGACGTTGTCCATGGCTAGCGAACCCGCTTCGATAAAAACGGCAGCATCGCTGTAGATTTCATTTCGTTTGCCTGGTCCATTGTGAACCTTAAGATTGGCCAGGCCAAGACTGCCATTGGTGCCGCCGCCTTTTGCCAATGACGACATGTAAAACACCGACGGTCGGTTCACGTTTCGGTTAAAAACCGTGGTCTTTCCCGGCCCGCGCCCGATGATCGTTATCCGGGCAATCGGCAAGTCCGAATCGAGTTCGTATTCGCCCTGACCGAGGTAGATTTCGGTGTATGATGTGCCATAGTTGATGGCCGATTCGATATCCGAAAATTCGATGCCCATGCCGGCTTGGGGACTGCCGACACGGATAAACCAACTGTCGGTTATTTCATAGTCCCAGGTAAGGCTAAGATCCAGGGCGCCCAGCATCTGCGTTTCGACATATGGGATGTCGATAACGTTGCTAAAGCTGAAAGTGTCCCAATTCAGATTAGCAGGGATCAGCGGCAAATCGGGATGGTAGGTCTTGCCGGTGTCATCAGTGACAACGACGCAACCGCCGGGAAAGTCCAGGGGCAAATCGACGTAAAACAGCATCCGGTCGTCGATTTTTGACCAACTAATTTGCCACTGTTTTCTGGCTTGCGGCATTTGGTCCGCGACGTCTTTGGGCCAATTAGCCATGACAGTTGCATAACCCCATTCGCCATCGTACTGACCAGCCAATCCCGGTAAACAGCATTGGAAAAAGTACTTATCCAGCAGCCGCAATCCGACCACTACCTTGGTTTCGGTGCCGCCCGCAATGGTGATTTGCTGAATCGGCTTTTTGGGTCGGAACAGCTGATTGCGACCGGCGTCCTCGGCATGTACGTACACCAGATACGTATTGGGCACAATTCCATCCTTGCCGCCGTCGAAGTTTCCAGCCTCGTCAACTGCCACAGCGAAGCTGAGGCTATTGCCGCCGCCCTTTTCGGGTTCTTCGAGGGATTTACCCATGCCGCCGTCAAGCGGACACAGGTTGACCCAAAGCCAGCGAACCTTACCGCGGAGCTTGTTGCCCATGTCATTTAGACCAAGGGCTTTGGCCACGGCGCCGTCCCAGATATTGCCGCGCAGATACACGCTGGTGTCTTTGGCACCCACGTCAATCGTTCCCTGATCGTCAGGGTCGGGCTGGGAAAACGGGCAGCCAAACAGAAAAACCGTCAATGCCAACATCATCATCGTCGCCTTAACAAATCGAGTATTCATTTCTCTCTTTTTCCTTTTCCTTATCTTCCTCTTCGACTCAACACGAACAAACGTCCAACGCATATTGGACGCTTTTGTAGCTATATTAGAACAGACTAAAAAGCCTGGGATTTCAAAGAGCAACACTAGACCCTAACACATTTTTTAATTTTTGTCAAGAATTTTTAATAAGATTATAAAAAAAACCTCTAAATTTAGAGGAAATTTTTTTTAATAAGCTAATTTAGGAAATCAATCGACTGATAATTCCCCCGCCCAGGACAGTTTTTCCCTGATAAAAAACCGCTGATTGGCCCGGCATAACCGCCCGCTGGGGCGTTTTTAGAGTGACGATGTTTTTTGAAAAGTTAGCGGGAATAGTTTTAGCTTGATAGCGAATTTTAACCCCGAGTTTAGTATTTGGCTTTGGCGCTTTACCACTAAGCCAGTTGATATTTTTAAGCTGAAATTTTTTGGTTAATAAATTTTTATCGTTTTGGCTATTGCTAACGATTAGCGTATTATTTTTATAATCAAGTTTAATCACGTAAAAAGGTCCTGGTCCGCCGATTTTAATCCCCCGCCGCTGACCCAAAGTATAAAGCGGCAAACCGTCGTGCCAACCCAAAATTTGGCCGGCCGGGTTTTTGATCGGGCCGGGTTTTAATTTTAAATTTCTTTTTAAAAAAGAATAATGATTTTTTTCGGGTACAAAACAAATTTCCTGACTTTCCGGTTTTTGGTAAACAGAGAGATTGAATTTTTTGGCCAATTGGCGGACTTGCGGCTTGGTTAAATCACTGAGCGGAAATAGAATTTGTTTAAGTTGATTTTGTTTTAAATTATACAAAAAATATGATTGATCTTTTTGTTTATCTTTGGCCGTTTGAAGAATAAAATTTCCCGTTTTATCCTTTTTGATTTTGACGTAATGGCCGGTAGCTAAATAATCACAACCAAACAGTTTAGCTTTTTTTAAAAGCAAACCAAACTTAATAAATTTATTACAGGCAACGCACGGGTTTGGCGTACAGCCTTTTTTAAATTGTGCCAAAAAATCATCAACCACGGCTTTTTTGAACGGTTGCGAAAAGTTTAAAGTATACAAAGGAAATCCCAGTTTGTGGGCAACTTTTTTAGCATCTTCGTAGGCGGGCTGGGAGCAACATTTATTTTCAATCCCGCAATTTTTGGCCGGTTCCTGCCAAAATTTTAAAAAAATACCAATGCAATCATAGCCTTGATTCTTTAGCAAGGCGGCTGCCAGTGACGAATCAACCCCGCCAGACATGGCAATGCAGACTTTTTTTGGTTTGTTTATCATATTTAAACTATACAGGATAAATAATAAATTCACAAAACAAGCCATTTTTGCCCCTATTTTTTGCGCTTGACACCCAAATCAAATATGTTATAATTTTGTTAATTAATAATTAAGGTTCTGGCTATTCCCTTTTTAATTACCTTAGGCCAGAACTACAAGGAAAAAAAATAATGTATTTCCAAGACGAAATGGAAGAAGACATCACTACTGCCGATGAAGCCGTTGATGATGACGATGATATGACCGATGACGATGACGACATGGATGATGATATGGCTGCTGAAGGTGATGAAGACGCCGAATAACTAGAGAACTGAGAATTGTTAATAAAAAAATGGTCCCGCCAAAGCGGGACTATTTTTTGACTAAAATTTTTTAAAAAAAGTCCCAAATCGATTAAATCAATCTGGGACTATGGTTTTTTGCAAAAATGTGCATCAAGGCACGGTGAGCATTGGGCTTTTGCCACTGCAGCATGGGCGGGGTTAATAAACCTTTGGATGCTTAGCCGGCTGACATCGCCGCCCCAAACGAATCTGGTAACGATATAGACTAAGCCGTCTTTTCTGAATAGCTCGTGTTCGTGAATATAGATTTTACCGGGCGAAACTCGCCAGGCAGTGATAGAGCAAAGCTTTCTGGAAGCTGCAAAATAGGCTTGCGGCTCGTAGATTCCATCACCAAGGCGAAAAGGTGTAAGCGCCGTGCCCAGGCAGCCACAAACTATTCTTGCTTCCCCCGAAGCATTGAAAGCGGCACCACCCTGCTCGTT
>Ga0172379_10010484_pt1 | contig 11205 bp, 15 predicted proteins | sample GrowelOW334metaG_FD_119756 | JGI IMG/M metagenome (GOLD analysis project Ga0172379, IMG submission 119756) | Groundwater microbial communities from an aquifer near a municipal landfill in Southern Ontario, Canada - Groundwater well OW334 metaG | ecosystem: Environmental > Aquatic > Deep... | reverse complement strand
GCCTGGAGGGACTGCTTTCGAACCTTGATGGCTAATTATGGCGAAAATTAAAGCTCAATGATTCTTTGATTATTTGTGCTGATGAATAAATAACCATAAAAGAAATAGCTAGGCCTACAGCTACATCTGGCCATACAGAGTTAAGGCGGATAACTAATAATCCCGCCATAATTACACCCAAATTTGCCACAATATCATTTCGAGAGCAAACCCAAGCAGATTTTACGTTCAAATCATTGTTTCTATAGCGAATGAGTGCCCAAAAGCACACAGCGTTTGCTGCGAGCGCCAATAAACCAATTATTGTTATTGTTTCACCGACAGGAACTATTGGGTAAAATATCTTAATAACGGCCTCAACCGCTACCCATAAGCCAAGAGCACCCATAACAAACCCTTTCCACAAAGAAACACTAGCCTTCACTTTTTGGCTCATAGCAATCACATATAAGCTAATCCCATATACCACCGCATCTCCGAGCATATCCAAGGAATCCGAAAGCAAGGCGTTCGAGTGAGAAACATATCCTTGCCAGAATTCTACTAAAAACATTATAAAATTGATTAACAAAACAAACCAAAAAACTTTTTTAAGTCTAGAGTTTTTTTTATTATTAAAATCAATATTTTTTACTTCACAACAATCTGTGCATTTTGTCGACATAGTTAAAATATAATAAATTTATTAAGCATGCTTTTGTATACTCTGTATGGCTTTGGACCAACTAACGCCTCACCGTTAATAAAAACCGTGGGAGTGCCATATAAATGGGTTTTTCGTAATTGACCAACCTGCATATCCACAACTGACTTTGTCACGGGATCATTAATACAATCATTTATTTTTTTTACATCAAATTTAAAGTTTTCCAATATCATTTTTATATATTCTGGCTGATAAATTTCTACCTTGTCGACTGTAAATAAATAATCATTAAATGCCCAAAACTTATCCCCATACTCCTTATAAACGCAATAACCGACCTCCGACAAATAATTAGTATCTTCCTTGGCTGGATAGTGAGCAAAGATGTAATTTGTTTTTTTGTCTTTGATTAATTTTTGAATATCCGGATAGGCTTTTCGGGTGTAATCACATTCGTAGCACCCCACTAAAACTACCGTATCCTTGGCGCCGATGTTTTTTGTTGGGAAAGTCGATAAATCAATGTTTTTCAGAGTGACATTCTCTTCTTTTTTTTCAACAACTCCACACTGCTGGCTAATGTCAGTTACTTTATTATTTTCCCCTTTTGGATCAAAGGCACAAAAACCGGATTGATTTAAGCCATTACAACTTCCGTACATATAATAATTATACCCTCCTTTTACAACCCAAAAAGTACTTCCAACCATCAGAACAAAAAATATCCAGGATAATATTTCAAAATATTTATTAAAAATACGAGCTAATCCGGTCGACCTATTTAGTAGTCGTACCAAAATACGACTTTTTAGTTTTTCCTTAAACCCAGTATTGCAGGGACGGAATGTTACTCTTCGAAAAACACAATCCAATGCTTCTTTCGCCAGTTCTCTATGAGTAGCACTAAAGATACCCAGAATAGAGAAAATGATTAATGCTAATACACAAAACATATATTATAATATTTTAATTATCTTATTCAAACTACGAATTAATTCCTCTGCCTCTGTCATTGTATTATAAAAATACAAAGAAATCCGAGCGGAGTTTTTAATTTTTCTATCATTAAACCAGGAATGAACGCAATGCTGCCCAGCTCTTATCATTATTCCAGACATTTCTTCCAACATAGTAGCGACTTGATGCATATCAACGCCCTCTATGTAAAATGAAATGATACTGGATCTAAGAGAATAATCTATCGGGCCAATAATTTTTATTTTTGGTAATTTAATCAATTCTTCGGTAATATATTTATTTAATTTTTGTTCCTGCTCTTGAATTTCATTAAAACCTATAGATTCCAAATACCCAATAGCTTTTCCTAGACCGATAATTCCAGCGTAGTCCTGAAGTCCGGCCTCAAATTTTTCTGGAACATTTAACATCTTATAATCAGTATAGGTCGAATAATCAACAGTATTCCCTCCAACTAAGAATGAATCTAACTTTTCCAGCTCATTTAATTTTCCATACAAAACTCCCGTACCAGTTGGCCCAAGTAATTTATGCCCGGAAAAGGCTAAAAAATCAACATCTAAATCTTTAACGTCTATTCTTTGATTAGCGGCACTTTGAGCGGCGTCTAATAAAACCAAGGCTCCATTTTCATGCGCTATCTTGATAATTTTTTTGACCGGCATGCTTACGCCATCAAGATTAGATGTATAGACGATAGAAACTAACTTAGCACCTTTTACTTGCTCTTGATAATCTTCTAAATCAATAATTCCATCCTCGCTTGTTCTAATAATTATATGGCTTATTCCCTTTTTTCTGGCTAATATCTGCCAGGGGATAAGGTTCGAATTATGCTCCTTATCTGAAGTTAAAACTATATCACCCTCTTTGAAATTAAAAGAATTGGCAATTAAATTAATAGCTTCGGTCGTATTTCTCAAAAAAATAATTTCTCGCTCCTCGGCATTAATAAATTTAGAGATAATTTGTCTCGCCTCTTTTATTTTTTTAGTAACAATTTCTCCTAATCGGTGCGAACTTCGTCCAGAACAGGCTGGATATTCAAAGTAGTATTCGTTCATAGCCTCAATAACTTGTTTGGGCTTTAAACTCATACAAGCACTATCAAAATAGATAATTTTTTTACCTTTTATTTCTTTACCTAGAAGCGGAAAATCTTCTTTTAATTTTTTGTATTCCAACATAATCGAACCCCAACCGGGGATGTATTAGATCCCCGGTTGATTTTAGTTGAATTAGTGACAACCGCCCGCAGAAGCTGGTCCAGCTTGAGTTGCAGTCCCAAATCCAGGAGCAGGAGTTGCTGATGATAAAACTGAATCACATTCCTTTGGAGGATTATTAAAGGCTGAACAAATAGACTTCAAGAGGCTATTAGAATCTCGACCACTTTCATTTTGCGCACCGTTAATTACTAATGTTGGAGAACCAGCGACACCATATTTTTTGTTGTCGTCTTTATATAATTCAAAACCAGGATAACTTCCTTTGAAGCCGACATTTTTATTGAAGTTTTCTAAAACTTTAAATTCTTTATCTGTTTTAGCAACGCAGTTTGAGAGTTTAGATTTATCTACACCAGATTGTTCCAAGCTAGACTCAGAGTCTCCATCTTTCAAAAAAGATTCTAAATAAGTTATAAATTTAGTCGGTTGTTCTTTTTGAATACAATATTGATTTAACTGTTCTTTTAACTCTTTCTCGCCATGCATAGCATAATCGGTAAATTTGATTTGAAAATTTATCTTATCCCCCAAGGCCCTGGCTACCGGTAAAATACCTTTTTCAATTTGAGTACCATACGGACAATGGCTCATAACAAATAATTCAACTATTGGCTTATCGGATTTTTTAGCAACATTATCTATCGTCGGGTCTGAATTAGGCGCTGTTTTCACACTATCAACTTTGTTGGTGGCGTTATTAATTAAGCTATCAGCTCCATTGTTATTCTTTATCGATGAAGATATTAATAACCACGCCCCGCCAACTATAACCAACCCGCCCAAAATAACATTAATCAAATTGTCTTTTAATATTTTATTTACACTCATATTTTTAATAATTATATTTTTAGGTAACAAAAAACCATCATAAACAAAAAATAAATGACGGCCATTGGCAAAAAATTAAAATGTTTTTGGATGCAAAATACCCTTGGAAAAAAATATTATAAAAATATTATAGAGTTTGTATAAAAATTTATTCCTATTAAACTTGAGCCGCTGTAATATAGAAAAATATTCAAGTTTTATGTCATGTTTGAATATAATAAAAAGAGCAAACAATATAACCATTTGTAATGGCAATTGAGCTTTGGGGGCAATGTTTGATAGGATCGATCTTTCCTTTATATGTTGGTCAAACGACTCTCCAATACAATTTCCGCTATCGCAGATGAATGGATCCACAGAGCACCCAAAGGGTATACATAAATTCCATGAAAAAAATAGAAACAAAAAAGACAGCGCTGAAATCGCCACTAGTATATGTCTAATTTTAATAAATATTTTCATGATTACTATAAGATACCATAAAAATATTAAAAAAACAAAAAAATGACAGGGAGATGGATTCGAACTTTTTTATACCAATAAAACAAAGGTATTTGCAAAAAGAGCTAAAATATAGCGCTATTTTCGAACTACTTTGGAACTCAAAATATAGCTTAATATTAAAACAAAACAGACATTTCTGTCTGCTTTATTTTTTCAATGCTCGCTTGGAGGGACAGCTTTAGGATGTTTGTGGCTAATAATAGTTAATTTTTTAATAAATGCGTCAATCAAATTCCAGATTATCTGTTTTAATCCATTGGACATCTTTCCATGTAAAAATGCGATAAATACGGCACATAATATCCGCCTCGGTTTAAACTATTTCTCACCGTAAAATTAAAATTACTGATAAACAACATAATGGCGCCTAAAATAACTATTCCGATAACAAAGGAAAACATAATCTTAAATGGCTTCTTATAAGAAAAATCAAATTTTTTCACTATAAAATTCAAAATCAATATAAGAGTTAAGATTATTATGACCAAGTCATAGGGCAAACTATGCAAAATTTCCTGCCAAGTATTTGCTCCTTCATGCAGGAAAGGGAGTAAATTATTGGTTTGTATATAAAAGAAAAAGATATTCAAAAGAAAAACTAAAATCAGTGAAGTTAAGGCCATGCCGCTTCTTAGCCCAATTTTTTGAGCAACATAAATCCAGCGAGCTCTCATATCCAACCTGCCGCTTTTAATCTGAGACATTATCTCATTTTTTATATTCTTCTCCATATATTTTTTCTAATTCCTTTTTTAGAAGACCTTTCGCGCGACTAATCATGGTGCCAACGGTATTTTTTGGTTTCCTCAATATATCAGATATTTCTTCATACGACCGCTCCTCAATGTACTTTAATATGAAAGGCTCTTTAAACTTTTCTGGTAATTTATTTATTGCCTCGGTCAAATGGCGCGACGTTTCACCGTCTATTATTTCGGAGTGGATATCGATATCTGATTTAATGCTATCGGCCAACCCCTCCTCTTCGCTTAAAAATATATCGGCCTTTTTCTTTGTCAGCCAATTGATTGTTAAATTATGAGCAATTCTATATATCCAAGACGAAAACTTTTTGCTCGATTCAAATGATTGCAAAGCAATAAAAGTGTTTACAAGCGTCTGTTGAACAAGGTCGTCGACTTCATTGGAATTATTTGTCAACCGTCTTATGTAAGCCTTTAATCTTTTTTCGTACCGGTCAATAACAAAAGAATAAAGTTCTTTGTCTTTATTTCTAATAAGCTCTACCAAATCTTCATCGCTTATTTTTTCATCAATATTTATCATGCCATTAAACACAACAGCCCATTAAACATGGCTATAATTTTTACTTTAGATTATTAATTTTTTTTCATATACCGATTAGGGTCTTTTTCAAACACATCCCTGCAGGTTTGGCAACATAAATGGAAAACTTGGCCGTTCACTTTTTTAATAGCAAATTCTTGTTTTTTGTGCAGTTTTTTCTTACAAACAGGATCGATGTAATGCATATACATTATAGTTTAATTATTAGAAAAAGAAAAAGGCGGATTTGAGTTTAACCCGCCTAATTGCCTAATGATTATGGTTGCTGATTTGGGATATTTGATCCAAAATTCATCATGTTCGCTCCGTTAAAATTTCCAGAGTTAATGTCTTGAATATTGGCATCGCCGTCATTTCCAAGCATCGGACAATCTATATTATTCTTTTTCATCAAATCAGACATTTCTTGATAAAAATTGGAAGGATTTGATCCGTTATTTGCCGTCCCGGAATAATTTTCATTAGGGGTAAAATTAGCGGCTTGAACTTTGGCCGGTGAAAGTCCCAGAGTCAGACCGAAACCGATAGCCAGGGCGAATATGCCCAACCCCGCTGATATTTTAATAAACTTATTGTTTTTCATATATGTATTATTAGTAAATTAGCGCCCTTAACCGGGCTGGCGAGTCATTGAGCTCATTGACTCTTATACTAGTAATACCGGCGGACAACAATTAAATTTCAATATTTAAAACTAACCTGCAAATTAAACGGTATCAATAACTTTTTTTAATTTTTCTTCAATCCTTGCGGCTATTTCCCGCAACTTCGAATTATTAATCATTCCCATGGCTATCATGGGAAGAATTGTGGAAACAAATATCTTATCATTATCAGAATATACGATAACATTGCAAGGCAGGAATAAACCGATTTCCTTTTCCGCCTTCAAGGCTTGATAAGCAAAGGGCGGGTTACAAGCGCCCAGAATTAAATAATTATCATAGTCTACATTGAGTCTATTTTTTAATGTGCTTTTCACATTAATTTCGGTTAATACTCCAAAACCTTCTTCGGCTAACATTGCCTTAGTTTTTTCAACCGCATCTTCGAATGAAGTATGCAATTGTTTTTTATAGCTGTAATTCATAAAATTCTTGGATTTTAATAAATTATTTCATCAAAGTTTTCTTTTTTTCTTCATATTCTTCTTTGGAAATATCACCCTTGGCATATCTCTCTTTTAATATCGCCATGGCTTTGTCTTCTTCTTTTCGTTCGCTGTAACCGTCATGAGATGCACCTCTAATAAAAGCGGCGATACCCCAAATTACTAAACCCCAAAAAATTAACATAAATATCCAGCCAAAGCCAAACATGCTGCCAAGGCCGTAATTATAAAAACCTCCCATCATAAAATTATTTATTAATATTTAAAATATCTCTATATAATAATACAAACGAGCGACCATTAAATTTCAATTAAGTGTTTTTCCGCTCTTTTTAGCAAGACCGCATTAGCAAGGTTAGAACCGCCTAAATTTGGCGAATAACAAAAAAAACGAGGCTTTAACCTCGTTTAATCTACGTTGGCCCGCTTAGAGGGCGGCTTTAGGATTTGAGCGGCTAATAATAGTCAAAATACGAACACCCCCCTTATTAATTAACTAAAATTACTAAAAAAGAAATATAAAACATAAGTGCATCTTAAAAAATCTATTTTTTATCAATATATTTCCAGAGAGCTATAATACCAAGCACGAGTAAAATCGTTACTAGGACGTATGTCGTCCAAGCAAAAAACATCATACCACCTCCGTAGCCGCCGCTCATAAAATTATAATCCATCATATTTTTAAAATTATTGTTTTATTTTATTAAATAATAATTCGACCTTTATTATTTATTTTTTTACTTTTAAGGTTTTAGCATTAATCGCCACAATAACCGTACTAAGTGACATAAATACCGCTCCTAGGGCTGGTGAAAGAAGAATCCCGAAATTATATAATACCCCAGCTGCTAATGGAATAGCAACAATATTATAACCAGTAGCCCAAGCTAAATTTTGGATCATTTTTCGGTAAGTTGCCTTGCCAAACATAATAAGCGCCGCAATATCCTTAGGATTACTATTTACTAAAATTATATCAGCTGTTTCAGCTGCAATATCTGTACCAGAGCCAATAGCAATTCCCACATTAGCTTGAGCTAAGGCTGGGGCATCATTAATACCATCACCGACCATAGCCACATAATCACCCTTAGCTTGTAACTCTTTTATTTTGTCCTGTTTTTGATCTGGTAAAACTCCAGCAAAATAACCATCGAGTCCTAATTCTTGGGAAACTTCTTTAGCCACCTGTTCGTTATCACCGGTCAACATCCAAACCTTTATTCCTTCCTTTTTTAATACGTTGATAGCTTCTAACGACTCCGGTCTAACAATATCAGACAAGGCAAAAGCACCAAGTAATTTGTTTTCTTGCTTATCAATTAAAAAGACTACGGTGGCAGATGTCTGTTTCAATTCCGCACTAACGCTTAAACCTAATTCTTCTAAATATCCGGGGCTAGCGACAATATATGTTTTCCCCTTAATTTCCCCGGTAATACCCTTGCCTTTGATGGCCTGAAAATTAGTAACATTATATAACTCTTCTTTTTTGTTTTCCGCTCCTCTAACAATTGCTCTCGCAATTGGATGTTCAGAATTTTTTTCTAAAGAAGCGGCAATATTTAAAATTTCATTCTCTTGATAATTATTATCAAAAATATAAATTTTAGTTATACTAAAATTTCCCATAGTTAAAGTTCCGGTTTTATCAAACACAATAGTTGAAATAAGCCGACTATCTTCAAAGGCTGTTCTGTTTCTGATTAATAGTCCATTTTGTGCCGATAAGGCCGTGGAAATTGCTACCACCAAAGGAACAGCTAATCCAAGCGCATGCGGACAAGCAATAATCAGCACCGTAGCGGCTCGTTCAATAGCAAAAGCTAAATCTTTACCTAGCAATATCCAAACCACAAAAGTCGTAAGCCCGATTGAGATAGCAATGATTGTTAACCAAAAAGCAGCCTTATCTGCTAATAATTGATTTTTTGATTTAGAAGCCTGAGCTGATTTAACTAAATTTATAACTTTAGAAAGATAAGTTGCTTCACCTATTACTTCAATTTTTATGTTCAGCGCCCCCTCTTCATTAATGGAGCCACCGATAACTTTATCACCAATTTTTTTAGAAACTGGCTTAGACTCCCCAGTTAGCATTGATTCATTAACAAAACTCTCTCCTATTATAATTAACCCATCGGCAGGAATTTTTTCTCCAGGTTTTACCAGAATAATATCACCGGTTTTTAATTCTTTAGTATCAACTTCTATAGTTTGGTTTTCTTTTAATAGATGCGCTTTATCTGGTATAAGTTTTGATAATTTTTCTAAAGCTCTGGATGCCCCCATAACAGAGCGCATCTCTAACCAATGGCCTAACAACATAATATCTATTAAGGTCGCCAGTTCCCAGAAAAACACTTCCCCGGTTAATCCAAAAGTTACCGCTACGCTATAAATATAGGCAACTAAAATAGCGAGTGAGATAAGAGTCATCATTCCTGGGGCATAATGCTTTAATTCATTTAATGCTCCTTTTAAAAAAGGCAACCCGCCATAAAAAAAGACAATAGAAGAAAACAAAAAAAGAATTATCATGTCTCCGGAAAATCTAAAAGAAAATCCTAGAAATTTTTGAATAATTGGCGATAAAATTAAAACCGGAATTGTTAAAAAAAGAGCAACATAAAATTTGCTCTTAAACATCTGGGCGGAATGTCCTTCATGCTTAGAATATCCTTCCCTAGAAGAATGATTCATTGAGACATGATCCATTTTTTCATGGTTATTGTTTTGCATTTGATGATTATCCTGCATTTCCATGGTCTTATGATTGTGATCCATTTTATTTGAATATTTTATTATTATGTATAAATTATACATCAAAGTAATATTTAAAAACAGATGAGTTGATTTGATTTTTTTGAGACAATATATCCAAACGAGCGATTTCTATCTAAAAATAGGAAACTCCCTCCTCTTTTGACTATTAAAACTTAACGTTATAAAATAACTTCACTATGACTGAAGATACCAAACAATTAAAAAATACCCTTGAAGGCCTTATTACTGAATTTCGTAAGACTTATTTCAGGGTTATTTTTTCCCGAAAAAACATAAAGCTCACTGAAACCTTGTCTATTTCCGACAAGCTGCCCGAGCTTTTCACTATTATCAAAAAATATTTAGATATTATTGAATCAGAGAAGATATTTAGCGGATTTATGATTTTACTCCGGAAAGAAGTTAAAGATAACGATCATGACGGCGCCTTATTTGGACAAAATTTAGGGAGAATAAAAAACAGTAAAACTAAATCATATAACTGGGTTTACTACAGTTTATTTAAAGAAATGATTGGTGGTGCCAGTCTTTATGCCCCGGCTTATCAAAAATCTCTTAAGGCCGGTAGCTTAGCGCCTTTAAAAAAGGCTTTAATAGAAACTGATTTTGATGGCCAGGTCAAAGAGATAAAAGGAATAGAAGAAGAGTTAAAAAAATTTAAGTTAGATATAGTCCTAAAACCGAAACTCCACAAAAAATTTTTGCTTGATTTTAATAAGAGTGTTATGGCTTGGCTTAATGTTTCAGTAATGGCCGCTGAATTTGCTGACACTGAGAATAAATCATACAAAGAGCCAATAACTGAGTCTTGGGAAAACATTGAGATTCGTTTTAAAAATAACCACGATATAACTCTAACAATAGACGGCGAGGAATCAGATTCTAGCTATGAAGCGCTTGGCTTCGCTGATACACGTCAAAACTCTTCTCAAAATGCATCTTATGTTAAAAGCTGGAATACCCTTATCTTATTCTCTACCCAAAACGGCCGCATTAAAATGAATATATATGCTGGAAGTAAGGCCAAGAAAGACTTGTTTAAAAAGAACAAGCAAGACTTGTCAAAAAGACTAAAAGCCTATTTTGGACTAAAAGACGACCCGATTATCTATAATGAAAAAAATGAAGAATACCAAATAAAAATTAAGCTTGTCTCGCCACCGGAATTTAGAGAATCCTGGTCAGACCGCCATATCTCCGAATCAGACAACAAAAAAATACCGCCCAAAGAATACCTGCCAAACTACTAAAGAATTTTCCTCGCTATTTCCCCAATAATTTAATCCCTTAACTTATCTAAAGTTAGGGGATTTTTTTATTACCTGCGAAATTTCGTCCATATAGGTTAGGAGACTATCCAAAAGGTCGAGCTCCTCACTAATTCATAATTCTGCTCATATGCTTAAACGTCAAAAATTATCCGCCTCTCTGTTTTTTTCTTTTTCGGCGGCTACCCCGTGGGGGAGCCGAAAAAGAAAAACAGAGGCGGCAAGATATAACGCTTCATACCTGCTTATTAACTTGACTATAAGCACACTCAACAACATTTCGCATATATGGATAACAACGATATCGATAGATTAGAACGAGGAAGATTAAAGTATTTAGAGTACATCCGTAAAGCTAGAGAATCAAAAGCTAAAAATACTTACAGCACCAAAATAATTATCTCCGGGGCATTTATTGAAGAATATATTTATCAAAACGAAATAACTACCGGCAAGAAACGGGTTCGCAAAAAGAAGCGGAAGAATAAACCCCAGGAAGAACAAACAGAAATGAGAAGCGGCGCCTTAAGGCGAACGAGAATG
>Ga0172379_10010483_pt1 | contig 11207 bp, 6 predicted proteins | sample GrowelOW334metaG_FD_119756 | JGI IMG/M metagenome (GOLD analysis project Ga0172379, IMG submission 119756) | Groundwater microbial communities from an aquifer near a municipal landfill in Southern Ontario, Canada - Groundwater well OW334 metaG | ecosystem: Environmental > Aquatic > Deep... | reverse complement strand
TCAACGTCCCGGAAGGGGTCATTCGTGACAAGGTAGCTTGGTTCGCTGTCATTTACCAGTTCGAGCACGAGCAGGTGTTGGTTGCCAAATCTACGCCGCCAGGTGGCGGGGCGAGCTGTAGCACCGCGATGTTACGCCTAGGAACAGAACTACAGGCTCCATCGTTCGAAGAGCTGGTGGTCAACTCGGACGACGAAGCCATTGTTACCCTGCTTTCGCGCCTGCTCGGTATCCCAGAGAATCGTACTGATGTCGCTCTCGAGCACAGCCGGGACAGCTACGACGCGAATGTCAAACACACATTCTACTATTTATTCCAGAAACAGGGGGTGGTCGCAAATAAGGATCAGCTCCTAAATTACCCTCAGGATGAGTACAACCCCGCACAGACAATCCGCGACACATTACCTATCCTACTCGGTGTGTCCTCTGATGATCGATACGGACTCGAATCAAAACTGCGTATAGCAAAACGCGACCAAAAGCTCAATACAAAATTACTTGAACAGGCATTAGATGCCATCGACATGTCGCACGAAAAGGCGATTGGTCTTTTCTCCGAGGCCCAAGCGGTTGGCTTGATCGGTAACGCATCCTCTGGCATCAATGCAGATGAGATTATTGAAGACTTAAGAGTAGCCCTGACCTGGAAACCTGAGAATATTCCCGAAGATGATGGTAGCAGGATTTCACTCCTTGAAGAAGAACTTAGCTTATTACGCAAGGACCGTCGAGAAGCGCAGGCTAGGATTGATGCCGCCCGCCAATTTTCTATACGTGCTGGTGGTTATGAGACCGAAGCCACTGAACAATTGGATCGGTTGGCCTCCATAAAAGCATTACCGAAGAACCCGGATTCCGGTGAGTGGCAGTGGCCTTTTAGTGCACGTAATTTGGAGATGGATTCACCTATCGCAACGGTTCTGCTCAACGAACTTGAATCACTCAATGCAGAACTACACGTCACCCTAGGCCATCGTCCGAGATTAGACGCGTACTTATCTGATCTGGATAGCAAGGTACAGGACATCGCTGGTGCAATCAAAAATAAGGAGATTGAACTATCAGCAGCGATTGCAGCTAATGAAATGATTGCCCAGATGGGTGCCCGTAACAACGCGGCTGCACGTGTCGTTGGCCGCATCAGTCTGTTCTTAGAAAACCTCGCTCCGAATGAGGAAATTGCAAGGCTTCAAGGCGAGCACCGCCGTCTCGAGCAGAGGGTTGAGGATCTAGAAGAGCGCATCGGCGCAGACGATAGCAGTGAACGGTTGAAGTCAATTCTCAACATCATCTCTGTACAAGTAACGAAGTACATCCAGAAATTCGAGGCTGAATTCCGTGATTTTCCGGCGAGGATCGACTTGACTAATCTCACAATCATCTTCGATCGACTTGAACGCCCAGTTCCCATGAGCCGGACCGGTGGAGGTGAGAACCATCTTGCCTACCACCTTTCGGCGCTACTAGCGCTACACTTATTCGCAGTCAAGAATAATCGCCCGATCCCGAGGTTTCTATTGATTGATCAACCGACCCAAGTATATTTTCCATCGGAACAAGTCTATAAGGCGGCTGATGGTTCAATTCTGAGGACTGAGGCCGATGCCGATCTGAAGGCGGTCCGGCGGTTATTCGAGCTGTTATTCAAGTTCACACAGGAGGACGCGCCTGGTTTTCAATTGATTGTTACCGAGCATGCTAACCTTCGCGAGAAGTGGTTTCAGGACTCGTTGGTTGAAGAACCTTGGAATAAACCGCCTGCCTTGGTTCCTGCTGATTGGCCTCAAGAATGATTTTTTAACGATATTATGCAATCCGTCATAGCCTCAGTACCAACCTCATTTGGAAGTAGAGAAGGGGGCTGTTACTAGAAGTGTTACCGGAATCTATACATTTCCCGTGAAAACGGGTATCATCAAATGAAAAGCAATGACATGGCCGTCGGCCTAAGTCGTTACTGGATATAAGTAACAGCGACCAAATGAAAGTCTATCTCATTGCTAGACAAGCAAATATTCACATTTACACCCAGGATGTCACAGGTTCAAATCCTGTAGCGCCCATACAACAAAACCCGTCCGCTAACGCGGACGGGTTTTTTGTATAAAGGGCGCTACAGGATTTGAACGGTGCGCTGCGAGACTCGCAGCAGCGCAGGGGTGAGAGCGTCGGTACTCCGGCGCTCGAGGGGGTATCCCCCTTTTCGAACAAGCGTGAGATTCGCAGCAGAGCATGGATGGGCCGAGAGGCGACGAGGCGGGCTGAAGGGAGCGCGCACGACGCGCGCGACCGGAAGCCAAATCCTGTAGCGCCCGCCGTGAGGCGGGTTGTATAAAAGCATTTCACTCAAGCGCGTTACGATGCGCTACGAGATTCGCAGCAGAGCATGGATGCGCCGAGAGGCGACGAGGCGGGTCGGAGCCCTGAGGCAGGACGCCGAAGGGCGGAGACCAAATCCTGTAGCGCCCGCCGTGAGGCGGGTTGTATAAAAGCATTTCACTCAAGCGCGTTACGATGCGCTGCGAGACTCGTCGTATGTATACGTACGCGCAGAGCAGGGGTGAGAGCGTCGGTACTCCGACGCTCGAGGGCTTCGTCCCGAGTTGGCGAGGGACAGACCCCCTTTTCGAACAAGCGCGAGAATCGCAGCAGAGCATGGATGCGCCGAGAGGCGACGAGGCGGGCTGAAGGGAGCGCGCAGGTGCGGTCCGAGACTCGCAGGACCTCAGGGGTGTGAGGGCTTGCCCCCCACCCGATGATTTCGCGCCCGGAAGCCAAATCCTGTAGCGCGCCCGCCGTCAGGCGGGCTGTATAAAAGCATTTCGCTCACATGCGCCTATATGTTAAAAAACCCTGACTTTTTCCATATTCAGTACTATAATGCGCTAATAAATATTTGCCAAATGGCTTCATCAGCTTTTAAAAGCAGAGGTGAATCATGCGGTACATGCGGCTCCTGTCTCTCGTCCTGCCATTCGTCGTCATTACGATCATTCATGCAAGTGCCCAGGGCATCGACACCACCTTGTGCGCCTATCCTTCAGTCGCGGTTCCCCTAGGACCTGCGACAGACGGACTGGCCCTCTATGACATTGGCGGCGGAGGCTGCCTGCGCGGCGAGTTTGTGCCCGGATTCGCCCGATGGCTGTTCGGCAGGGCCTTCGTCGATTATGAGTTCCTTCCCCTCAACGGATTGACCACCAGCGTTTCGTTCATATCGGGCGGCGGAACCATCGGAGCAAGCTACTCGCCTGTTCCGCGGCTGGCCCTCAGGTCCTCTGCCGGAGGGGGGATGTACATGGCCGTAACCAAGGCTGGAAGCATTCGCAACCCCTTCCTCGAAGGCGGCGTCGATGTCCAGTTTCTCCTCTCGCCTTCACTGGCGGCAGGCCTCGGCGCCCGCTACAAGCATTTCCTCGTACCCAACGGTGCCATATACCAGGGCGTGTCTATCGCGCTCGGCGTTTCCTTCGACCTTGCCGGAGCGAGGAAAGGCACCGACATCAAAGTCGATCCAAAGCTGAGCCCCGTTTTCCCGCTTTTCTACAGCTACTACAACGATCATCCCATGGGAACGATCCACGTATCCAACGACGAGAATATTCCCTTTGAAAAAGTGAAGATATCTTTCATCGCCAGGCAATACATGGATGCTCCGCGCGCATGCGGCGCGTATGATTCGATTGCACCGGGTACGTCGGTGGAGGTTCCGCTGTTCGCCCTCTTCAACGATGCCATCTTCAAGGTGACCGAGGGAACCAAGGCCGCCGGCGAGCTGATCATCGACTACTATTACCTGGGCAGGGCAACGACCAAAACCGTACCGGTAACCGTACAGGTACAGAACCGCAATGCCATGACCTGGGATGACGACCGCAAGGCCGCAGCCTTCGTGACGGCAAAGGATCCGCTCGTGCTGGGCTTCGCCAAGGGCATAGCCTCCCTGGCCCGGTCTGATTCGTCGGCGGTGTCCATCGGGTTCCGTTCAGCGCTCGGTATCTTCCAGGGACTAGGCGCTCATGGCATGGGCTATGTCATCGACCCGTCGACGCCGTTCGCCTCGACCTCCGCTACCGACACGACGGTTGACTTCCTGCAGTTTCCCAGCCAGAGCCTGGCCTACCGCGCCGGCGACTGCGACGACCTGACCATTCTGTATTGCGCGCTTCTTGAGTCCGTAGGCATACCGAGCGCCTTCATAACGGTGCCCGGTCACATCTACGCCGCCTTTGATTCCGGCCTCTCGCCCGCCGATGCAGCCAAGGTATTCTCGAACGCGGGCGAGCTCATCATCCTTGGCGACAAAGTCTGGATACCCGTCGAGGTCACACTGGTCAAGGAGGGATTCCTCCGCGCCTGGACCGTCGGCGCCCAGGAATGGCGAACCGCGTCGGCAAACAAAACAGCCGCGATGTATCCGGTAAGCACGTCATGGGAACTATATGCGCCCGTCGGATTCGCCGAAGGCCCCGCAACGCTCGCCCTGCCTGGCCGCGAGATACTCCTGGCCGCCTACCGCGCCGAGATTGAACGCTTCGCGCGATCGCAGATATCGTCCCGCGTCGCCGAGTTCCAGGCGCAGATCAAGAGCGGCAAGGATATCGAGAAGGCTTCCAACAAGCTTGGCGTCCTGTACGCCCAGTACGGACTCCTGACCGACGCCAGGACGGCTTTCGAAGGTGCCGTAAAGAAGAAGGAATACTTGCCCTCCCTCGTCAACCTCGGCAACCTCGAGTTTCTGGCAGGCGACATGAAAAAGGCCCAGACATACTTTGACCGCGTACTCAAGACCGCGCCGGGCGACCTGACCGCGCTCGTGGGTTTGGCCAGGAGCCTGCAGTATGGCGACGATGCGGGAGCGTTCCAGAACTCCGTCGCCAGACTGGCCGCGGTATATCCCTCTCAGGCAAAAAGCTATTTTCCCGAAGGCGTCAGCACCCAGCGGGCAGCCAGCAGCGATCTGAGGGAGGTGTCGACATGGGCGGAATGAGAAAAGTCTCGGCATTCGCGATAGTCGCCATTTTTACAATCACTGTTTTTACGACCTGCGACAATACCCTGGACCTTCTGGCAACCATCGAGGAAGAGGTGAAGACGGCCAACGCGCAGGAATTGGGCTATACGGTAACCTACGATGGCAACGGGCATACGGGCGGAAACGTCCCGGCTGATCCCGCCGACTACCTTGAAGGTAGAACGGTGACGGTCCTGGGAAACGCAGGTAGCCTGGTGCGGACGTATTACAGCTTTGCGACGTGGAACACGAATTTTGACGGCTCAGGCGCAAGCTACACTACCCAGGAGACCTTCGCGATGCCCGCCGCCGATGTTACCCTGTACGCCCAGTGGACCGCCCTGCGCTACACCGTGACCTACGATGGTAACGGCGCCACCGGAACTGCCCTTGGAGACTCCAGCGATTACCTGGGCGATGCCATGGCGACCGTGAAGGGCCTCGGCACTCTGGCAAAGGACTTCCATACGTTCACCGGGTGGAACTCAGCCTCGGACGGGAGCGGTACCGCTTACGCAATTGACGCGACCTTTACCATTACAGGCAACGCTACGTTGTACGCCATATGGGCCGCTTCGACGTATGTGGCGGGAAGTTTCCAAAACGACAGTGGCATCTACGTTCCCTGTTTCTGGATAGGCACCGAGAGGACTTCACTTCCAGCAAATACCGAGACATATAATGCATGTGCCACAGCGATCTACCTGTACGGTGGCACGATCTACACCGCAGGGTATTACTACAATGGAACCAAACAAGTGGCTTGCTACTGGGCCGGAACGACAAAAACCGATCTTGTTGTCACGACGAATCCAGGGTACTCCACCACTGCCACATCAATCTACGTGACATCCAGCGGTGTCTACACCGGCGGCTATTATTCCGATGGCCTTTATGGCAGACCATGCTACTGGGCGGACACTACCAGGCAAGATTTCTACCGACCTGCAAGCGCTTCCTCGTCGGTCGCTTCAATTTATGTATATGACAACACCGTTTATGCCTCGGGGAAATATTTGAATGGCGACTATTATGTTCCCTGCTATTGGGCAGGCGCTTCCACCCTCGACATTGACACCCGAAAAGACCTGGCTGTTACGGGCGAGACGACACACGGATATGCCCAATCAATCTACGTAACGTCAGGCCCGACAGTCTATACGGGTGGCTTTTGTGTAACGTCTTCAGTCTGGACTGCCTGCTACTGGTCCGGTCAGACCCGCCAGGATCTTGTCGTAGCCGGAGCAAGCGATACCTCTGCCAATTCGATCTGCATTTCGGACGGCACCATATATGCCGCTGGAAACTACTGGTTGGGAACGTCCATGGTACCCTGCTACTGGCATGGCACCGGAGCCAGCATGACGAAGCAGGATCTTGACCCAGGCAGCTGCCAATTAATGGAAGCTACCTCGATCTGCGTCTCAGATGGCACCGTCTATACGGCAGGTTACGGTCGTGACGTTTACTATGCAAGCGACCCTTGCCTCTGGACAGGTACCGTGAAAACAGAACTTGAAGGTCACAGGGACAATAGTGATCCAGTCGCAATAGCCGTGCCATTGCCATAGAAGTACAGAGCCGCGTTCTGTGCGGCGTGTACCTTTTCTCCACGTGCGGGACCCTCCGAAGCGGTCGCTGCCCCCGCATAGCCGAACGGCGTGCAACAGGGTATACCTGATGCATAGATCCGGAGGAACCATGGAAAACGCCTTTGAGAATACACTGGCCGCCAGCGCCATAACCCACCGCCGCGCCCTGCACGCAATACCTGAAATCGGCCTGGATCTGCCCAGGACCGTTTCATATATCAGGAAAGCGATAGCGGCGGCAGGATTCAAGGCCGTCGACCGCGGCGGCGGACTGATCGTCGATATAGGTGAGCGCGGGCCGCTGATAGCGATCCGGGCTGACATGGACGCATTACCAATTACTGAAGAGACCGGGCTGCCGTTCGCCAGCACGCACCCCAGGGCCATGCATGCCTGCGGCCATGACGCGCATTCCGGCGCCTTGCTTGCCTGCGCGGAGGCGTATGCCACAGCACCGCCGCTGGGCTACCGGGCGCGGCTCGTTTTTCAGCCGGGCGAGGAAGGCTTTTTCGGGGCCAAGGCGATGATCGCCGACGGTTGCCTGTCCGGCGTCTCGGCTATCGTAGGCGCTCATGTAGGCGATCTTTCCGGGGAGCTGGAGCCGGGGCAGGCCGGTTTCCTGCCGGGGCCGATGATGGCCGCCAGCGACCTGTTCGCGGGACGCTTCATAGGTTCGGGGGGCCACGGCGCGGCGCCGCATCAGGCGTTGGACCCGATACCGGCTCTGGCGCAGTTCGTCGGGGCGCTCCAGGCGTTCAGGAACCGCGCGCCGGACCAGCGCAAGCCTTTCGTCGTCAGCGTGTGTGAACTTTCCGCAGGGACGACGTACAACGTGATTCCGGGCGAGGCCCGTTTCAAGGGAACGGCGCGTACGCTCGAACCGGCGGAACGCGCCCTGGCGAGAACCGGCATCGAGCGGGCTTGCGCCGGCATGGCTGCCGCGCATGGCCTCAGGCACGAGTTCGAGTGGCTGCCGGGTTATCCGCCGCTCACCAACGACGCGAAGGCTACAGGGATAGCCATGGCGGCAGCCGCGACGGTCCTTGGGCCGGAGAGCGTCAGGGAACTCGTCGTGCCGAGCATGGGGGGAGAGGATTTTGCCTACTACCTGGCGGAAGTGCCCGGTTGCTTCTGGTTCTTCAATACGCAAGCGCCTGCTGAAGGCAAGACATACCCGAATCATCACCCCCGCTTCGATGTGGACGAGCGATTCCTCGGCAGGCTGGCGCAGGTCAACACGGCCGCGGCGGCGGCTCTGGCGCGGGAATATGTCTGATCGTTAATGGAGCTGGCGCTGAAAGCGGCTACGGGTTATATTGTCTGCATGATGAAAAACACACCCGAGATATTGATAATCCTCAACCCCGTAGCCGGAAAAGGCAAAGCCGGCGAGCGGTTGCCTGAAATACAGAGACTCATGGCCGCCGCGGGACTCAGATTCGATCTTCGCCTGACCGAACGGGTAGGGCATGCCACCGAACTGGCAGAGGCCGCAGCCGCCCTCGGGTACGGTATCGTCGTGGCCGCCGGCGGCGACGGCACGGTGAACGAAATAGTGAACGGTCTCATGCGGGCCAAAAACGCAGGCAAATCCGTACCGGCGCTCGCGGCGTTCAGCGTCGGGCGCGGCAACGACTTCGCCTACGGAGCGGACCTGCCCGGCGCGCTCGAGGCGTGCATCGATGTGCTCCGCAAGGGCGAACGCCGGGCCATGGATGTAGGCTTCGTCAGGGGCGGCGATTTTCCCGACGGCAAGTACTTCGCCAACGGCATGGGCGTCGGCTTCGATACCATCGTCGGGCTTGAAGCCGCCAAGCTCAGGCACGTACACGGTTTCATGGCCTACGTCATCGGAGCCCTGCGTACCTTCATCATATTTCCCAGAGCGCCCCGGGTGCGTCTCGCGTACGATGGCGTCGTTCTGGAACAGAAGAGCACGCAGGTATCAATAATGAACGGCAAGCGCATGGGCGGTACGTTCTTCATGGCGCCCGATGCCGAGAACCATGACGGCCTCTTTGATCTCTGCGTGGCCGAGAACCTGAACCGGCGCGAAATGGTAGACCTCATGGTACGCTATACCAAGGGTACCCAGGCAGGCCACAAAAAAATAAAGACGATGCGCGCCACCGGGCTCGACATAACGGCTCCCGATGGCGGACTCATCGTGCATGCGGACGGCGAGACCATCTGCATAGACGGCAGGGCCCTGCATGTCGAGTGCATGGCCTCGGCCCTCACCATGCTCTGCGACCCCGGCCTGGTAGCGCGCACGCGGGCGGCGGCTGCAGCAGCCAAAGCGTCGAACAGAGATAGTAAAGCGTAGCGGGAACAGTCTGCATGACGCTGTCTTCGCGGGTCGTAACGCCCGTCATCAGGCTGATCCTGTCGCTGCTCTGCAGGATCGACGCAAGGGAGATGCGGCGCATCCCCCGCAAGGGGCCCCTCATCGTCGTCATGAACCATGTGAATTTTCTTGAAGTTCCGCTGATTTACGCTTTTCTCTACCCGCGCCATACCGTGGGGCTGGTCAAGCGCGAAACCTGGAACAACCCGCTGCTCGGAGCCCTCGCCGATTCCTGGGAGTCCATCGCCATAGACCGGGCCGGTTCCGACATGAGCGCCATGCGGCAGGCCCTCGATGTGCTTGCCCGCGGCGGACTCCTGCTCGTCGCTCCGGAAGGAACGAGGAGCGGCCACGGCCGGTTGCAGCAGGGGCATGGCGGCGTAGTGCAGCTGGCGCTGAAAAGCGGCGCGACCATCATCCCCGTGGCCCATTCCGGCGGAGAGCACTTCTGGCGCAACTTCAAGTCGTGGAGGAGGACGCGTTTTACCGTGAAGGTAGGTCCGGCGTTCACTCTCGTGCCGCCCGGAACCGGCGGGGGCAAGGCCGCCGCCGCCGTGCACAGCGTGCCCAAGAGCGTCCGCGCCGAGATGACCGACGCCATCATGAACCGCCTGTCGCTCTTGCTGCCGCAACGGCAGCGCGGTGTCTATCCACACCCGGAATCCGCGCCGATGCGCGTCATCGAGCTCGTCTGAACCAGCCGGGCAACGAAGCGCTTCAGCCGACGGCCGATCAGCCGGTTGTGCGGTTTTTCTTCGCGAGTATCAGTTCTGAATAGCTGCGGCCTTCTATCTCGCCTTCGGGAACGCCGGACATCGCGAGGATGGCCCGGATGCTACCCTGGGCCAGCGCGATCTCGGAGGGTTCGTCTTTTTCGATCAGGCGCTCGATTTCGATGAAGTCGCCGAGGCCATCCACGCACACCAGTTCAACCGTGCAACCGTCGTAGTCATAAGCCTTGCCGGTCTTGCGCTTGTTGTAGAATGGTTCGCACCCGATCCGCTGTACCAGCGCCTCGAAACCGGCGGCGTCAGAAACCTCGAACTCGGTTTCCCTGTTGATTTCTATGCCGCCATCGTTGCGTTTCTGCTTGAAGGTGACCAGGGCTTTTTCACCATCCTTGCGGAGGCGAAAGCCCTTGGTTCCGCGAGCGAAACGCCAGTCGGGGCCGTGCCAGTACTCATCGGATTTGTCGAAGTCCCTCATGAATCGGGCGAACGACTCCACGCGTTTCTCTACGGCGGCCCTGTCGCGCACCCGAGCCTTGAGCTCTATCTCCATCATGGCTGGTTGCCCATCAGGTGGCCGGCTCCAGGACCGACGGGTCGTAGCCTTCCGGCGCCTTGAAGCCGAGCAGCTCGACGCAGGTGGCCGCGAGCGAGCTGATCCCCAGTCCTTCGCGCAGCGCCGGCTTGTATTCACCTTTTGCTTCGGGGTCATAGATGACGCAAGGCACGGGATTGAGCGAGTGGCTGGTCTTGGAGCGGGGCTCGCCGTCGGACTTGATGGTAACCGCGCCTGATTTCTTGTCGTGTTCGTACATGTCGTCTGAATTGCCGTGGTCGGCGGTCAGGATGAGCACGCCGCCGGCTTTCTGCACGGCGAGCTTGAGGCGGCCGAGTTGCAGGTCCATGGCCTCGAGCCCGCACACGACCGCCTGGTAGACGCCGGTGTGTCCGACCATGTCGCCGTTGGGGTAGTTGAGGCGTATGAAACGGTATTTGCCGCCTTCTATGGCCGCGAGCACCCTGTCGGTGATCTCGGCGGTCTTCATCCAGGGGCGCTGCTCGAAAGGCACCAGGTCGCTCTTCACCTCAACGTAGTCTTCCAGCTTCTCGTCGAACTTGCCCTGGCGGTTGCCGTTGAAGAAGTAGGTGACGTGGCCGAATTTCTGGGTCTCGGAGATGGCGAGCATGGGCACGCCGGAACCGGCGAGGTACTCGCCTACGGTCCTGTCTATGGCCGGGGGGGTGACCAGGTACGACGAAGGCACGTGCAGGTCGCCGTCGTACTCCATCATGCCAGCGTACACGACCTTTGGCCTGCGCACGCGGTCGAAATGGTCGAAATTCTCGTCCTCGAAGGCGGCCGTCATTTCAAGCGCGCGGTCACCGCGGAAATTGAAGTAGACCACTGAATCGCCATCCTCGACGGTACCTATGGGCTTGCTGTTTTCCTCGATGACGAATTCATGCATGTCCTGGTCTATGAGCGACGGCTTCTCCGCGCGGTAGGCCAGGATGGCCTCCTT
>Ga0172379_10010482_pt1 | contig 11208 bp, 12 predicted proteins | sample GrowelOW334metaG_FD_119756 | JGI IMG/M metagenome (GOLD analysis project Ga0172379, IMG submission 119756) | Groundwater microbial communities from an aquifer near a municipal landfill in Southern Ontario, Canada - Groundwater well OW334 metaG | ecosystem: Environmental > Aquatic > Deep... | reverse complement strand
TGAGCAGGGAGGGGGGGTACATTGCCTTTGTTAAGCAATTTAAAAAGTTGGGGGAAATCTTTTTAAAGGAGGAAATCATTTTAGTGTTAGTGTTTTTAACTTAAATGTGGGTATGAAAAGACATGGGCTCAAAAATACAAACTTATTTGAAATACTTTATGACTTCTGGATGGGTTTTAATCGGGGTTGTACTTATTATTTCGGCCTTAGTTCTATTATTCGCCCCTTCAACTAAAGTATTGACTTGTGTTATGAATCCGGATTCGGGCGCAATTGGTTATGTTGATCATGGGGTTATTGCAGACACTTTAATTTTAAAAATCAAAAATGATTCGGGCGTACCAATTAATGGGGTTAAATATATTTTTGGAGGAGATTTTAATTCGGGGGCAGGAATAACCAACCAGCCAACAATCTTTGGTTCTACAGGCGAAAATACTTTGACCGCTACAAATATTGGAATAAGTCCCGGCAGGATCTATAATGGGACAGTAACAATCGAGTATAATCAGTTAGGTGTTATTCATATCGCTACTGCAAGTTGTACAGGGAGAGCGATATAATTTTTATTTAGTTACCCTGGCAGAGTTAAGTTCGTTTGTTAAGTTATTTTCTAATTCTAAGATTGAAAGAAATTCATCCCGCTGATGCATTTTTTGGTCATTCGGCAGGCATTTAAATCTTAAGATATTCAATTCTTTTGTAAAGCCCCTTCGTCTGAGCCTTTTGCAAAGCAAAAGCCTCGGGAAAAAAGGACTTGGGGCTAAAGTACAGCCCCTTCGTCTAGCGGCTAAGGATGCAGGCCTTTGAAGCCTGATACCCCAGTTCGAATCTGGGAGGGGCTAGTTATATTTTTCTCAAATAAACACACTTTAAAGTAATTAGTTTTTGAGTAACTTTTGGTGCCAAAAGTATTTTAACCCCCAAAAATGTATATTTTAGAGTAATTAAAGACATTGGTGTTTTTTTTGAGGTCAAGTTTTTTTGAAATAATAGTACTTTTATTTGTACTATTTATTTGTTCTGATGTTTTTGCGGTGCAGCAATTAATGGCGTTGCATGGTAGGGCTACTAGTGGTGGAGTTGTTCTTCAAACTGGGGATGTTCAAGCATTAATATATGATGCAAATTCTGGGGGTAATTTAGTTTATGATTCGGGCACTGATTTTGTTAGTGCGATTCACAGCGGTATATTTGATATAGTTTTGGGGGAAGTAACTTTGCTTGATTTTAATTATGGGGCTTATTATTATCTTGATTTGAAAGTGAATGGAAGTGACTTGAATTTTGGGGGTAATGATAGAAAACAATTTGAGTCATCTCACGGACCGATACAGAGTTCGGCAATAGCGGATTCTTCAATTACTCTTGCAAAAATTGCAAATAGTGCTATTACTGATTCAAAAGTAAATTCTTCTGCCGCAATAGCGTGGTCCAAGATTTCAAAAGTTGGGGCAATTCTTAGTGACTTAATTTTTGATTCTGATTTTAATTCGGTTTATTTGAATAGAGTTGATGGAAATAGTTTGTATGTTCAGAAATCGGATGCTAATGATATTTTTTACACTCAAAATGATGCTAACAATCTTTTCGTGAAAGGAACCGATGCTAATACTCTTTATGCGAAAAAAACTGGTTCTGATACAATATTAGCTAACTGGGATTTAAATGGATTATTTAATTTCAACGGGGGGACTCCTCATGGGGTTCAGATAATTGACGGTAATCTTTCAGCGTATAATATAAATATTTTTAATCAGTTAACTACAACAAATGTGTCTGACCAAAATGTTGCGGGCGATGATATTCCTTCGCTTGACTTGACGTTTGATATTGGGCATGAGGATATGCGCTGGAAAAACTTTTTTGGAGGAACATTTTATGGTGATGCTAATCTTACAAGCATAGTTCTTCCATTAGGCGCAGTACTTTGGTCTTACATAAATAAGGCAGGGAGTAATCTTACTGATATTGTTACAAGAAACCATAATGATCTTCAGAACGTACAAGGCGGAAATGGCACAGAAGAATATCATTTGACAAATAGCGAACACTCAAATCTAACTTCTATTAGCGGGGTGTGGTCAGCGGTAAATACAACTAATGGAACTATTTCTCCCTCTACTTTTTCAAGCCCACTTAATGTAATTGGTTCGGATGACATTAATGTAAGTGCTAGCGGTAGTACAATAAGAATTGATTTTAATGGGGTAATTTCGGCGCTTGATACTAATTGGGAGACAAGTTGGAATTTACTGGACACAAATTTGAAGTCAACTTATTACACTAAATCCCAAGTAGATTTAAATCTTGGTAATTATTATTCAAAATCCGTAGTCGATACAAATCTTGGATTTTTTGCTCGACAAGCTGATGTTAATTCTTGGGGAAGTTTAAGATATTTGCCAATTGATTCTAATTTGGATTCTTTAGCTGATGTTTTAGCTTCGGCTCCTGTTTCAGGAGATCAGTTAATGTGGAATGGTACGGCGTGGGTTTCAGCTCAACCAACTAGTTCAGTAGGTTCTGCGAGTAGTTTCTTTTTGGATATAACTTCTTCTTTAGCTGATAATTTTACTCTGTCCATTTCTCCTTCAAGTTATGCAGAAACCGCTAATGTGAAAGCAACCACTTCTGCGACTTCTCCGGTTTTTTTTTGAGAGATTTGTTTCTGGTCCACTTGGAAGATCAACTATTCCTGCAGGAACTTGGACTTTTAATATATATGGTGCAACAAGCAACAATGCAGGAATTAATACAATTAATTTTCGTATAAATAAAAGAGTTGCTCAAAACGGGATGACTGGGACTTTTACTGGGGCGGGATTAACTCGTACATTTACTGTTACTGGGGGTTCACCTTTTGTTGCAAGTGATGCTAACGCAAGTAGATTAAAGGCTAGTTTAATTGAAACACCTACACAAACTGCTTGGATTTCAGGGTTCACTTCTTCAAGCGTTGTTACTGTAACACTTACTGATTCTGCGTTTGTAAATGTTTCTAATGTTTCATTAGATGCGATTTATTATTATTTATTTGACAATACAACTTCTGACATTACTGGTTCAACACCTGCGCTTTACCAAGTGACTACTGTGCAACCAGCGTTTATTGGATTAAATGATACTGATAGATTAGTTCTTGCTTTGTTTGCTGTTACGGATGCGGGTGTTTCAAGAAACATTACTTTGTATTATGGGGGAACACGGAACTTTACTCATTTTGATTCTCCGATAGCCACACTGCATAATGACCTTGCGGGGTTAAATGTCGGAGACTATAAGCACTTAACGGCAACAGAATACACATTTTTTGATAGTTTGTATAATGGCAACAGTGTTTTTGCAGGGGACATGAATATAGGGGCAAAAACTAAAATAAAACAAGATGGAAATATTTTGATGACTTCGCCTAATGGAGCTGTATGGAATTGTGGTGTAACAAACGCGGGAATTTTTAGTTGTAGTTAAGAGATTGTTGATTTAAATAAGGGTTTTTGTATTTATGAGAAAATTGTTTCTTTGCTCTTTGTTGCTCTTTTTGTCAATTGCTGTGATGGCTTTTAGTGCTTCTGACGGAAATTATGATTTGAACCTTGTAATTAGCAGTGATTTGGGATCAAATGCGACTTCTCCAGTGTTTGACACTAATTTTATTTCTTCGGATTACTCTGCCGCTATAGCCACTAGTGCAGATTATAACGTCGAACTTGGTGTTTATTTTCCTTCTGCGCCAACAGTTTCAATAAGCGTCCCTCCAAATAATTCTTCAACTACCTTAACTTCATTTAATATTATTTACTCTTCTTCTGATTTGGATAATGATGTTGTCAAATACTGGGTGAAGATTGATGATTCAAACTGGATTGATAATGGCTTAAATCTTTCTTATTTGTTTTCAAATTTATCAATTGGGTCACATGTACTTAGTGTGAAAGCAATAGATTCATATAATTTTTCGGGCGACTCCAATATCACTGTTTTAGTTAATCCTGTAGAATCTTTTTTTTGGATTAAAACTAGTGGTTTTGATTTATCAAGTATTATTGTTTCATTAACTTCGTCCACATTAGGCTCAAGCATTTTGGGTCTTAATTCTTCTTTTTTTAGTGGGCTTAGACTTGCTTTTCTGGATGAAGTTCAAACAAATAGGAGAATAAACTGGGGTGGGTCTGTTTATTCGGATAGCACTGTATTTAGTTTTGTTGTAAACGTTAAGAATGTTTCTGGAAGAGCCCTAAGGAATGTTCATGTTGTTGAGAGGATTCCAAAAGAAGTGGCTTTTGATATTAATAAACTCATAATTGAACAATCTCTTTTTAGAATACTCCAAACAGACCCGACTATTGAATGGGTAATTAAAGAACTGGCCCCTGGCGAGGATAAAAATTTTTACTATTCCGTTAGTGGGTTAAGCGAGAAAAATAAAGTAAGTGATGCAAATGCTTTTTTTAGTAGTGTGCCTGCCCCAAGTGCGTTGTTAGAAAGCACTGTTCAGGAAATTAATGTTTGTGAAAAAATAACCTGCGATGATAATAACCCTTGTACTTTTGATTCCTGTTCTTTAGGCAAATGCGTTTTTTCTTATGACAACAATGCTTTTTGTGGCGAAGGCAAAGCATGTTACTCGGGGGCATGCTTAAACAAAGAATTTGCCATTGCACAAAATGGATTGGCGGGAAAAGAATCGACTATAAGTTATTTGTTTTTTATCTTTGTGGTAATTGTTATTTTGAGTTGTGTAGTTGTATTATTTAAATTTAGATTAAAAAAACAAGGACTTTAATTAATAAGTCAGTTAACTGGATTTTTTAAATTTAAAAATTCATTGCCATTTTTTTAAAAAGAAAAAAAGTGGCGCCCGTGTTAGAGCGCCAAAGTAGAATAATTTATTTTTTCTTTAGTTTTGCTTTGAGACCTAAAATTTCTTTTCGTAGTTTTTCAGCTTCTTTTTTTGTTATGATTGGGCTTTTTTCTTTGACTTTGTTTACTGCAGCTCTTACTTTGTCTTCTAGTTGTTTTTCTTTCTTTTTTGATTCAGCAACTAGATTTGATACTGCCGACTTTGCTTCGCGTTCGGTTACATCTTGTTTTTTACTTACTCTTTTGATTGTTTTTTCCAACGCTTCTTTACTTATTATTGCTAGCCCTAAACCAAGTGTGGTTGCTTGTTTAACCATTTGGTCTATTTCTTTTTGATTAATACTTGTTTTCTTCTGTTCTTTACTCATTTTTCCACCTCACCTATTTGAATAATTTTTTTAATGAACCTATTGCTAATACAAACCCTAGTATGGCGCTTCCCATAAATAATGTTACTGTTAATACTGGGAGCCAACTTAAATTTAAACTACTGTTTGCAAGCATTGCAACCGATGAACCTATTATTAGTGCGGCTAGTACTAGGGCTAAAACTATTTGGTTTGTTATGTGATCTAGTTCATGAGCAAATATATCGAGGTTTTTGTGTTCAAATTCCAATTTTATTTTTCCCCCTTCAATTTTGCTTAAAATATTTCTTACAATTCTGGGAATTGTTCTTGTTAGTCCTTCAAGCTCAAGTATTTCTGTTTTCATTTTGTCAATTAGTCTTAGGGGGTTTAATTTTTGGGCAGCAAGTTTTCTAGCATAGGGTTGGAATACTTCTACTGCATTAAATGTTGGGTCAAGTTTTGTTGCTGAACCTTCAACTAAAAGCAGTGATCTGCTTAACATTGTGTATTCTTTGGGAATTTTTATATTGTATTTTGTTAGTAGTAGCATTAGTTGTGTTGCGGTTTCCCCCAGTTTTATTTCTTTAAGGTCTAGTCCATAATAACTTTCCATTAAATCTGATATATCTATTTTTAAATTTTCGAGATCAATTTCTTCATCAATTAAGTTCATTGCAGATAGTTGGTTTATTATGTTTTTAACATCGCAATCAATTAGATTTATGAATAATTTTGAAAGATCATTTATACTGTCTTCTTCAATCCATCCAACAATTCCAAAGTCTACAAAAGCAATTTTGTTTTCATCAAGAATTAAGATGTTTCCGGGGTGTAAATCTGCATGAAAGAATCCGTTTACAAGTACTTGTTTAAAGTAGGCTTCGGCAGCTATTTTTGCTATTAATTGTTTATTACAATCTTTTTTTGCACTTCCTTCAATTATTGAAGTAAGTGGGACCCCGTCAATAAAACTCATTGTAAGAATTCTTTTTGAAGAATATTTTGGGATATATTCGGGGATTATAATATTTTTATCATCCTTATACATTTCCGCAAAGCGCATTATGTTTTTTCCTTCGAGTTCAAAGTTAAGTTCTTTTGAAATACTTCTCTCGAATTCTTCCACTATTTCGGGTAATCTATAGTGTTCCCAAGCTGGGTTGTGTCTTTGTGCAAGTGCTGCTAAGTAATGCATTATTTGTAAATCTTGTTTAATTATTGGTTCAATTCCTGGTCTTTGTACTTTTACAACAACTTGTTTTCCTTTTTTTGTTATTGCTTTGTGAACTTGTGCAACTGATGCTGATGCGAGAGGGGTGTGTTCAAAGCTACGAAATATTTCGTTTATTGGTTTTCCTAATTCTAATTTTATTTCTTGTTCAACTTCTTCATAAGTAAAAGGTCTTACTGCATCTTGTAATTTTGATAATTCTTGGGAAAGTTTTTCCCCAACTAAATCTGGTCTTGTGCTTAAAATTTGACCAAATTTAACAAAAGTTGGCCCTAAATCTTCTAAAACCATTCTGGCTCTTTCATAAGGGTTGTAGATTTTTACAATTTCAATAGATTTATTTTTTTGAAAAGGAACTTTTTTCTTTAAATTTGTTCTCTCTGCAATGTATTCAAACCCATATTTTGCAAGTATTTCCGCTATTTGTCTTAGCCTGTGTGGGCTTATTTTGTTTTTTGTGAAGAAGCTCATAATATCATTATGATAAAGTTTTTAGGGTATTTGAATCTATCGGTTTAGGGTTTTTCCTTCATAAACTTGGTTATTTTTTTGTTTCTTTTACAAAAATAAGCAAAGTTATTGAGATAATTGTGAGTAATAAGGATAGGATAAATGGGCTTGTTTGTCCAAAAGAATCCCATAATATTCCTGCGATAAGTGATGCGGGTAAAGCGCATAATCCTATTATCATCTGAAATCCTCCTAGTGCGCTTGCCCTGAATTTTTTTGGTGAGAGTTCAGAAACAAATGTTGTTTGTGCTGGGCCGAGTGCTGCATGGTGGAATCCGTAAAGTATAAATGTTAATATTATTGCCCACCAAGAATTTGAAATAATGAATGTTATGCATGTTGCTGCCCAAAAAAGTAATGCAATTCCCATTACTTTTTTTCTACCAATTTTGTCACATAATTTGCCGAAACCTGTTGAAAATATTGCTGCGATTGCAATGTAGAGTAGATACAGTATTGGGATAAATGAAGTTTGGTAACCTGATTTATTTGCAAATATTAAAAGAAATGAATAACTAAATGATCCTAATGCAAATATTGCGTTTAATCCAAGAAAGAGCCGATAATTATGGGTAAGGTTACTAATTTGTATTCCTTTATAGAGTTTTATTTTTGTTTGTTTTTTTTCTTTTATAATAAAATAAACAAGTACTGCACTCAAAATTGACGGTATTGCGGCAATCATAAACAGGGTTTGGTACCCTAAAAAATTTACTAATAATATGCATAAAATTATTCCAAATACTCCTCCTAGTTTATCCATTCCTTTTAGTATTCCAAAGTTTTTTCCTCTATTTTGTTCGTTTGATTCTTCAGCAACAATTGCATCTCTTGGGGAGTCGCGTATTTTTCCTGCTCTGTCAAGTATTCTAAAAGGTATTACTAGCGGCCAAGTAGTGGTTATTGCATAACCAATTCTTGATAATGCTCCTAGGAGATAGCCTAGCCAAATAAATATTTTTCTTTTTTTCAGTCGATCTGATGCGTATCCTGAAGCAGCTTGTGAGAGTGAAACTAGTGCGTCTCCTATTCCATCAACTAGTCCTAGGATTGACATGTTTGCCCCAAGTACTGTGGTTAAAAAAAGTGGCCAAATCGGGTAAATCATGTTTGCCCCAAGATCATTGAATAGTGATGCTAGTGCAAAAGTTTTAACTGTTTTAGTACTTTCTTTTGGGGCGTGCTTTTTTTGCATTAATAGAAAATGGTTTCTTAATTAATAAACATTATCTAGTGTGTGAGTTAGCTTATTTTTTGAAAGAATTTTTTATAGTTGAATTAGTTCATATTTTTGGTGTCCTAATCCGATTTTTTCTGCATAATCAAAAGTATGGTCTCCGCTAAAAAGTTTTTTTCCTTCGCTTTTTCTAACTATATCTATGCATGCTTTGTCAAGTGCGACTGGGTCGACTGATGCTAAAACCCCAATATCTTTTGCGATTGGGACTTGTTTTTCCCCGTGACAATCGCATTCTTTTGTTATATTGAAAACAAAGTTAATGTAAATTACTTTTTTGTCTTTTTGTGCGGCGAATGCATATTCAGCAAGTTTTTCATAAAATTCACTTGGGAGTGTACTTGCCCAGTTTACTTTCATTGCATTGTATGGACATACTGCAATGCACTTCGCGCATCCAATGCATTTTGAATAATCAATGTGCGGTATTAGTGTATCAATTATGCATGCGTTGGTCGGGCAATTTTTTGAACAAGTATGGCATTTTTTGCATGCAAGTGGATTAAGTAGGGGTTTTGATTGAGCGTGCATATCAAGTTTTCCTCCTCGTGCTGCGCAACCCATGGATAATTGTTTTATTGCTGCTCCAAATCCTGCAAGCATGTGGCCTTTGAAGTGAGCGAGTACAAGTAGTTGTTTTTTGTTAGCAATTTCTTTTCCGATTTTGCATTGTTTAAAGTGTTTTGCTTTGTCTAATCCATTAACAAGTTCATATTCTTCTCCCATTTCTCCGTCAGCAATTACTATTGGTAGTTGAGTGAATCCGTGTTCTTTTGCTAAGTCAGTGTGACTTTTTTTAGTTGTTCTTTTCCCTTTGTATAATACATTTGTTTCAATAAAACAACTTTTTGCATTATTTTCTTTTAAATAAGAAATTATTCCCTCAAAGTTTTTTGGGTGAATGTAAGTAGTACAGTTGTTTTCTCCAAAATGAACTTTTAGTGGAACAATCTCGCTAAAATCAAGTACTTTTTCTTCGGTTTGAATTTTTTCTAGGAGTTCTCGCGCCGCAAGAGTTATCTCTTGAGTTTTTGAATAAGAATTAATTGGTTTAAAATAAACCTTGGACATTTGGCACTTCACTATTTTTTTAATGCAGCGTATTCTTTATAAGAATAAACAATGGCCCAAATTGATGCAATTATTATTGGGGCTAAGATGAAGAAGAATGCAAAATCCGGAAATAATAATCCTGTTAGGCAAAGTATTCCTGCGCCTTTGAATAATTTTCCTCCTATAGTGTGGGTACTCGCCCATACTTTGTCATTGCTTAGTGTCCAAGGTGTACGTATTCCAATAAAGTAATTTCTCTTTGCTTTGCTTATCATACTCCCTGTAAAATAAATTAGGGCAGCAAAAGCTGGTGATAATACTTGTCCAATGTTAATATTTAATCCAAGATTTATTCCTAGTGTTATTGCGTGTATGTAGAGCATAAAACCCATTATTACTGCAATAAACTTGTTGTAATCTTTTCTAAAATCCAAAATATTTTCTTTTAATGGATCAAGTTTTGGAATAAAATAAAGTACTAACCCGATTATTATCATTAATAAGGGTACTAGTGTTAGTCCTGTTGTTTTGTCCATAAAGCCATTTGCTTCTCCATTTATTCCCCAATGGGTGGTAATTATTTGGGGGAGGGAATTGTAAAATAAAATGCTTAGTGCAACTGCGCTTATTACAAATGCAATTGAAAAGAGAATACTTTTGTCAAGTTTTTTATTTTCTAGTTTAACTGTTTTTTTTACAGACTTAATCTCTTTAGCTGACTTGCTTTTTTTTGTTGCCATATTATAGCTGTGGTTTTGAAGTATTTAATGGTGTGGTTGGGGGGTGATTTAGAAAGTTTTTTATTACTTTAATTCCGTTTATTGTTGTTAGTATGTATCCTGATGAGTCAGTCAAGCGTGGTGTTTCACATAAACCTTCTATTGGGGTTATTGCTAAGCCTAGGAATATTGTTGGTTTGGTGGTTTTTGATGGGGAAAAATTTCTTCTTTTGCACAGAGTGCTTCACTGGAAGGGGTGGGAGTTTCCTAAAGGGCATATTAAAGATGGGGAAGATGTTTTTGTTGCTATGCAGCGTGAATTGTTTGAAGAAACTGGTATTCCCAAGCTTGAGCTTGTTGGGAAGATTGATGAATTAAGTTATTTTGATAATGCGAGAGGGGTAAAGAGTTTTATTCAGAATTATCTTGTTAGGGTTTCAAGTAATAATAGAATTACTTTTGAGAATCAATCAATTAAGGATGGGAAAAAAGTAATTGAACATGATGATTTTAAGTGGTGTTTTCCTGGCGAAGCGGTAAAAAAGCTTACTCACAAGAACATGAAACAAACAATGAAAAAGGCAATTGCTATGTTGGGGCTTGAAATGGAGAAATAGAGAACACTATTTCTCGGACATGTATTTTGGTAAATATTTTTTGAGGTTGATTTTATGGGTTTGGAATTATTTGGAAAAAAAGAAGAAAAGAAAGAAGATTCAACTGAATCTAACGAAGGCGAAGCAAAATATCAAGAAGCTTGTTCTTTGTGTGGTAAAGGCCCAACTGATAAAAAGTGGGGTGGACAATTCTTTCATCGAAAGTGTTTTAGGCGTATGCGTAAAGGGGCCTCAAAAATGATTTAGTTATTTGAATCCAATTACTTGGAAGCCATATTTTTCAATTTCTTCTTTTGTGAAAAAAGAAATTTCTTTTGTTTTAACAATCTGGGTTACTTCTTTTTTGAGTTCTCTTCCTGTGTATTGTTTTGTATTTGGGTTCCACTCGCGAAGAAGTAAAGTATCGCCGTTGTTGCATTCAAAATCAGCAAGTCTTAATTCAAAAGTTTTGTCTCCATTAAGAATTGCTTGAAAATATTTTGGCCAGCACTTTTTTTCAATTAAAGTCATAATTCTTAGGGCTTCTTTGTATTTTCTTGTTTTTATTTTCGTAATATTTCGCTTAGCACTTTTTCATCTATTCTTTTGAGTGAACTTTTTTTCTTCAAATCTGTCTTTTGTGGTCCTT
>Ga0172379_10010481_pt1 | contig 11208 bp, 12 predicted proteins | sample GrowelOW334metaG_FD_119756 | JGI IMG/M metagenome (GOLD analysis project Ga0172379, IMG submission 119756) | Groundwater microbial communities from an aquifer near a municipal landfill in Southern Ontario, Canada - Groundwater well OW334 metaG | ecosystem: Environmental > Aquatic > Deep... | reverse complement strand
GACTAATTGCTGCATGCCACTGCTGGTGAAGAGGGTGGTGGGGTCGTCCGGCGGGATAATGGGGGCGGCAGGGATGATGGCGTGGCCACGGCTCTCAAAAAATTTTAGATATTTAGAACGGATATCACTGGCTTTCATGAAAGGAATTATAGCAGAGAGAAATGTTACAATTAAGATATGCCTACAGAAAAAGTCGATGATGGAAAATATTATGAAGGTACTTTCAACAATGAAACTCAAAAAAAGTGGTTTGAAAATCTTGCATGGTGGATGGCGATAGCCAGTGAGGGAGTTGGAGGAGCAATGTTAGTTGTGGGTATCTGGTATCTGAGTAGTAAATGGGGAGTGTATGTCGCTGGTGGTGGTATAGCAACTATGATTGGAGGTGGAGTAGCGGTGGTGTCGACTTTGTTAAAGAAAACGTAATTATTTACCGAGAGAAGCGCCCATTTTTTGGAAGAAGTTCTTTTTGGGAGACGGTTTGCTCGTCTCTGTTGCCTCGGCGACGCGCTCGGCGGCTGAGTTGATCGTGGCCCTGGCGGCGTCCATAGTCTTTTGTAAATCTTGGATTTTTTCGGATAAAGCAGGGTTCTCACCCAGATCTTTGAGGGTATTACTGGCGCTTTCCTTGAGTTTGCTCAAGATCTCCTTCCCTTCGTCGCTACTGCTTAAGAAGTGGATCCCGGCCGCACCGAGGACTAGACCTAAGAGAAGACCGGAGGTAAATCCAGAAGAATCAGAGTGTTTAGAACAGTTGCAGTCGATCATAAGTTATTTTTTAGTTTTGGGAGCTACGAGCTTGGTAAACATGCCAACTAATTGAAGACCTGATTCGAGACTAGTAAACAGATGGGAAATAGTGGAGGAACCACGAGTCAAGCTGCGCGAGAGGAAACCAACATCTTCAATGATCATGTCGGTTTTGCGGAGGGTTTCTTTAGCGTCTTTGAGGAGACCGATGATCTGGATGCCGATGATGATCAAGATCACAGAGACGACAACGATAACAATGAGTAAAATTATTTGAGGCAGGTCCATGGATCTATATTAACACAAAATTTCATTTACTTATGGTGAAGGTACGACTCTCTGAGGTGGACTTACCCTGACGGTTAGTGGCTTCTACAAGCACGGACTGGGTACCGGCGGATAAAATAAGATCTAGGGAAAACTGACCATTTTGGTCAAGAATGACTTTTTGGCCGTTGATAGAAACGGTAGTATCGCGATCGGCAACTCCTTTGATGGTGACTTTTTCGCCGTAGGTATCGCCATCTTGCGGTTGGAGTAACTTGAGTTTTGGCAGACGCCACCAAGAAATAAGTTGAAAGCTAAGGAAACCCAGGAAAACTAGCGTGGCAATAGAGGTCAGGATAAGACTAACGGTCAGAAATTTTGGCTTGGTATTTACTGGAGTGACCATGCCACGCGGAATAATTTCTCCCTTTGCATTTTGTGTAAAATCACGCCTAAACATAGCTAAGATAGTGTCTGGATTTAAATACAAAAATGCAGCGTAGTTGCGAAGAAAGCCTTTGGCAAATGTGGAAGAAGGAAGGCTGCCAAAATCGGAATTTTCAATGGCAGTCAAATATTCAAGTTTGATTTTGGTTTTGGCTGCGACGTCTTCGAGGGAGAGTTCTTTTAACAATCTTTTTTCTTTCAGTAAGTCGCCGGCTGTTTTCATTCTGCCTCTTTTGCTTTAAGTGCTTCGAGGTTTGGAACTAGAATAGAACGTGGCTTGACTCCTTCGGCGGGACCAATGACCCCTGCATGTTCGAGTTGATCCATGATTTTGGCGGCCCTGTTGTACCCAAGGGACATTTTGCGCTGGAGATAACTGGTTGAAGCTTTACCCGCACTCATGACAACAACTGCAGCTTCGTCAAAGAGAGGGTCGCGTTCTGACCCACCTCCATCCCCTTCTTCGTCACCTAAGTATTTCTCAGTCACCTCTTCTTTATATTCAACAGCGGCTTCTCCGCTAGCTTTCAAAAAGTCGATTAAGGCCTTGATTTCGCTATTGGTCACGTAGGTTCCCTGAATGCGGGTTGGGAGTGGCCTATCTGGGGGTACGAAGAGCATATCACCTTTACCGAGCAATTTCTCTGCTCCTGGACTATCGATAATAACGCGTGAGTCGATCATGGAAGCAACGTTGAAGGCAATGCGTGTTGGGACGTTGGCTTTGATTAAACCGGTAATGACGTTAACTGAGGGGCGCTGAGTAGCAATAATCAGGTGGATGCCAGTAGCACGTGCCATCTGCGCAAGGCGAACGATTAGATCTTCGACTTTGGAGGGGGCTGTGAGCATGATATCGGCTAGTTCATCGATGACGATAATAATATATTCCATGGCCGTAAAGCCAGATTGCTCATTGTAATCTTCAATATTGCGGGCTCCAACTTCGGCGAACATTTTGTAGCGACGATCCATTTCTTTGGTAGCCCATTGGAGAGCAGAGATTACTCGTTCGGTATCTACAATGACTGGCGTGAGTAAGTGAGGGATACCGTTATAACCAGTCAGTTCTACGCGCTTGGGGTCGACCATAATAAAGCGCAGTTCTTGGGGAGAGTTGCGGAAGAGAAGTGTCGTAATGATGGTGTTGATACAGACTGACTTACCAGATCCGGTGGATCCAGCCACAAGGACGTGAGGCATTTTTTTGATATCGGCGATCGCAGGAGCACCAGAAACTCCGAGCCCTAGGCCCACGGCAAGACGAGATTTGTCTTTTTTCATGTCGGCATGATTGAGAATTTCGTAGAGCGTGACGTATTCAGGGCTACGGTTGGGGATCTCGATTCCGACCAAATTGCGCCCAGGAATAGGAGCTTCGATACGAATCTGACCGGTGGGGGCTGCAAGGGCGAGGGCAAGATCTGTTTGAAGACCTTTGATCTTACTAAGCTTTGTACCTTCGGCGATTTTGATCGCATACTGAGTGATAGCCGGGCCACCATTGACCTCGGCTACCTTGGCACGAATACCAAAGGAGTCGAGAGTGGACTCAATAATAGAGGCATTTTCTTTAATATCGCCACGATCGGCTTTGCTCCCCTTTTCGGTAGACAAGAGTGAGAGTGGAGGATATTTCCAGATCTTGGTTGTGCCATCGGCATTGCCACCCGAATTAATTTGTGTTTCAAAGTCAGGAGTCACTTCACGCTTTAAAAGTGGCTTAGGGGCGGTTCCTTCAGTGGAGATAGAACCAGGAATATTAATTTTAGTTTTTAAATTAGCGTCGGCAAACTTTTTAAGACCCTCAGTTTTAGCCTCTTTGGGTTTATTACTACTGATGACTGTTTTGATAGTAGTAAAAAATCCAACGATCCAAAGAACAAAATCTTCGAGGGGGGTATTGGTGAGGACCATAAAACCAACGAGCATGACGGCAAAATAAATGATACCTGCACCGATACTAGTGACAAAAATAGCAATTGCAGAAAAGATAGTTTCTCCGAGTGTCCCTGCCTGAGACAAACCCAGAATACCGGTAAAGACGAGTGTTCCACCTAGGAGTAGCGAAGGACTGGCGAGAGCCCATTTTAGTGAGGTCATCATGAGACTAATTGAAAGAAGAAGAAAGGGAACAATAAACATAGCCCAACCGAAAGCACGATGAAGGACAGAGAAAACAGTAGTGAGAAGTGCTCCTTGCCGGGTAAATGAAAGCAGGGTAATGAGGGCAAGAGTACCAAAAAAAACTGAGACAATACTATAAACAATGTCTTTTTTTAACTTGAGTTTAAATGGATTCTTGCGACGACCACGGCGATGAGCCATATTCCCCCTATTCTTCTATGATTATAGGGATCACTACGGGATTTTTGCCGATATGCTCTACAAACAAACGACTTATTTCCTTAGAGATCCTATCTTTACTATACAACCTATCCCTGGTTATGTCTTCTTTGCCCATTGTAAGCGCAAATTCTTCTTTGATTTGCTGCATAACCTTGGCATCGATCGGGATAGTGATTCCCTTGGGAATAATCTCTAAATCGAGGCGACTACTAAGAGATGGGCGACTAAGAACGACCACAACAACTCCTTCCTGAAACATCATTTTGCGGTCCATGATGTGCTCATCGCCTTGGGTAATAAGCCCTGATTCGACGTAGACATTTTTGAGATCGATGGTTTCGCCGAAGTGGACGTTGCCACCTGGTTCGATGACGATGGATTGATTTTCTGGCATGAGAACGTGATCTGATGTAATCCCCATTTCCCCTGCTAATTTGCCGTACTGAATATTGTGACGGTGAGTACCACCTGTGGGCATGACAAATTTGGGTTTAACCATAGCCATGAGCATCATAAGTTCTTTGGCACTGGCGTGGCCGGAGACATGAAGGTCGGAGGAAATATCGGAATAAGAGACATTAATTCCGTGGCGAGAAAGAAGATCAATGAGGCGATAGACATTGCTTTCGTTACCAGGAATGGGGTCGGCGGAAAAAATAACTTTGTCTCCTGGATCGAGCTTGACACTTTGGTGATCTCCTGTGGCAATCCGCTCAAGTGACGAACCCATTTGACCTTGTGAGCCAGCTATAATCAAACACTGCTCGTCTTTGGGTAGCGTGCTCATCTTGCGCTTGTCGATGACGATGCGAGGAGGGATGCTTAAAAAACCTAGCTCTGTGGCGACTTTGACGTTGCGCTCGACAGAGAAACCAACGAAGGCTACCTTGCGGTTGTTGCGTTTAGCCACCCAAAGAGCTTGTTGAATGCGCGAGATATTGCTAGACATGGTGGTGACCACGAGGCGGTTTGGTTCGTCGCGGAATTCGCGCTCAAACGAATCCTCGACAATGGCTTCTGACAATGAGTATCCCTGTTTCTCAGACCTCAGACAGTCAGAGAGCATGAGGACGACTCCTTCAGCACCGGCCCTGGTCATCGACTGAATATCGGGGAGCTCCTGGCCTACGGGGGTCCAGTCGAATTTAAAATCTGAGCCATGATAGATGTTACCGAGTGGAGTCTTGATAATCAAGTGCTTGGTATCTGGGACTGAGTGGGTGACAGGGATCATTTTGATTTCAAAATCTCCGAGACTGATGGGCTGGCGATCTTTGACGACATTTAAGATCTTTGGATCGATGCGGAATTCTTTGAATTTTTCTTTGATAAAACCTGCCGTTAACTTACTGGCATAGATGGGGATCCCCTCGCGGAGCTGAGGAATAATATAAGGAAAGCCACCAATATGATCCTCGTGTCCGTGGGTGACCACAAAACCGCGGATTTTGCTCTGCTTATCTCTCAGATAGGTAATATCGGGAATAGTGAGATCGACACCGGACACTCCCTCGTCGGGGAAGCCCATGCCGCAGTCGACGATAAAAATATCATTGTCGGACTCGTAGACGTACATGTTGTCGTGGACGTTGGGGGTGCCACCGAGGGGGATAATTTTGACTGATTGTGTTTGGTTCATAGGTCCTTTGGTTAATTTGTAAATTTAAAGCTAGAGAGGATTTGATTGAACTCAGGCTGACGACTAGTTTTGGCTGGATATTTTGCTATGCTGACACGATAGTTATGATTAAGCAAATAATAATTTTCGCCACTTCCCATGGTGCTGTAAACTATGTGTGCTACGTCTTTCCCAGATACTTTAATTCTCTCGTTGATATTGCCCTCCTCGATGTTGCCTGACATGTCGGATATGTATTTATCCAAGCTATCTTCCCCTTGCATTGGATTTAGATATATTTCCATTTTTAATTCACCATCTCTTAATTCATAAGCTTTGGTGGGTGGCAATAAAGGACTAATAATTGAAACGTAGTTTTGCGACTCTTCTAATTTGTAGTTAGATGGATATTTAAATTCAATCCCTTTTTCTACGCTAATGTACGTTGTTAGATTTGTCTTTAAATCCTTGGTCAAAGTACCTGGAACAAACGGGAGCGGGGTTGGTGTCTGGGGAATTGCGCTTGGCAGAGGAGATGGAAGATTGGTAGCTAACTGGGATTTGAGACCAAGATTTTGCTGATAGAGATAAATCGAGATGAGCGCGAAGAGGATAAATAAGACCAGTGAGATAATCCACCAGGGTAAGCAATGTCTTTCTGGGAGACTCCCTGCCTGCGCGGGCAGGCCGGAAGGTTCTGGGATGGGCGAAGGAGTGGGGATGATGTTTTGAGTTTCGTTCATATCAATACGCTTGCATGTAATGTTTGTAGTTATCCATATTCACGATGACTTGTTGTGTTTTGCCTTCGACGATCTCGCGAGCAACTCGGCGACAGAGGGCGGCAATGGTGCGTTGGAGGGTACGAATACCGGCGTCATAACCAAGTGGACGTGCGACCACAGGCCAAACAGCAGGGTCAATTGTTAGTTGTCCAGGCAAGAGTCCGGCGTCTTTTAATCCCTTAGGGAGTAAAAATTCGCGGGAGATGTGAATCTTTTCCTCATCACTATAACTTGGCATTTGGATGAGTTCGAGACGATCTAGTACAGCAGTAGCGACGTTTGTTGTATTGTTGGCTGTTGCGACAAAGAGGACCTGAGAGAGGTCGATCGGGTAATCGAGATAGTGATCGAGGAAGCGATTGTTTTGGGTAGGATCAAGGAGCTCTACGAGGACACCCATAATATCAGCTCTCTCCTCAGCGCTGACACGGTCAATTTCATCTAGTAGGATAATTGGGTTCCAGCTGCCGGCGTCCCGGATAGCTTTGACAATGGCACCTGGCTCAGCCTCGGCAAACAAACGAGATTTGCCACGGAGATCCCTGGCACTACCCAGTCCACCAAATGGGATACGGGCAAATTTGCGACCCATGGTTTCGGCAAGACTATAGGCAAAGGTGGTCTTACCTGTACCTACAAGTCCGACAAGGAAGATGGCTGGAGCATGTACTGTCTTCTCCCCTCCCTGATCCATGCGGAGCTTGATGGTGGCTAAATATTCGAGGATACGATCTTTGGGTTCTGCCATACCATAATGAGTCTTGTTCATGTTTTGCTGGGCAGCCACGATGTCGAGCTTGTCCGTTGTATATGTGCCCCAAGGGAGACTAGTGATCCACTGGATATAGTGAGCAGAGCGATCATACTCGGCAGAGTAGACACCTGTATCGACCATGCGAACAAGACGAGCTAACATCTCTTCGGCTTTGCCTTTTAGCTCATCTGGTAGCTGAGTACTATCTATTAAATTCTTTAGCTTGGCTAGTTCGGCGGTAAATGTGGTTGGTTGGACTGTATCTGTCATGAGTCTATGGTAGCACACCTAGAGTGGTTAGTCGGTGAATTTGAAGGTAGAGAGGATTTGATCAAAACTATTACTTAGTCCTCCTCCTGCCACATACATTTGAAATTCGATATTTTTATCTATTATTTGGACGATTCGATAATCAGAATCTACCAGTCCAGTTTTAATATCAAATTTTTGGATGTCCACGTTATTAATCAGCGAGTCTGATGAGGAAGGCGAAGTTGATACGCATGGGAATTTTTGACTTATCCCGTCACATTTTGGAATATCGATCGGCTTGTACTTAGGGGAGAATGAAATTGTTAAATATGGGAATAGATCATCGGCTGGAGTGCTCCTAAACCCAAATGTCACCTTTTCTGAATTTTCCTCAATAAGTTGATAGCTTTCTGGATATCGAATGGAAAAATTATGTGGCATGTTAGTGTAAGTTTGCCACGAATCAGTTGCACTCTCAGCACTTTTGTCGGTGAATTTGAAGGTAGAGAGAATTTGTTCAGGTAGATTTGTGTTGTCAGTTTTATTGAGAGTGAAATCGATTTGATAGACATAACCGTTTCTTACTATGTTTATATATGCCCCATGATCTCCATACAAAGTTAGCGATTCTTGATTTCTAATATCTCCAATATCTTTCTTAACATAAATTAACATCTGAAACGTTGCGTTGTCACTGTAGTTTGGTGTTTTAGTACGGGGGAAGTTTTGAACTATAACTACTCCTTTATAATCACCGTTTGCAAAATCTTCATCTTCTGTTAGATAGTCAAAGTTTTTTGGGTATTTGAAAGAAAAATTATACTTATTATTTGTATATGTTTGCCAATCGGCAGTGGGATCGGCGGAGGCGAGTGGAGTGGACGAAGGAGCGGGTGAGGCAATGGGGAGGGTTTGCTGGTACATGGTACGAGCTTGGAGGAGAACGTAGAGGCTGATCACCGCAATAGTCGTGAGGATTGGGATGAGGAGAAAAAGAAAGAGAGAGAATTTTTTGTGGGTGGGGACAACCAATGGGGAGACACCTCCCAGCTTCGCTGTCCCGACTTGAGCTTTGCTCACGTCTCCTGATGAGGAGTCTCCCCTTTCGGGCTCGACAATGGATGAAGGAATATTTTCTGACATAGTTTATGTTAACACTTTTATTTAACAATTCGCACAAGCATGCCGACATCAGAGAGATTGTAGATCTCACGAGAGTTTATGGGCTCCATAGCTACACAACCACCGGTCATCATATCACCAATGTAGTAGCCATGTTTATAGATTGGCAGTCCTTTTTTGTCTAAATCATAGGCAATTTCATGGAGTCCGAGATAGGCTCCAACATCGCTTGCATATTTAAATGCCATCCAGTATGGCATCCATACGTTGTAGATCGTGGAGAAAGCTTTGGGTTCTTTGTTTAAGATATGAAATTCACCAATGGGAGTTGGGTAATCAATGCCGGTTGAAACTTTATATTCTTTATACAAAGTTTTATTGATAAAGAAGTACATTTTTTGTTGGGAGAGGTCGACTTCCAGATATTTATCAGCCTTTTCCCCATGAGAAGTGGGGCCATCATCAACTCCTAGAACGAGTGGGGTTTCATTACCCATAAAACGTAAGTTAAGGGCATTTTTGGTGTTTTGATAGGCGACTGAGGGATTAAAATATTTCTTTTGTTTGGGGGTGAGCTGAAGGGAAATATAATTAATTAACGCCTCTTGGTCAACGTCGATAGGATAAAGAAGATCAGTAGAAATTGGCCTAATAATTGAGCGAAGTCGTGCTGAGTCGAGAGTCAATTCTGCCATAGTACTCCCATCTTTGAGGCTGATTGTCAGTGGCTCACGATAGGTTTGACTCAGATGATTATTGAAACTTTCTAGGCTCGTAGTATATCTATCGCGGAGAATATAAGAAAGCTCTCCAGAGCGCAACTTGGCTACATCGACCACGTAATCTTGGGGCGAAATAATCGACTCTAGTTTGCCCTTTTCGATACTATAAGAAATTTTGGGGGTAGGATTGTCGAGCGTAGGAATAACTAATTCTTCCGCAATATTATCTAGGTCACGGCGAGCAATGATATAGTCCTGATCCGGGAGTTTGAGAGTCAGCGTGGGGTTGTCTTCCTCTGCCAAAGCTGACGGGTTATAGTAAGAAAATACTTGGTAGGTAAAGATCGTCGAGACAAAGATAATTAAGATGGAAAACACTGGCAAGATAAAAACACGATGTTTCATTGTGGTAGGGCGCTAGAGCTAGCCTCAGAGGTGGTGAAAGTTTTAACGATTTCGTCCATCTCTTTGACAATGTTTAGATCATATTTGGCTGGAACATAGTAGGCGATGCCGCCAAGCTGGGTGGGAGTCGCAAAATACGGAGTGATTGCCTCTTTTTGACAAAAGAAAATAGTAGACTTATCCCCTTCGTTTTGGTTAAAGTAGCGACGGAGAATGCTGCCTTTTTTGGTGGTAAACTCAGTAAATTCTTTGCTGCGCAAGTCACCTGATGAGCCCTGAAAATCTGGGCTATCTTTAAACAAGCAAACGGCGCCTCCAACCTCTGCCTGAGTAACTTTGATTTCGTAGTTGTTGCGATAAATGCTAATAATGAGATTTTTATTTTCAGATTTTTCAGTGACTGCCCATGATTGCGGGTGAGTAAAGCTAAAGGAAGGGAATGTGAGACCATCGACTTTGCTGGTGACATATTCTTTCCAATCTTTTCCCAGTGCCGAAGTAGAAGTAAGGGTAAAAGTAGAGAGCATATTGCGATAATCGCGGATCAGACTCTCGCTAGAAATTGCGTTTTTCCCGTCTGAGGGCAAGAGAGTAAAGAGATACATTTTATCTTGAATTTGGACATAGGTAACAATGGGCTGGAGGCCAATTTTGGCCCACGACTCGGTACGCTCTATCCCGTCATAAGCACCGATTTTAACAGGACTAGTTTTACTAGTGGTACGCCCGTCTTGGATCGAAGCAAGATAATCGTCGACTGTATTTCCCGCTGCTTTAAAACTACGAATAGTAGCGAGAGCTTGATTGTCGGTTTCAATAATTATGGTGTCTGTTTGGTCAGGTGAGGTCTCGACTATTTTCCACTTGGGAGGGATGGCAAGAGTAAAAAAATTCGGGATGTTGGTATAGGTGATAAAACCTGTAGTTTCTATATCTGTCGAGGATGTGCCAGAACTAGTAGAAGTCTTGGTGTTAGTTTTACTTTTGCCGAAGAAGGAGATGGCAATTGCGAGGGTCAGGAGAATAATGGCCACACCACCAACTAGATAAAGGAGTTTGGGGGTAGTTTTGGGTTTGAAATGCGTAAGTTTATCGTGAGGTGAGACTGAGGGAGTGGGAGAGACCGGCTCAGGTGGGGCGACGGGTGAGACGGCTGGCTGATAGACTGTTTCTTCCATGTTCACAGTATATACGAGTTTGGGTTAGTCTGTAAATTTGGTTTTATTCTGATCCTTGCAAAATATCTCGGCACTTCTCTCCGCATCTATATATCACATCGCCAATGTCATTGATCGAAGGCTCCGTGGAAGATAATATCTCACCCGATTTAAGTCCTATGGTCACTTCGCGAGCGTGTGATTCCATCACTGAACTAACCTCACCGTTTAGGATGAGTTTTTCTACGTCTTCCCATGATATTGTTTGCCAATCAGTGGTAGGTTGGGTGAAGCGGAAGCCGAGGCGAGTGACACAGGTGGCGGGATAGGATTCTTGGATAATGCTGCCTTTGGCGGAAGCGCAGGATTCATAGGAGTTCACGGATTTGATAACTGCGAAATCGCGATATTGCTGGTAGGCGATGAGAGCGAGGAGGACTGCGATACTGGCGATGAGAAGTTTGAGTTTCATAGTGTTGCCAATTGATTATTTATAATAAATCCCCAGTAAAAAATCTGCGAATTGATATGCTACTTGTTTTAATTGTTTATATAAAACAAATGGACTGTGATAAATGGT
>Ga0172379_10010480_pt1 | contig 11210 bp, 11 predicted proteins | sample GrowelOW334metaG_FD_119756 | JGI IMG/M metagenome (GOLD analysis project Ga0172379, IMG submission 119756) | Groundwater microbial communities from an aquifer near a municipal landfill in Southern Ontario, Canada - Groundwater well OW334 metaG | ecosystem: Environmental > Aquatic > Deep... | reverse complement strand
TTGCCTGGTTGTAAGGGGGCGGCAGGAGTTAATGGTGCAGGAGCAACTACACCAGTAGGTACGGGCTGCGAAGGTAGTGCGCTATCAGCTGGTTGCACCTCAGGTTGTTGAATTGGATCTGGAGTTGTCGTCGGTTGCGGGGACGCCTCCTGGGGATTTTGTGGAACAGGTTGGTTATTTGGGTCCATATACTTCCTTAACTCATTACTTGCTTATGTTAAATAATAGCACTTTAGGAATTAGACGTTAATTGCATCTATTAAATAGTGCCTGTTTTCTGGGTAGGTAATAGTTATACCGCGGGTTACTTCGCCAGTACGGGTGATTTCGATAGTCACTTTGTCTTCTGGCAACACATGTTCAACCACTCCGCCCCACTCTACGACGATCACAACACTTGGATCACCCAGAAGATCCTGCAGTTCATGAGCAATCAAGCCCGCGTCAGCCAATCTATAAAAGTCAAAGTGGTGAATTTCGAGTTTGTCTGTCTTATATACCTTACTTACTGTGAAGGTTGGGCTGGCGACCACGTCCGAGCTATCTGCACCGGCAGCAAGCCCGCGCGTAAAGGTTGTTTTGCCACCGCCTAAATCACTTACCAGCTCAATTACTTCACCGCCCCGAAGATTACTCCCAAGTGCCTGCGCATATTGTTCGGTTTGTTCTGCACTTTTAGAATGCAATTGAAGAGTCTTCATGTCGGATATATGCTATCCCAAAACGAAGTGTTGTAGCAAGTATAAGCAGTTAGACCTGAGGTGGTGCGGTATACTAGAACTATCATGCTTCAGCTTAGTGCATCATTACTTAGTCGACCCGTCGTGAGCCTCCGCACCAGTGGCCAAATTGCAACAGTAGAGAGTGCGATTATCAACCCCAACAATCTCAAAATTGAAGGTTTTTACTGCACGGACAAATTTAGCCACAAAACGCTAGTCTTACTTACCCAAGACATCCGTGACAATATAAAGCAGGGCCTCATCGTCAACGACCACGAGGTATTAACCGAACCAGACGAACTGATACGACTCAAGTCCATCATGGAAATGCAGTTTGAGCTACTTGGTAAGTCAGTAGAAACCGTCAGCAAGCACAAAGTGGGCAAAATTAATGACTTTGCGGTGGATAACCAGACGTTGTACGTCCAGAAATTATATGTTGGGCCTACTCTGATAAAGAGCCTAACCTCTGGTCAGATCAGTGTTGACCGCAACCAAATCGTAGAAATTACTAATCGCAGAATTGTTATCAAAGACCTGGACCAGCCAGAAAAAGAACAAGCCGGCCTACGCGCCCCTGCCCCCGCCGTCTAATTGTAGTAAAAGTCAGGGAACAAAAATTATACACACATGTCCGATCGGACATATATGTATAATAGTTTGTCTTGTGAAGTTTTGATGGGTCCTGGATGCTGAAGGGCTACATGCTATCCTGGTCACTTAAGACAGATTTGATGTCGTCGTAGTTGTAACCTTGCCTTGCCAAATACTGCATGAATTTGAGTTTATCAGGGTAGCGAGCGCGTTTCTTTTCGACTAGTTGCCTTAAAAGCTCTCTTTCGCTTACCTGGTCTTTGTCATCGGCTAAGACTTTATCGATAATGTCGCTTGGGATGCGCTTTTGCTTTAGCTCCATACTAAGTTTTCTGCGACTCGTGGGTTTGAGGAGTCGACGATTCTCGACCCACCTCTTAGCAAACTGCTCGTCATTCACATAACCGTTAATGCTTAACTTGTTAAGTATTTTTTCTACGAATTCTTCTGGTGCCTTTTTGCGCTTTAAGTAGTCGCGTAATTCCCATTCACTACGCATGCGATAACTTAACAAGTTAAGGGTTTTATCAAACCACTTCCCATAATCTGATTCGTCACGAAAACTGGCCAGCTCCTGCTCTGTTAATTCCTGCCCAGAATGTAAACCCATCTTTAATAATTCTCCCTCACCAAGTGAGAAAGAATACTTTCCATCCAGATAAATAGAATACCGATCCGCCCGCTTAACCTGCCGCGCTATCTTAGTAATTTTCATTTCAATACATGCGTCACAAAATCAGCCAAACCATCAGTCACTTGATCTGGATGCTTAGATACAAGGCTTATTAGATCATCTTGGCTAAACCATCCCAGCTCAGCGACTTCATCTGGATTTGATCTGAATTCAACACTTTTTGAGACAACAGCTTTGAAAGTTTTGTTGAAACGGTTATACGTTCGATCTCCGTCAACACGACTACCTGCATAATAATCAACTTCTTCCAAATCAGTAAAGGTGACACTGACTTCTTCTTCACCTTCGCGAACTGCCGCAGAACTGTAATCTTCACCTTCATCTACATGACCACTAACAGTCGTATTCCAACAGTTTGCATAGTAAAACGAATTTTCTGGGAGCCGTTGCAGTAGGATCATATTGTCGTCCCTAAAGACAACGACTCGGGCGATTCTGTGCCACAGTGCGCCAAGTTGCGCCTCATCCATAGTTCCACCCTTGATCGGGGCGTCCTGTTCGTCGACAATCTGGATGAGTGTTTCCGACACGAGTCTATTCCTTGTTGGCGGCTTCGCGGACTTTGGCGTCGAGTTCTTTCAAGAGCTTTGGGTTTGCCTTCAGGAAGTCCTTGGAGGCTTCGCGGCCTTGACCGACTTTTTCTCCGTTGTAGCTAAACCAAGCACCGGCTTTTTCTACGATGTTGTAATTAACCGCGAGGTCTAAGACGTCGCCTGGGATACTAATACCTTCGTTATACATAATGTCGAATTCTGCCTCGCGGAATGGCGGCGCAATCTTGTTCTTGACCACCTTTACCCGGGTCCGGTTACCGACGACCTCGTCCCCTTGTTTGATCTGAGCAATACGACGAATGTCCATACGAAGTGAGGCATAGAATTTAAGCGCGTTACCACCAGTAGTGGTTTCTGGGTTACCAAACATCACACCAATCTTCATACGAATCTGGTTGATGAATATAACTGTCGCTTTGGACTTGCTGATAACACTCGTTAATTTACGTAGAGCTTGGCTCATCAGTCGGGCCTGCAGACCTGGGAGTGAATCACCCATGTCACCTTCAATTTCTGCGCGTGGTACAAGTGCAGCAACAGAGTCCACGACTATCAAATCAACAGCGTTTGAACGAACCAGTGTCTCTACAATTTCTAGAGCTTGCTCGCCGTTATCTGGCTGAGACAAAAGCAAATTCTCAATGTCCACGCCAATACGCTTAGCATATTGTGGGTCAAGAGCGTGCTCGGCATCGATAAATGCTGCAGTGCCACCCTGGCGCTGAACTTCTGCAATCGCGTGCAAAGTAAGCGTCGTCTTACCTGAACTTTCTGGACCATAAATTTCAATAACGCGGCCACGTGGAATTCCGCCACCAAGTGCCAAGTCCAGGCTCAATGCACCCGTAGAGACCGTCTCTACGTTCTGTTTGTGGCCTTCACCCAATTTCATAATTGAGCCTTTACCAAATTGTTTCTCGATAGATTCAAGAGCTAGATCAAGTGCTTTGGCTTTACCCTCAGTTGCAGCGTCAGTCATAGTCTTTGCCGGTTTGTCTTTTTTAGCCATACAGAAATACCCTCCGTTAATTAATACCCACCTATTTAGTAATAGTATAGCAAACGAACCTACCGTTACCCTATGTCATACATAAGCGAAACTCATTTCGCTTATGCTCAGTTCCTTTGTTATAATGACCTCAAGTATGCGCATTTCTGATGCTTTGGTGGAAAAATTGTTGGTGGGGGCAGATAAAATCACCTCTGATCAATTAACTGCGCTCAAGGAACAGGAAAAAAACGAGAAAAAGCCCCTCCAGGACTTGGCCATCGCCGGTAACATGGTCTCCGAGAAAGACCTGACCAAACTGTATGCTGACGAAATCGATATTCCTTTTGTTGAATTAAACCCCAAAGAAATCAAGCGCGAGGTCCTAAAGCTCATTCCTGAACGCATTGCCCGCCAATACGGCGTAGTCCTATATGGTGTTGAAGAAGACGGCACCAAACTGTTAGCCATGGAAGATCCTGATGACATTCTGGCTATTAACTTCTTACAGAAGCAGCTTGGCAACAAAATCAAAGTCAATGTAGCGCCCGCAAGTGTCGTGCAATCAGCACTTGATCAATACCGTGGCACCATAGGTAGCGAACTAACCCAAGTTATTGACCCAGAAGACGAAGCCGGCACTGATGAGGAAGAAGTCAGCGAAGAAGACCTTGCCGAGGATTCCCCCATTGCGCAAACCGTTAATCTGCTCATTGAATATGCCATTCGCAGTGGCGCCAGTGACATTCACATAGAACCCCGAGATAATTTTGTATCTGTACGCTACCGAATTGATGGCATTTTACGTGAAGCCAACAAGTTGCCCAAAAAGGTCCATAACGCTCTGATTTCCCGTATCAAAATCCTGTCTAACTTAAAGATCGACGAACGCCGTGTGCCTCAGGACGGACGATTTAAAATCCAGATTGGCAGTGGCGTGTACGCTTTGCGTGTCTCTACCCTTCCTATTACCGAGGGCGAAAAGGTGGTAATGCGTATTCTTAATGAATCAAGCAAGGCGGCTACACTAGAAGAACTAGGCTACTGGGGCGCGTCGCTCGAAGCCGTAAACGAAGCCATTCGTCAGCCCCACGGTATGATTCTGGTCACCGGACCAACCGGTTCTGGTAAATCTACCAGCCTATTCAGTACGCTCAGTATCCTAAACAAACCAAGCGTAAACATCTCTACCGTTGAGGACCCAGTTGAATACAAAATACCAGGCGCAAACCAAGTGCAGACTAATGTAAAAGCTGGCATGACTTTTGCCACGGGCTTACGTGCTCTGCTCCGACAAGACCCCAATATCATCATGGTAGGAGAGATCCGTGACGGCGAAACATCCGGGCTAGCCGTTCAGGCAGCCCTGACCGGGCACTTAGTGTTTGCCACACTTCACACCAACAACGCCGCTACTTGTTTGCCGCGTTTACTGGATATGGGCATTGAGCCGTTCTTGATTGCCAGCACGGTGCGTATTGTCGTTGGTCAGCGCCTTGTTCGTAAATTATGCGTTGACTGCCGCGAGGAAATATCGCCTGACATCGCTACCCTCAAACAAATTGGTCAGATCTATGGCACGAGCACTGGTGGCATCATGAAGCACATTCATGAGCTGGAACAGCAGGCACTTGATGGCGGAATCGGCAAAACCAACAGTGGCAAGGCAAAAGTTGACACCACGACTCTCTCAACCACAGAATCCAAAATAAATCGTATTTTCAAAGCTCACGAGGGTGGCTGTGAGACTTGTGGCCACACTGGCTACAAAGGCCGAATGGGTATCTATGAGGTGCTAGCCAACTCGAGTGATGTCCAAAAACTGATTGTTAGCAACGCCACGAGTGACGTCATTCAGAACCAGGCTATTAAAGAAGGCATGGTGACCATGCAGTTAGACGGCTTTATTAAGGCACTTCGAGGGCAGACAACAATCGAAGAAATCCTAAGAGTCACGTCAGAAAAGTAATATGAGTCTAGCTATCCTTACACTTCCAGTTACAAACACCAGATTACGGGCTGCAAAGCGCTCAAGTCTCGTCAACGTACCCACGGGTACGCTTTCTCAACTTTCACACTTTTCGCTCCATAATCTGATATTTTCACCTTTGAAACTGAAGGAAAGCTAGACTCATCATGAAATACGCCTACACTGCAATTGATAAATCAGGTAAGAAAATAATCGGTAGTATTGATGCCGCCGATCAAGCAGCTGCCACAACTGCGCTCAAATCACGTGGTATCAAGCCGCTTTCAGTCAAATCAGAAGGCGGTGGCTTGCTCAGTAAGCTACCCTTCACTGGCGATAACAAAAAGGTCAAACTTAAAGAGTTAATGATCTTTACCAGGCAGCTATCTACTATGATAAATGCCGGTGTTCCCCTAGTTAGATCGCTCGCAACCCTGCAGCTTCAAACAGAAAATCCAGCATTCAAAAAGCACATTATTGGAGTTACAAAAGACGTTGAGGGTGGTATGGCATTTGCTGATGCACTAGAAAAGCACCCGCACGTTTTCACGCCAATTTACGTCAACATGGTGCGTGCTGGTGAGGCTGGTGGTATCTTGGACGAAATCCTTCACAAGCTTGCCATTCAGCAGGAGAAAGACGCTCATATCCGCGCCAAATTCAAAAGCGCCATGACCTACCCGACCATTCTTTTGTCGATCACCACGCTGGTGTTTATCGGTCTGATGGTCATAGTCATGCCTAAACTTGGGAAAATCATTAAAGACCTAGGTGGACCAAATGCCACGTTGCCGCCACTAACGACAACCATGCTTTCTATAAGCCATTTTATGACTTCACAGTGGTATGTTCTGGTCGGCGGGGCCATCATCGCTGTTATTGCTTTTAAAAAGTACACAGCGACACCAAATGGCCGCCGTAAAAGGGACCAAGTTATGATGCGTATCCCGGTAATCAAAGACATTATCAAGAAAGTTGCCATTGCTCGATTTGCTCGTATATTTGCCAGCCTTATGAGCGCAGGTGTGAATGTAGTCGATGCCATCACCATAACCTCAAAGGCACTTGGTAATGCCGTGATCGAGGACGAACTCATGGCCGCCAGCAAAGCCGTTGTTAATGGCCAACAATTATCTGTCCCTTTGGCAAATAGCAAAGTGTTGCCGCCAATCGTTAGTCAAATGCTCGCTATTGGTGAAGAAACAGGTCAGACTGACGAGATCTTGCTTAAAGTTGCCGACTTTTATGAGGAAGAGGTCGATGCCGTCGTAGAAAGCCTTAGCTCAATCTTGGAGCCAATCATGATCGTAATTATGGGTGCGATGGTTGGGCTTATTGCTGCGAGTGTTATTGGGCCAATTAGCAAACTGACCACCCAAATTTAGCATAGGTGTGGAAAGCTGCACCCCAAAAGGGCTTGCATAGTACCGAGGCTGTGATAGTGTATAAGCATAAGCCTCTTAATAAACACTATGTGGCTTTCTATATTAGTAACGAACTAACAAAGGGTGGGCATTCCTATGTTCAAAACACTTAAAAAAGCACAAAAAGGGTTCACTATTATCGAACTCTTGATTGTGATCGCTATCATCGCCATTTTGGCATTGCTAGTACTTAACAACTTCCAAGGTGCACAGGCCAAGGCCCGTGACCAACAGCGAACTACGGATATCAACAACATCCACGGTAAGCTAGAAGAGTTCTACAACGAAAACAACGCGTACCCAAGTACGCTTGCTATTGCAAGCTTCCCTGGTATGGATGAAGGCTCCCTCAAGGACCCCACCGGTGGTGAAGCTCCAAGTGCTACTGTAGTTGCAGATGCTGCTGCTGCAGATGCTGCTGCTGCTCCTGCTAGCGATACCGTTGGTGGTGCATCTTACGCATACTTTGTATACCCAACCGGCTGTACAAACAACTGTACTGGTTACCGTTTGAAGACTTTCATCGAGAAGCCATCTTCAACCACTCCTAACCCATACGTCAAGAAGAGCCTTAACTAGTTCTTCCTCGTACGGATCAAAACCACCTGGTAATCCCAGGTGGTTTTTATTTGGTGTTACTATCCGTTATAACACCTACCCGCTTATGATATACTGAGCATAACAAAGGTGTATGCGGTGGCAAAAACAACAGAACAAGGCTTTACTATAATTGAACTGCTCGTCACGATTGCAGTCGTTGGCATAATGGTCCCTACCTTGGTTGGCTTTGTCAACACACTCAATCGATTCAATGACCGAGCCCGTGACCTGACGCTCGTTAACTCTCTGGCAGAAAACAAGGTAGAAAGTCTCAGAAGTATTGGGTTTAGTAGTATTAATACTGGTACGGTATCATTTACCAGTGAAATGCCTGCAAGCCTAGGTAGCCCAAGGAGTGCTGACTACACCGTCACCGTGCCCAGTACGGGCATCAAGCAAATAGACATGACTATTTCATACAACGACCACGGGACAACACAATCGGTGAATTACAAAACGTACATTGGAGAACTTGGTGTTGGCCAGTATTAAACGCCTATTCAACAAAAAGCGCCCATTAGGCCAGGGCGGAGTTACCATAGTTGAGCTTTTGGTGGTCATAGGTATTTCAAGCATTCTTTTGGTGTCATTTATGACTGTGAGCGTGTATATGTACGGTGATACTGTTCGTACATCACTGTATTCACAGCTTGCTACCGAGTCACAAACTGTACTGCGCTCGGTAGTAGAAGAACTTCGTCAAAGCTCCTCCATTCGTAGCAGCAACGCTAACCCGGATGCGAATGCCCCTAGTGGCGCCTGGACCACAAGTAATAGCAATTTAATACTCATAATTTCAACCCCGGCCCTAGATAGCAGTAATAATTTCATTATTGATACAAACACGGGGTACCCGTACCAGAACGAAATCGTCTATTTTGCTTCTGGTAACACACTATACAAACGTTTCCTGGCAAACCCGTCCGCGACTGGTAATACCCGCCAAACGACCTGCCCGCAATCAGGGTCTTCCTCCACATGCCCACCGGACATCATCATGAGTACAAACTTCAAGACCTTGAACTTTATTTTTTACGACCAAGATGACGCAGTTACAACATCTATACCAAATGCACGCTCTATCAAGTTGTTCATACAGATGGAACGCAAGACCTTTGGCAAAACACTCCAGTTCGATAATAATATTCGTATAACCATAAGGAACACGTATCCATGAGCACACAGCGCGGTGACAATGACGGTTTTATTCTTCTGACTGTGCTAACCACGACTGTCTTTATTATGCTAATTGGGATTGTTTCATTACAACTAATAACCAGTAATTTACGTACCGCCAAAGCAGAACGATACCTCGTAAATGCTCAGTTTGCCGCTGATGCTGGGATAGATGACGCAGTACAACACCTTAACCAAGACAACACGTGGACCGGCAACGGCAGCGAGGTAACCCTTTTAAGTGATACAAAATTCAAAACCACTTATCAGTCATGGGTGACGGACGGTTCTAATGACTTCCAAAAGTTTATCGATGTAACTGCTAAAACTTTCGTGCCAGCAACTGACACTAACCCTACGTATACGCGTAAATACCGAGTAGAAATGCGTGGTGTTGGCGGAGGCAACTACTCAATCGTTAGTGGTGTTGGCGGTCTTAATATGATTAATAACTCCAAGATACTAGGTGGCCAGGTGTACGTAAACGGAAAACTAAACATGTCCAACTCTTCTCAGATTGGAATGGGCCTGCTTCCAGTTGGTGTAAAGGTCGCCAACCAAGCCTGCCCAGTACCCGCAGACGCCACGTATCCACGCGTCTGTACTCCGGCAGACAGCGTACCTCAACCGATATCTATCACCAATCCAGCGAAAATATATGGAGAGGTCCAGGGAACAGGCCAAGTAGACGGTACATATATGTACAGCCCCGGACTGGTATCTGGTAATCCAGCCCCTGCAGCACTTCCAGACTACGATAGGGATGCCCAGATTGCTGCAGTCTCAGAAACGCGCACAGGGGCAGACGCAAGCTGTTCACTGGGGCTAAAAACATGGAAAGCAAACACTAAAATAACTGGTGATGTAACGATTTCAGGGATATGCGTAGTAACAGTAGAAGGTAACGTCTGGATTACGGGCAACTTAGTCCTCAGGAACTCAGCAATCCTTATAGTTAAGCTAGGTGTCAGTACGCAACCCGTGATCATGGTCGACGGGCCAACGGGGCTTACAATTCGTAACGCTGCTGGGCTTTTAGCGAATCTCAACCTGCCACCCGTAGGGTTCAAGATCATCACCTACGCCAGTTCCCTTCCATGCTCTACTGCCTCTGTAGGGGCATGTGAAGTAACAGGAAGTGACCTATACAACAGTAAAGATATCACCACTATAAGCATCGAAAACTCCGCATCTGGTGCAGAAACAGAGTTTTATGCCAGGTGGTCCAAGATCAATCTCAATAACAGTGGTAATGTTGGGGCACTTATAGGTCAGACAGTCCAGCTAAGTAACTCGGCAGCAATTACATTTGGAGCAAGTGTTTCTGGGTTTACGGGTCCACTGGCCTGGGTTGTTAAATCCTACAAGCGCACGTTCTAGCCAATGCTTGTCAAAATTAAGGTCATCTCTGGTATACTTAGTGCAAACATACTGCTTATGGTGGGTAAACAATAAATGAGCGCTAAAGAAACATTATTCTTCAAAGACAAGCCTGTTTTCGGGCTTGATATTGGGTATGGTAGCCTCAAGGTTCTGCAGGCAGACACCAGCAACAAGAAACAGGTTGTTATCGGCTACGGGGCTGCTACGTTCGAGCACGGCACAATCAAAGACGGCATTATCACCAATCCGGAGGTAATCGCCAAAGCTGCCCGTGAATTATTCGAAAAACACCTTGTCGGGGACATCACGACCCGTCGTGTTGTTATGTCCATACCTGCTGCTCGGTCCTACAACCGCAACGTTCACTTACCCAAACTAAGCCCCAAGGAATTACGTGACGCAGTACAGCAAGAGGTTGAACAATACATACCCCTGCCAAACAGCGAGCTATACATAGATTTTACCCAAATTCACGAAACTGAAAATGAAGTTGAGCTGGTTGTTGTGGCGGTACCCAGGAAGACTGTTGATTCATACCTACAACTTGCTAAAATTCTGGGGCTCGAAGTCGTTGGCATAGAAACTACTATTGCAGCTGCAGGCAGACTATTCTTGCAGGCAGAAGATAGTGATACGCCGACTGTGCTCATCGATTTCGGCTCCCTCTCAGCTGACCTTACAATTTATGACAATGGACTTGTCGTAACTGGTACTGTTGCTGGTGGTGGCGATAACTTCACTGACCTCATTGCATCTACCTTAAACGTCACCAAACAAGAAGCCCACATAATAAAGACCAAATATGGGCTTGGCGTCAGCAAAAAGCAGCGTGAAATTACCGATGGATTAACACCGACTCTGCAACAAATGGTTAAAGAAATTCGTAGAATGATCAGGTATTACGAGGAACGCACAGGAACAGAGCGTAAAATTACCCAGGTGGTAACCATGGGTGGCGGTGCCAACATGCCCGGATTATCACAATACATGACTAACTTAGTTAGGCTACCAGTACGCATGTGTGATCCTTGGCAAAATCTTGATTTCTCCGAATTACAACCTCCGAACAATGTCGAAAAGTCTATGTATGTTACTGTCGCCGGGCT
>Ga0172379_10010479_pt1 | contig 11211 bp, 11 predicted proteins | sample GrowelOW334metaG_FD_119756 | JGI IMG/M metagenome (GOLD analysis project Ga0172379, IMG submission 119756) | Groundwater microbial communities from an aquifer near a municipal landfill in Southern Ontario, Canada - Groundwater well OW334 metaG | ecosystem: Environmental > Aquatic > Deep... | reverse complement strand
TGCCTTGAACTCATTACTGAATGTTTTTCTCATTCTGGTCATGTTGTGGCTCCTTGCTTTTTCTTGCTTTTTTGCCACCTTAAATTAACTCATTTTTAACTCCAGTTTTCGGGGTATACTATAATGACTAAAACCGAGACTGTAATAACTATTTTGAATTTAAATTCTATTTTTAAATATAAATGAACAAAAACAAAGACAGGGAGAGCATATTGTATTGCAACAAATAAGTATGCGAAATAATTAAACAAGTAGTTAACTCCGAGCTTACTACTTGCATCTTTTATAAGTTCATAATAAAAAAATAATATTATTGCACCTATAATGGTTGTTATTAACATAAGAAATGGGGCAAGAAATAGATAATAGCTTATTCTATGATAGTTACTAAATTTATTTATCCATAAAAGTATTTTATCAATAATACCTGGCCTCTTATTTTCTATAACAATTTCCATTAAATCCGTCCCACACGTAGGACATACTTTATCCGATTCAGAAACAATTGAGTTGCATTCTGTACAATGATATTCATATATACTTTTTTGTTCCATACTACCTTTTTAATTATTTAATTACTGCCTACCCTAACCTTCTCTGTCTTATCCATTTGGGGCACGGACCTCGAAGGTTTGGAGCTATTACTTTACCTAACGCCGTGTATTGTTAAAACCAACACAATGTATTAATTATTTTGTAAATCAATCTCATTCTGCTTTTTATTGATCCTCTATGAGGATCATTTTTTTTAGGAGAACATTTTTTTACAATTATTAAACATCTACGATGTTTTCCATTCTGACCTCGTAGAGGTCATATTATTGTAAAAGGTCCCCCAAAAAATATCTTAATCCTCGTAGAGGATTTATAAATTCTCTCAAAATAAACCATGAAGATGAGCCGCCATCAAGTCAAGTCCATCACCCTCATAGTTATCAGTTCTACATCCAATCTTTATAAACTGAATCCTATCATTACCTCTAGAACCGTTGTAGGTGATTTTTCCTTTGCGGTAGTGCTATTCCCACCGTTAAAGCTTACTGAATGTTCATATTCCGGCTCACCGGTGTAATATCTAAGACCAATATTAAATCTGTTAATGAGTACTCCGGCGCCAAAACCATAAGCGAGAGCGGTTCCCATTTTAGTAGTTTGCGTTACTGATGTTCCATAAGAAGACGATATAGTCAAATCAGGTACACTTGAAAGTAACAGACCGATTTGAGCCAAACCATAAATCTTAACTGTTGGTGAAGCCACCGTCTCGATACCTACTCCGGTCATTGTCCAGGTTGTTAAATAACTACCACTGCTAACTGTGAATCCGCTCAGCTGGTTTTCAATCGCAGTTTCATCCACACTATTAACCACTACAGAAACTTAAGATACCCAGTTAATCGTTTCAGTAATTTTATTTGTTCCTTCTACCATAGCGCAAAAGCCCGTCTTTGCTAAGCCTGCTTTATCTCCTGCAGTTCCGCTAAAATCCCCTTGTGGTAACGCAACACCGCCATATATACTAAAGTTCATGGAAGTCGTATTCTCTTGCGCGGTTAGTACGCCGGAAAGAAAACAACTAATTACAAATAAATAGTAAAGTGAATTTTTCATAAAATAACTCCTTGTTAATTTGTCGGGTGACCATCATCCATAAATATTTTCCACACTCATTCAATTCTTATTGATCCCCGTCTGTGCCAGACAGACTCTATGAGGTTCACTATTTCTTTATTTAAGGATTACCAATCTTTTTGTTTGCGTAAATTGTCCGGCTTTTAATTGGTAAAAATAAACTCCGCTTGGAAGACCAGTGCTAATAAATTCCAGCGTATGCTTACCTGCTTGCTTATACTCATTTAATAACATTACCATTTTTCTGCCAAGAATATTATAGAGAGTAAGCTCAACAATTTGTCCTTCCGGAAGAGAAAAAGAAAGAGTTGTAGTCGGATTAAACGGGTTGGGATAATTTTGACCGAGCCAATAATTATCCAACGTAGTACTTTCGTTTTTCACATCAGTTAAACTTCCAACAATTTGACCATCAATTTTATACCCTATTAGTTCACAATCGGTTCGAGATGATACACCATCTCCTGCTGTGTGATAAATTATTGGTCCGGTGTTTTCTCCAAAAGTAATGCTGTGTCCAATCATCCAATTATAAGAAAATGAAAGAGTTTTAATTTTTCCCATAAATATGTTCGATGAGTCAATTTGACCCAGGGTCACTATTGCAGAATCACCTCCGGATTGAAAACCGGTTTTATATCCTTCATATAACTCCGCACTGTAATTATATACCAAACAATCTGTCGAATCCAAAGCATCATAATAATAAATTCCAAGAGAATCACTTCTTACCAGCTCACCTAAGGGGAAATAGCTGTTAAGTAAAAAATATGTAACATTGTTTGGCGCTAAAGTATCTTTTATTACTTCAACAATGGTTGTGTCAATTTTTGTATAAGGAACCGAAGGATCCCAGTCGGTAACCTTAAATTGCCATTTATTGCCAACAGCCAATGGAAAGTAATTTTGAGCTAAAAGTAATGTTGAACCAAGAACTGCAAAAAACACAATTAATAATAATTTTGTTTTCATTTTATCACCATCCTTTATTTACTGTTTTAAATAACCTTCGAGGTCTAATCCATTTTGGTCGCAGACCTCGAAGGTTTGGAGCTATTACTTTACCTAACGCCGTGTTTTGTTAAAACCCAACACTACCGTATTAATTATTTTTTCTTTCAATCTCATTCTGCTTTTTATTGATCCTCTACGAGGATCATTCTTTTACGAGAACATTTTTTTACAATTATTAAACATCTACGATGTTTTTCTTTCTGACCTCGTAGAGATCATATTATTGTAAAAGGTCTCCCCCAAAAGATCTTAATCCTCGTAGAGGATTTATAATTACTGCATGCCGTAACCTTCGAGGTCTAATCCATTTTGGTCGCGGACCTCGAAGGTATGGTGCTATTACTTTACCTAACGCCGTGTTTTGTTAAAACCCAATACTGCCGTATTAATTATTTTTTCCTTCAATCTCATTCTGCTTTTTATTGATCCTCTACGAGGATCATTCTTTTACGAGAACATTTTATTACAATAATTAAACATCTACGATGTTTTGTTTTCTGACCTCGTAGAGGTCATATTATTGTAAAAAATAGGGCTCCCCAAATAAATCCTAATCCTCGTAGAGGATTTATAATTACTGCCTGCCATAACCATCTCGGTCTAATCCATTTTGGGCGCAGGTCTAGAAGGTTTGCTCTAATCAGTTTTTAAATACTTATCATCGAGAATTCCGTTGGGATCCGTTGATAACAGACGTAATTGACATCTCCGATCTTTATATGTTGTTTGTAATTCTTGTAAAGCATATTTCAGTATTCTCTCAAGATGTGCATCAGAAAAAACGCTCTCATCTACCGCAACAGCAACAGTGTACTTATCCTTCATTTTATAGAATAGCGCATTTACGTCAATAGAATGTGGTTCAAAATAACCAACTTTCTCAAGAATTGCTCCGGCAACTCGAGCCTCTGTTTGAGAAATGACTGTGGAATCATAGTACACTATACAACCTGACTTTTCCATCTGAACAACACTTACCTCGAATTCTGGTATAGCTTCAATATTTTTAGTCATTATTAAAGCTAACAAAAAGATATAAAGCAAAAGGATTACAAGTGAGACAAAACCTATTCCCGTGGCTTTCCATGCAGAACCTTTTTCACCTCCAGATGCAAGATGATTTTCAATCTCTTTCTGTTGATAAATTTTTACAACAATGTATACCGGTATTACCCAAAGTAAATGAAAATACTTCGATATTGATTCGGAAATAATGTGTTCGGGAATTGACATCAACAAGGGGATTAGAATTATTATTGTTGGAATCCCAATTAACCAGGTATGTCTCGCAGCTGATTCCTTTCCTATTTGGCGGAAGTTGTAGGCAATAAGATATATCCCGGCAAGCGGACCCCCTAAGAAGGTACTACCGGAAATCGCCCTTTCCGTGAAGAGTATCTTTTCGCCAGTGTTTCCAAGATCATTTGTCATTATTTCTTCTTCCATTTACGTTTTGCTTCTAAAAAACGAGTAGTTGGTTATTACTCTTCTGATCATTTTATTGCAATATCTATAGTGTCTTTTGAATTTGTAAAACTAAGTTTCCGTAGAGTAGTTGTTTCTTCTGCTTTTATCCATGCCTTTAATGTAACTTTTGACCAGGTTTCTGACGGCACCGTTCCGCATTCTCCCATCATTTGATATTGTATTTCATTACCAAGAGTTGTTTTGGACAAAAATAATCCATATGCAATAACTCCCCAGCTTGTGGCTTGAATCTCAAGTGTATCGTTATTCTTTTTTACGCCTCTAAATGAGATGTAGGAAGAATCGATGTCAGAACCTTTTTCAACAAAAAACTCGGGGAAAGATATTTGAGTATTATTTCCCGCTGGATTTCCTTTCTCTTTGCAACCGGCAAATAATAGTACCGCAATAACCGTGCACGTAAATATTAATGAGCTCATTCTATAAATATAATTGTTCATCTTATTTCACTTTCTCCTTTATATAATATTAGTAGTTATGTTTTATGTTAAAACCAACACTGCTCTATTAAATATTTAATTTTTGCATGCCGTAACCTTCGAAGTCTAATCCATCTTGGTCGCAGACCTCGAAGGTTTGGAGATTAATTCTCTACATTCAATTATTTAAAATTCGTAAACCATCCCCAGTGTTAATGATTCAAATGTAAACCCGAATCCAAAATCAGTCGTGGTATTCTTTTTCCCACTATAATGTGCAGGTTTGGTTACTTCAGTTGTAAGAGTAGAATAATAAATCCCTCCGATACTTAACTCCATGCTGAATTTATCTGTTACTTTGTAATAAATACCTGGATTAAATGAAATTGTGTTCTCACTTATATCATAATCATATTCTACCATGCTACCATAATAACTACTCCTCTCGTCCCAATCCTTTTTCTGCATAGTGCCTATTCCAATGGCTGCCTCAAATTCTCCGTAGAAACCAAATTTTTCTATCAAACCAGAATAGAATCTCAATGACGGAGTGATGGTGAACATTGAAGTTTTTTCATCATAAGAGGTCCCATAAATTGTAGGTTTATTCTCCCTCTTACTCTTTTCATATTTCAAACCAATTCCCAATTGTGCATTGTCTGAAACAAAATAACCTAAACGCGGACTAATACTATACTCTGTGTACTTATCACTTGTATTAAAGGATAGTCCCGGAATTTTATTTTCCGTTGTTGAAGTATGATAATTAACTTTTCCTCCAATCAATATTGTCCCGCTCTTTGATTGCGAGAAAAGATTTGACGAAACTAATGTGAGAACAAGAAATAACAGAATCCATAGTTTCATTTTTTGTGCCTTTATTTTATGATGATAGTTCACTTGATAGCATATTTTATTAAATCCCAATACCACTGTATTAATTATATTTTCGTTCAATCTCATTCTGCTTTTTATTGATCCTCTACGAGGATCATACATTAGTGAGAACACTATATTACAAATATTAAACATCTACGATGTTTTGCTTCTTGACCTCGTAGAGGTCATATTATTGTAAAAACACATCCCCACACTACACTTAATCTTCGTAGAGGATTTATAAGTTTATTAGTGAAAGAACTCCATCTCCTTATAAAGAAAACTCTCCGGTATAAAAAGAAATACTCTTGCACAATAAAAACAAAGAACATTTTAGCTTAACACTCCATTTGCGGATTGCCAGCTAAATTTATTTTTCTCAAAACTCTTTACTTGTTAAAGATGTTATGTCACGATTTAGAATGGAGGTAATTCATATTCTTCAGGATCACCACCTGTTAATTCTTCAATTTGTTTGTGATATTCTTTCCAGTAGTAATCATAGTTTTTCCTAACCTCTGCTTTAATACTTTTTCTTAAATCCGACCAATCCCCTTTAATTTGAGTTTCGCAAATAGTACAATGATAACCTATTTGAGCAAAAGCTGCCATCTGCCCCGCATTCCATTTATTAAGAGGCCGATCACATTTGGTACAATAGGGAGTACCTTCATATATTCTATCTAAAAACATATCAACAGTTGGTATGACGTTTTCGTTTAATAAAATATTAGCTCTAATATCTGTTGATAAACCTCTAGTTTTGTATGTTCCTATTGAAACAATTCTGTGAGGTAATAACTTCTTAGTTACTTCTTTTGAGTTTAATTTAGATACAGTTTGTTCATCAGCATTTTTTAATAAATGCCTAACACTAATAAAGGATCCAATAATGAAACCTAGTATAATAATTGAAATAAGTATAGTTGCTAAATAAAGTAGATTATTTAAAGATAATTCAATTGGTTTATCTAATGCAAATTGTTGAACAATATATGTTAGCACTGGGGCAATGCATATTACAACACTCAACCAACGAATTATTTTTGGTACTTTAGAGAAAATATATTTTATTGTAGTGATCAAACTAATATCCTTTAAATAAATATTTTTAATACTACTGCTTCAAACAAACATAATTATTGCACTTCACCTAACGACTATACTGATACAAATATTCATAATATTTCAATGTGAATTGTAATTTTTATTAAGTCTAATCAGCTGATTCAGATATGTTATTTTTGCCTTTCAAATTATCATCAATCCAGTTTTTGCTCAATTCAAATGCTTGTAGTTTATCTTTTGCTGAAAATGTTTTTAATTTGAAATCTAGGTTAGGTATTTTACCCTTTGCTACAGAGCCTGTTTCTACAAAATAAAATACAGAAGAATAAAAACGTTCTCCTAAATGTTCTGTCACGAATATTTTAAAGTGCCCTTTTTCGTGGTAAACATTGTATTTTTTTGTCCATATAATCTGATTATTCATCTTACTCCTTCAAATAGATATATGTTTAATGATTTTTAATTACACCTACTTTTAAATGACGCATTTACTAAAATTATTACATTCACAATAAATTTTTTTAGTCCCAAAATGATTATAAAACATTATTAATACCAATTTAATTTCTTCAACATTTCTTCAAAATGTATAAGTGTTTTTTCAAAACGTTCAAAGGATGAATTGAAAAAACCAGCTTTTAAAACATTCCAATTATCTTTTTGATCAAAAGCTTCTTCTTTTATTTTTAACAATGGATTATTGAAACCTGAACTACTTCTATATTTATATCCAAATAGTCCAATTGGTCCCCAATACTGTCCATTTTGTTGATTTCCCCAAATATCAGCATGAATTAAACTTGAGATGATTTCAAATCTATCAAACAAGAATCCATAGCTCTTACCGATAAATAAAATGTCCTCAAAAAGAGGTTGAAGTGTTTTAAACAGATATTCATTGAAAGGAACAAAATTCCTTTCATGTTCTTTTAGTTTATGCATTATCTCACTTCTATTGATTTCGGCGATAGCTGTTCCAAAAGCCAAAATGAATGAACTTGAACCTGATTGCAACTCAAAAGGAGTTACTTCATAATTTAGTAATGAATATAAAGTATTATAATCTTGATTAATCATCAGCGGGAGCCCTATGCTATACAGTTCTAAGATAAGAGGATACCACCTTAGAGCAATCCAAACCCTTTTCCCACCATTATAAGTTAGGTGATCACTCAATCTAGAAATAATTTTGAACTGCAAAGATTTTTGAGTTTGATCACCCCAGTATGAAAGAGCTATTGAAAGAATTCTCGTATTCTTGGTGACATTTTCGTAAGAAAATAATCGTTGTCTTATGTTTTCCTCAGACATACTGGTTTCGTCGAGGGGAAATTGTTGTGGATTAATACGCGCTAATAACTGTTTTGTCTGCTCTGTTATCAAATCATCTATTTTAATTTTATATTTTGGTTCGGAGATATACATCTTAATTTTATCAAGAAATCCTAGTTCGGTATTATTAATTTCATTACTTATTGTTATTGGGACTTCGAATAATTTATCTTCGACTATTCCTTCTTTATTGTTGGCATCATCTGTTTTTATTAGTTTGATAATACAATCCCCATCACCGTCAAAGTAGCCGAATTGGGGCGTTTGCCTTGATCGGTAGTCCTTTGATACCTTCTCATATAAATATGACATCAATCCATTAGCAGTTATAATTTGATCTGTTCCCTCGGCTTCACCTTTTAAACCATTTATTAAATATCCTGTAAATATTGAATGCTCGGGGAGCGGACCTCCCGAATCAGAAACCGTTTGATTCGCTTTACCAGCAGCAATAACTTGCCGAGAAAAACGTTTCATCATATCTTTTACAAAACGCATACTTCCTCTTGGTAAGGCTCTTGTAATCGCCAAACCACTAAAACATGCATCTAATACAAAAAACATGTGTTTTGCTTGTATCAATTCAGAATTTCTTGTCAAATCGTCCCATCTTAATAATGATGATAAATCCTCTGGATTTCCATCATGAGGAACTAAGAAACCTATCTCTCCTCGATTTCCAAGAATTGTATGACCATGCCCAGCATAGAATATAATTATTCTATCATCTGGTTCAACTTTATTTGAATAACTTAAGTATTGTTTAAATATATTATCCCTAGTAGCCTCTTCATCAATTAGTAAAGTAACATATTGTTCTTTAAAACCATAAGTTTGAATTAATATTTTACTAAATTCTTTTGCGTCATTTGATGCATAATTTAATTGAGGGGCATGTTGATATTTATTAATACCAATACAAAGCGCCCAACTCTTGTTATAATTTTCTTGATAAATATTCATATATCCTTACTTACTAAAAATTTATTATCTGATATTTAAAGGATGATGAACCGCCATCAAGTCCGATCCATCACCCCTTTTAGTATTCAGTTGTCAGTAGTCAGTTTAAACCAATGACTAATCATCAATGACAAATGACCATTGATTCGCCGCGGCGAACTGACAACCCTTTCTACTGTACCGGTGCGGGCGGAGTATCCGTTCCATTATCCTTCTCTTTGGATTGCGGCCAGGGGGACTTGAACAGCTTTAGCGTTACCGGGTCGTCCTGGTATTCCTGCCTGCCAAGTTCATTTATTTCGTTTACGGTATCATAGACTTTTCTATGCGCTAATTTCCGCTGAACAGTATAGGCTTGGCTCTGCTCAACCATTTTACCATGTTCTTTTGTAATGGTTTCAAGTTCACCTTTTAACGTTTCACCGGTAAGTTTATAATCCGTCGGCATTCCTTTAGCTTTTAACTCAACGGCGTATTTATCGGCAAGAGTAAAAGTTGCGGGAAGAAGATTTAACATCTCCGCTTCATCTTTTTTTGATTCGGAAATTTTTTCGGGGAGTTCGTTCCATTGGGGTGAGCCTTCCTTAAAAGCTCTCTTTACGTAGAATTGAAGTTTCTTAACCCAATTGAAACATTCCTCACACTTTTTCTTCACTTCGGAAAGTTTCTTTGCATTTGCTTTTTTAACCTCATCCGAGGTCTTAAAGTTTTTTGCAAGCTGAATATTAGCTGCAAAAGCGGCATAGTAATCCGTTGTTAACCCCGAAAGTGCTAATTTTTCAAGCCCCTTCGTCGTTTCATGTGTTTTATCAGCCACTTTGAATAAAACCGTTCTTGAAACATGAACACCATTTTGATCATCGGACATAGTATCACCTCTATATTTGTTAATAATGCAATCTACTTAGCTATAATAAATTGATCATTTCTCCCATCTTATCTCAACACCTTACTCATACTATTATCATCACCCAACACATCGCATCTTTATCTAACATATCAGCCTTTAGCTGAATCTTAATCCTAATTCATAACCTGGTAAACCAAAACAAAATAATTTGGAATGATTGAATGCTGCATGATTGAATGAAAAACATTCATCCATCCATTCCCATTCATCCATTCAGTTATACTTTTTTAACCGTTTAATATTCTTGCCTGCCTGCGCAGTCCGCCGCGGCGGAATTTTTACTAACTATTTAATTCTTAATCTTAATCTTGTTCTTAATCCTATCTATCAACCTTTGGCTGAATCTTATTCTTACCTACTCCAACCTCGTGCCCCTTGTGCTTCCCATCGTGAACTTTGTGGTAAAAAAACTTACCAATATGGACACGAAGATTTTCACAAAGGTCACAATTCAATAAAACTAATATTTCGTAATCACATCAACTTTAACGAACCTCCATACAATTTCAGTTTACTAACCCAACCGCAAAATGTTGTAGTCCAAATCTGAAATAAGTTCGTTATTAGATCATATTCGCACATTTATGCTCTAAGAATAGCTATTTTCGTTACTTAAATCCACTTTCCCGGGCCCGGAAACCCCCTTTTTACCCCTGAGCAGCACTTTTCTGTTTAAGGAAAGTCTTTTTCTGTTACTACGGAGTCCTTTACCGTGTACGGAAAATCCTTTGCAGTAACTACGGAGTCCTTTACCGTGTACAGAAAGTCCTTTGCTGTCACTTCGGAGTCCTGATCTTCTTACAGAAAGTCCTCCACTTTGTCTGAGGAATACATTTTTCAGTACGGAAAGTCTTCAATCAGACCTGGGGAATACATTTTATTTTACAGAAAGTCCCTTGCTTCATCAACGGAGTACTTTTATTTGCACAGAAAGTCCTTTGGTATTACTGGGAAATCCATCTGCCAAACTTTCATTACAAAAACTGCCAGTGATTTATAAAAACCATTGACACCTGACTAATGACAAGCGACTAATTTATCTGCAATTAATAACGGGAGTATTTTATAGAAATGAAATAGAAATGTGACCTTAAGAAGTGAACAAAATTGAAGCATATGATTAAACTATACAGTCAATCAAACACACAATTAAACCGGTAAATGTATTTTGTATGCTGAACGAATAATAGTATTACCTCAACCATCAACCATAATCCATCAACCATCATAGAATAAATCTTCCCTTTTAAGCAAAACGATATAACAAAAGATAAGCTTAGCGCCTCCAATGTTGTAAGAGAATAGAATGCCCCATCAGGCTTTTTCCACACCTCTGGATTCTGCCAAAAGGTAAACAAAGAAAAAACACCACAATTTCAATTATCTAAATAAAACAACCGGGAAAGATTCAACTATTCAAAGAACGATCTGCATCGGCAATTTAATTCTGCCTTTGCTGTTGTAAAATTAAACACGAAAGGTACACTACGCAAGAACTATTTACCG
>Ga0172379_10010478_pt1 | contig 11211 bp, 8 predicted proteins | sample GrowelOW334metaG_FD_119756 | JGI IMG/M metagenome (GOLD analysis project Ga0172379, IMG submission 119756) | Groundwater microbial communities from an aquifer near a municipal landfill in Southern Ontario, Canada - Groundwater well OW334 metaG | ecosystem: Environmental > Aquatic > Deep... | reverse complement strand
TGAACGCTATAATTACATAAATCAGCGTGAGCCAGACGAACAGCAAAAAAAGAATGTGAACTTTCGGCGAGGTATATTGTTTGACGATTTGCCCGATACTGACGGCCTTATGACGAATTGACGCGGCAAGACTGTAAAAATCGTGAACTCCCCCGATGAATATCGCTCCGAATACGAGCCACAGAATTGTCGGCAGCCAGCCGAACCAAATGCCGGCCAAAACCGGCCCGACAATCGGCCCTGCCGCGGCGATTGCGGAAAAATGCTGACCGAGCAACAGCGGCATTTTGGCGGGCACATAATCAACGCCGTCGTTTAATTCCACCGCAGGGGTCGGACGGGAATCGTCAAGCTCGATTTGTTTTGAAACGATGCGCCCGTAAATTCGATAGCCGAGCAGCAAAATGAGCATAGTTGAAATTACAATTGCCGGAATCATTGATTTTCCTGATTATGTTTTTTTTAGCCCCGGCGGTTCAACGATGCCGGCCTGTTTGTCGGATTTATTAAAATCGATAATCACATCCGCGGCTTTTTGCGGGTCATCGCAAACGCAGAAAAAAGCCATATCCTCATCGGAGATATACTGGTGCTTTTTGAGCATTACATTTTGAATCCAGTCCACCATACCGCCCCAGAAATCAGAGCCGAAAAGAATCACAGGAAAATGCCCCTGCTTCAAAGTCTGTATCAGAACAAGGGCTTCGAAAAATTCGTCAAGCGTGCCAAACCCGCCCGGAAACGCGATAAAACCGTTTGCATATTTGAGAAACATAACCTTTCGGCAAAAAAAGTATTTGAAATGCAGCGAGAGGTTTTGATATTGATTAGGTTTTTGTTCGTGCGGCAGGTCGATATTCAGGCCGATGCTTTTTCCGCCTGCGATTGCCGCGCCTTTGTTGGCGGCCTCCATAATTCCGCCGCCACCGCCGGTGATTATGGTATATCCCGCCTTCGACAGTATCCGTGAAGTCTCGACGGCAAGATTATAGTATTTATCTTCTGTTGTTGTTCGCGCCGAGCCGAAAATGGAAACGGCAGGCCCAACCATCGCAAGCTCTTCAAAACCTTCGACGAATTCAGCCATAATCCTGAATATCCGCCAGGTCTCTTCGGTCGCGACGTTAAATCTGGCCATTCTTTCGCTCATAACGAAATCCTTAAAACAATTTAAAAGTTAAAGCTAAAACCCCAAAACCACAGCTTAAAACTCAAAACCGCTTATAGTTTTGGCTGGATTATACGATATGAAAAATTTTGAGCTTTAAATTTTGGCTTTACACTTTCAACTTTAAATTTTCAACTTTTCAAACACTAAACAATTATCTGTGCGGGTAATTTATTCAGCCGCGGGCGGCAGCGCAGGGGCAGCTATCGGCTGGGCGGTAACTGTTGAAACAGGAACTAATTTAAACTTCGCCTCAACAGGATTGCCCTTTAAGCGGATTTTATCTTCGCTCACATATTTGGCCGGGAAGTTATAAATAATCTGTCTCGTAATCTCCGGCTTGCTTACATCGTCGTCCTGTATCTCAAGCAGAACTTCAAAAGCCTTTTCTTCATAGGCCGCCTTTGCCTCATCTGTCGCGATTATCGGAATGCTCCCGATTTCGGGCTTCTTGGTGAATTCCACTTTGTAACCGCCGGCGAGATTTGCGCTGAAGATAAAACCAAGAGTGCCGCTGATTGTCTGCGGCTTCATATCTTCCGACGTAGTTGGCAGTTCGACTTTTACTGCTTTATCTATATTTCTTATTTCGCCGTTGGCAAGTTCGATATAAGGCTTTTTTTCTATCGCCCCGCCGCGAGCCTGTTTTTTTTCCATCAGAGAGGATAATTTTATCTTTGCCGAGTCCGTTAGTTCCGGCGCAAGAGTTGTAATAATATCGGGAGTCATTTTAGCGCCAGGTATTTCGGTGTCTGTTTCATCGACGCATTTTATTGACAAAGTCTGGTTCTTAAGTTCGACAACTTTTATATTCAGCGTATCAGGCCGAACAAATTTCACGCCGAGGCCATAATCACGGATTTTATCGCTTTCAGCGAGAAATTTTCGGACATCCTGAATTTTGTAATCGCCCGCGACAGCCATATTCTGTTTTTCAGGGTCAAATGAAACTTCAAGTTTTTCCTTGCCGCTGTCTATTTTTTGTGCAATCTCTCTTATCTTGCCCACCGGCCCGCTGATGTTGGCCTTTAATTGTATTTCCGATTTGCCTTCAATTGTTACCCACAGCGATTCATTGGCCTTGCTGGCAATAATCGTTACCGTCTGATTTTCCAGAACATCGTCTAAACTCAAATCCGCCCAGACCCATATCAGGCAGGTAATGAATACTACCAGAACAGCTTTTTTTGTTTTTGCGAACATCAGTTAAAATCCAAAAACAGTATATAGTATTTGGTATATAGTATGTAAACTTTCGCACTTTTTAAGCGACTAATTTTAATGATTTATAAACAAAAACATATCGACCAGACGATGTCTTTATTGGAAACAAAATCAAGACATGGAGGTCGATATGTACATTATTACTTCGGCTTGGACAGAACTTCTTCAACAGTTTTTGTCGATTTTTACTACGCCAACCAGCGAAATTTTCCTGCGGTTGATAACCGGCTGGATTCTCTGCACAACTCGCAGAACCGTTACCGGTATTATACCTTTTGCCGACCCGCGGAGTTTGCGTGCTCACGATGCCTATCACCGCTTCTTTCCCAACGCCAGCTGGAGCATGGCAAAACTCTGGCAGCTTCTGGCGATAATGCTTGTTCAGAAATTTTGTCGAACAGGGATAATCACTTTGGCTCTGGACGATACCTTGTTTCACCGCAGCGGCAGAAAAGTCGATGGCGCAGGATGGTGGCGAGATGCTGTCCGCTCGACCAAAAAGAGTATTGTTTACGCATGGGGACTGAATCTTGTGATTCTCACCATCCAGATTCAGCCGCCATGGGGTGGAGAACCACTGGGGTTGCCTATAAATATGAGGCTGCATCGAAAGAATGGACCAACATTGATAGAGCTTGCTATGGAAATGATCAACGAAGTAAAACAATGGTTGCCGGAAAGGTCGTTTCGGGTTGTTGGGGACGGTTTTTACGCAACTTTGGCTGGAAAGGCTCTGGATGGAGTTACAATCATTTCCCGAATCAAACGCAATGCCAATTTGTACGATCTGCCGCCAAAACGAAAAAAGAAAGGACGCGGTCGTCCACGAACCAAAGGCAGGAAACTTGCCAAACTGGAAAAGATGGCCGCCCATATTCAGAATTGGGAAACAATTACATTTCGTCAGCGAAGCAAAACTATAAAGCGACAGGTCTATACTCGCGTCGCTCTTTGGTACACGGTCAGCCGCAAGCCGATACTGCTGGTTATCAGCCGAGACCCGGACGGCAAAGAGAAGGACGACTTCTTTTTTACGACGGATTTGAATATGACTGCTGCAGAAGTTTTGGAATGCTACAACGACAGATGGGCGATAGAAGATACTTTCAAAAATACAAAGCAGATTCTCGGCGGTCAGCAGCCGCAGACCTTCAAGAACAAGGGGCCGGAACGAGCGGCGGGCTTGGGGCTTTGGCTGTATTCGGTTGTTTGGCTGTGGTATTTGAATCAAAAATCGCAGCAAAGATATTTCATTGTTCAGCCGTGGTACTGGCAAAAGACGAACCCCAGCTTCGCCGATGCGATTGTATGTCTCCGCCGCGAGCTTTGGCAAGAAAGAATAAATTGTATGTTCGGTAAATCTGCCGTACATGATAATAAATTCCAATATCTGCTGGAAGCCTTAGCTCCAGCCGCTTAAAACATTATGAAAAATGCGAAAGTTTACAATATACTTTAAAGGCCTATAAATTTTTGAGGCCAAAGTTTTCTAAACCAATCAAATTTATTTAAGAGCCTAACACCATTTCTGAAGAATATATTCTTACGATCTTCATCTGGCATATCAGTCGAGAGGATGGTCCCAATACCATGATGTGTATCAAACCAAGGCAAATCAGTACCAAAAAGGATTTTTTTTGAGCCACACTTTTCAAGCAACAACTCAAGGGCACCCCGATCATCGAGAACGGCTGTAAGTTCGAGATAAAGGTTAGAATAAGTGTTACATAAGCGTGCTGCTTCAAGCCATTTATTATGGAAAGAATGACCTGCTATAAATGTTATATCCGGATATTTTTGAACAAACTCTTCCGCCTGGGCAATACCATTATAAAGACTTTTTGGATTATCCCATGTATGACACAAGAATAAAAGACCCGTGCTATTTGCATATTCGTAAAACGCCTGATATTTAGGATCGTTAATAGAGCGCTTGAAATAATCCGGTAACATCTTAAGTCCTACAAAGATATCACTATTTTGAGCCAAAAGTTCCATATCAGCTTTGTCGTCTAGCGTATTTGCATTTAGAGCAAAATATGCTTTAAACCTGTCGGGGTATTTTCGTACAGCGTCAATGTCGTTCTGCTGCCGTAAGCATGGTATGAATAGCGCGTCGTGACCACAAAAAATAAGAAGCTGCAGATTGCATTGCTCCATTGTTTTGAGCATGGCTTCCGGTGTACATCTCGGAAGATAGCAGGACACCAATTCACTCATATGGCCATGGAAATCAATAATGGGACAGGATTCATCGCGGCCATACTGCCAAAAAGTTTTTGTCAATTGCGAATCATCATTAATCATATTTGATACTTTCGATAATGCTGATGATATTTTTAGACGCGATTAACTGCTTATCAACTTCGCTAATCTGTGCCTGCCTAAGCATCAGCATGATACCACCAAAGTGAGCTTGGTGAAAACCTGTTCCAAAGAGAAGCTTTTTCGCGCCACAAAATGACACAAGTTCCTCAATGCCACCATCAGTCAAATATTGTGAAATCTCAAAATAACAGTTTGGAAACTCCTTAAGAAACGGTCTCACATTTCTATCACATGGCCAAACGTTTTCAGAGGATAATATGATTACAAGTTCCGGAATTTTTTCAAGAATATCGTAGAGTGCGGAGTTGATGATACCTGAGCCAAGTTTAATAATAATAGGAATAGCGGACCTACAAGCAAGTTCAAGCCATGGTTTGAGCGGCCGGTAATGTAGCGAAAAACAATGTATATTCGGAACCAATTGCCAAGCTGCAATACGATTTACTTTCATTTGTGTAAGCATCATTTCTGGCTCAGGAATTTCATGCGTGTAATCCGGAATTATAGACCAGACCCCCCAGAGGTTATCAGTTTCTTTGACATCATTGGCAACGAGTTGATTACCAATTCCTACACCGCCAATAAATTGCTCCTCCCTACGCACGAGGGCTTTTGCAATGCCAGCATGTTTCATGCTACTTAGTACAAATTGGACATCTAATGCGGGCATGAGATTGCATTTGGTAGCAGCCATTCCGTATAGTATGTTGCAATCAAAAAATTCCATTGTTTTCCTAAATTCATCCAAATCTAACATCAGTCTGGATGGGCACGATACTCACTATCGCGGTTTTTCTCTTAATTTGAGTTAACATTGCCTTCGAGTATTCATTATAATTATAACATCTGATAATACAACTACTTTGAACTAATTAAGAACATACCGATAATTTCATATTACCTAAAAGGCTTTATCTCCTTATATCTCTTTAGACTTATATGACCAAGATTTAAATTATGGAGTAACACATTGTCTCTGATATGGACAAAACATTTATCGTTTAAGATATGTATTGTGTAAAAACTTTATGATTAAGATGATATATCGCTAATTTTGTAAAAAACCAATAAAAAGCTGTTAAAAAAGTAATTTATTTTCAACTTCATACTTGACAAAAGCTTTGGGATAGATTGAAATATATTCTGTTTGGTGAAAAAAAATGATCGCACTTGCAATTGAAAAACTTATAAAGTCTCTGCTTTCAAATGCTGTTCATTACAGCGATAGCTTAAAACACACCACAGGTCATGGTATAGGAATTTCAAGTCTTATCAAGCCTAAGGCACATCGTTGCCTCGAATTTGTAACTATCATAAAAGGCAATGCAGCTCTTCAGTTGGATTCAACTATAATAAATATCCAACCAAATGATGTATGGGCAATTTTACCTCAAACTTTTCATTGTGAAGGATCTGTGGAAAAGAAATCATATGTATTATTGTGGGCCGTTGTCGTAAGTCGTGGTTTAAATTTTTTTTTAAGTGAATACAATTCTTCCACCCAAAACCGTGTAAGCACCAACCGGTTATTCGTTGAATTTGCCGATGCTCAAGATCTCTGGGAAATCAGCCGTAATACTATGCTTTCGAAAGATCTCTTATTACAGGCAAAGTTTATTTCTTTACTTCTTATGGGTTGCGTGCACGGCCTTATTGACATTCACAACACTGACAATAAATCTTCTGCATGGGCCGCTAGCCATCAAAAGCTCATTCAGCAAATAAAAGATTATATTGCACAGCATTGCCGTGAGAATTTGAGCATTGCTGAACTCTCAGCATTTGCTGGTTATACTCCTAATCACCTATGTATTTTGTTTAAGAAATACACAAAACAGAGTATTCATAAATATCTTATGCAAGTAAGACTCCAGTTGGCAAAAGAAACGCTTGAGTCTGGACAACATCAAATTAAAAAAGTAGCCTTCCTTTCAGGATTCAATGACCAACTTTATTTTAGTCGTATTTTTAAAAAAACATTCGGACGATCGCCTTCCGAATATCTTGATTTTATTAAGGCCTCACAATCCAAAACTTTTGACTCAGGGATATCAAAATGATCCTGTAGTCACCTTAATTTGCTTGTAAGTCTAATTTCGTCTCACAACTTATATAAGAAGCTTTTTTATTATAAACGGATACCTCTTTTGTCAAAGAAAAACTGGTAATAGAATGAAAAAGAAGATACTTATGAATCCTGCGATTGATTTTTATGAATCTATAGTAAACAAGACAGTAATTTTAGCCGACGATTTTTACGGTAGCGATACCTATAAACATTATTGTCATAGTGATTCCATACATAGTTTTACAAAAGCTTTCGGAACACCGCAGCCTCGTTTTTGCTGCTTTTGCAGTAAGGTTGTCGGTGTAAAATTCTTATTAGGTAAGGTTGCGAATACATACCAGAATAGAAGCAGATATCTTCTCAAGTTAATTGCAACCTGGCAGGATTGGAAACAATACACTCACCCTGTAAAAATCATTTTAAATAGCCATAACATATTTGATGGTCAGCTTTTTCTTGAAAACGTTAGCAAGGGCTGGCCTAGTATTTATTTCACCGTTCCGCCACAGTATTTTGCCGCTGAAAACGAGTTAGAGATTGCCAATAAAAGTGGCGGCAAAAATACATTGCTTGTTGAGCGAGTTGAATTATTACAGCTTAAAGATGCAAAAGATTTTACAGTGCAATACTGCCCTGAATTTATTTCGCGCGGAACAGAGTTTACAGTAAAGCTTGTTTTGCTTAGCAAGCATTGGGACATATCGGTGAAATATCCAAAACATGAACTTGAATTTATCAAACACAATGGGTGTGATTTTGTTTTTAAGGCAAGGCACGCAGCAAAGAATGTAAAACTTATTTTTGAATCAAATAAATCCCAATGCGCAGCCTTGATAAGTGAGATACACGAGCCACAGTCCGGCAGAGAAGTATTAGTTGGCATGGATTGTGATGATTATAGACAGGATGGCACCCAAGAGATGGATAGAATACTTGAACATTTTGCCTATACACAAATGGGCAATCTTGTTGTTTTTAGACCGAAGCCCAATAGAAATTATCCTGTTAAATTTCCCGCATCTCTGGAAGATTGGGTGCGATGGATTGATTTTTGCAGAAAGAATAAGATAAAATTCCAGTTTAGCGGACTGCCAGAAATATCCAAAAAGGAGATGAAAATTCTCAAAAAAGAAATAGTAATACGCGGTGGAAAGGATTTTGCTGGGTTTCAAATTCATGAGCCATATTGTAAATCGTTCAGTCCTGTTCTTGATAACCCAGCTACGATAAAAAACGCAAAAAATTTTGAAGAGAAAAAACAGACATATATTGAATTCATCAATTCGCTTATTGATGATGTTAAATATGGTAGCGCCAAAATGTTTTGTGGCGATCCATCTCTATTATGTACTTATCTGCCTGAAAGCAAAATTGACAATATCCTTTGCGAGCCGGTAAGTAATTCTGCTTTACTTTATGGTGCTGCCCGTGGCACTGGAAAAGATTTCGGGGCACATCTTGCTCCTGACTGGTATTGCGGTTTTCCTCATGATAGTCAGGCAATTAACAGGCTATCATTATTGCTGGACATGATTTATGCTTATGGCGGAAAACATATTTATGTTGAAAGTGCCGCTTTCAAGACAAATGCTTTTGCACGAAACGACTGGGAAGATGAATTTTGCATCATGGTTCGTCAAAAACTTAGAGATTTCTATCGGTTTACCTGCAAAGACGCCAGAAAAGGCAAACCACAAGTTGATCTTGCTTTTATATATGGAAATCTTGAATCGATGTTTTGGCGATATGATGACCGCATTCCTGAATTGAGTGATAGCGGTAACTGGGATGATTTTGTCTGGGGTAAATGGCCAAATACTCAATCTCGAAGATTGTGGAAGGCAACAGATGCTTGGCTGCCGCCGTTAGATTTTGAAGCATTCGGAAAAAATGAATCACTGACAAAGATGTTCTGTGGAACTCCATACGGGTCAGTTGATGTTGTTTCTCCCTATTTGGATTTGAGTAGCTATAAGGCAATCGCATTTCTCGGCTGGAATACTATGGATGAAAAAATATATAAGAATTTAATATCATATGTTAATTCTGGCGGGATATTGTTTATTTGTGGCTGTCATTTTGATACCAGAATCGATTTTAAAGGTGATCCGCAATTTATAAGAAATGGCAAATTATATGATTTAATTGGTGCCGATATTCTTGGATCGGGGCCGAAGGTATTTAATAAATTCAGCACATGCAGATTAGATAATATCACCGCTCGGCAGATACAGGAGTTTTTATTTGAATATACCTTAGGCAAAGGCAAAGTATATTTTTTTAATTTTTATGACTATCCTTATGACCAGCGGTTAATTAAAATTATAAAGAATATTTTAGAGGAGATAGGCAAACAAATCCGCAAGGACAGTAGGTTAAGCATTGAAGGCCCAAACAGCAAATATATCAATTATACAGTTTGGAATGAAGGTAAAAACGCGAAGTTGTATTTGGTAAATATTGATTGGCAGCATAAGAAAAGCAAAAAAATAGTTATCCGTGATCGAAGTAAGAAAATTCCTGTCTATATTCCCGATGGTAAGATGCTAACCGTTCTACTTTAGAATGATGTGTGCGATTCATAGACATCATGAAAATTTTAACTGCTGTAACCATTCACAGAAAATTTTCATAAAAACTTCAAATATTTAATTAAGGAAACCTAATTAGTTCCTGTTGCGGAAACAATTTTATGCAAAAATAACGTAAATTTTATTTAAAAAAAACCTGTTCCGGTTATCATTTACGATTATCCCATATCCCAAGCTAATCCCCACAAATCTGTGAATGGTTACCTAATTTGAAGCATTCACATTTTTATTTACCATAATCATTATTATGCTCGTAAATATTTTATCCATATCATAGACAATGTATTATTCCATAGGTTAGGTCTTGTTTGCTATGGCGTGAATAGATAAAATTAGCCACCTGTCTCGGATAACCCTCGGGTTCAAGGGTTGGATTTGAAAAACATTGTGCAACAGACTCAGGAACAGTTTAAATTACAATAAGGGATCTCTCATGGCAAAAAGAAAAACAGTTGAATCTCGAGTAAATTATGAAAAGAGGGTTAAATGGTTTCGTGATGCCGGACTTGGAATGTTTATCCACTGGGGCGCTTATTCTGCTCTTGGGCATGGTGATTGGGCTCAGTGGCGAGAGGATATTCATCCATTGGATTATGTTAGACTGGCAGAAAAGTTTAATCCAAAGAAATTTGACGCTGAAGCATGGGCTCAATTAGCCAAAGAGGGCGGCGCAAAGTATGTCGTTTTTACCACTCGGCATCACGACGGTTTTTCTCTCTGGGACAGCAAGGTCTCTGATTACAATTCCGTGAAGATGGTTGCCAATCGGGACTTTGTGGCTGAGTATGTTAAAGCTGTTCGCTCTGCAGGTTTAAAAGTCGGCTTGTACTATTCGCTTGTAGATTGGAGTTGGCCGGCGTTCAATATGAACTTGCCGGCAAGAGACCCTTTAGCCTGGAAGAAATTTGCAGAAAAAGGTCCTTACTATGATATTCGTGCGTGGAGACGTTTCAGGACGTATGTTCATAGGCAGGTTGGCGAACTGATGGCCAACTATGGTAAAATAGATCTTCTGTTTTATGACGGCAATGGGCAAACGCCTCAACAATGGAAGAGCAAAGAACTTAACGCAATGGTGCGGAAGCTTCAACCGCATATTATTATAAATAATCGTGCGGCTGTAAAGGAAGATTATGATACACCCGAAAATGTAGTACCCTCAAACATACAGCAGCAGCGACGCCCCTGGGAAAGTTGTATGTGCATGAATGACTCGTGGGGATATATTCCGGGCGATAGCAATTTTAAATCGGTTCAGCAGTGTCTTTGTACATTGATCCGTATTCGAGCAGGGGGCGGGAATTTACTATTGAATACCAACCCCAATGGCGATGGCAGCATGCCTCCGCAATGTGTCAAAGTTTTCAGGGAATTAGGCAGCTGGCTGGCTAATAATGGTGAATCGATATATGGCTGTCAGTTGGCGAGGATGGCTCCGCACTGTGCAGGTTTCTTCTCGCAACCGGGGCTTATAACTGCAAGACCCGACAAACACGTAGTTTATTATCATATTTTAAGATGGCTCGGACGCAATGAGCATTGTGCCAAGATCAGTGCAAAAATAACGTCTGCGAGGCTATTACTCGATGGCACTCAAGTGAAGTTCCGGCAAAAAGGACACATGGTTTATTTTTTAGACCTGCCTAAAAATGCGCCGGATAAGTTGGATACGGTAATCAAAATCAATTATGCTGCCGGTACCGAACGACTGTTTTATAAGAAAAATATGTTTATCACTTGAATTTAATGAATAAACTTTCACTCTACTGTCCCGTTAGTTGAATAAATACAATTGGTTATGAAATTGGGAATTTCCATTTTGTAAAACATTT
>Ga0172379_10010477_pt1 | contig 11215 bp, 6 predicted proteins | sample GrowelOW334metaG_FD_119756 | JGI IMG/M metagenome (GOLD analysis project Ga0172379, IMG submission 119756) | Groundwater microbial communities from an aquifer near a municipal landfill in Southern Ontario, Canada - Groundwater well OW334 metaG | ecosystem: Environmental > Aquatic > Deep... | reverse complement strand
CACACCCAAACAAACCTCAAAACACACAGCCCGCCTGTTTTTCCGGTCCGCCAAAGCGGAAAACGTTTTCGTAGCCGGAAGTTTTAACGGCTGGAAAGACGTTAAACTGCAGAAAAACGGAACCCGCTGGGAAACCTCCATTGACCTCGCCCCGGGCCGCTACGAATACCACTTTATAGCGGACGGCGAAGTTCTTGACGATCCGCTTGCGCCCATAAAAGGAACAAAAGGTTCTATTTTAATTATTAAATAGAAACATTATTGTTGCTTTTGCTTTTTTCTATCTGCTAAACTATTGTAATATGCAATATGCTCAGGGAAAAATTAAAAATGATTAAAAACGCTATTAAAACATTAACCGCGGCAGCGCTGCTGTGCGCCGCATTTATCAATTTCGCGGGACCGGTTCAGGCCGCGCTTAACACCCGGCAGGACCATTCGACAACGCTTCTTCAAAACGGCAATTTTCTCATTCTAGGCGGCACCAACAACGGCGCCTATGTGCAGACGGTTCAGATTTATAACGTGGCAACCAGCGCAATGACCGACGTGCTCACTTCGGCCCTGGCGGCGCGCAGTTTCCACACGGCGACAACCATCCCGGACGGGCGCGTGGTTATCGCGGGCGGAGAAAACCAGACCTCCAGCCTCGCTTATTTCGACCCGGCGGACAATTCGCTCACAGCTTTCGCAAGCGCGCTGGGCGGCGCTACGCGCAAATACCATACCGCCACTCTCCTCAGAAGCGGGAAGATACTGCTTGCCGGCGGCATGGACAGCTCGGACGTAACCGCCACCACAGGACTTTTGATAACAGTGAGCGGGAACACCGCCACGGTGTCGCCCACGGGCTCGATGATCACTCCCCGCTACGGGCACACGGCCACCCTTCTGCCGAACGGAAAAGTATTCGTGTCCGGCGGTATATACAAAGCCGCGACAGGCACGCCCCGCTACATTGAAAACACCGAAATATACGACCCCGCGTCAAACACCTGGTCGCCCGGCCCGGCCCTTATCAGGCACCGCGCGTTCCATACTGCAACGGCCCTAAACAGCGGCTTTGTCATGATCTCCGGCGGAAAAGACAACAACAACAGGGTTGACCCTTACATCAGCATGCTCGGTTCCCAAGGCTATGTGGACGAAGTGGAAAAATACGACCCCTATTCAAACAGCATAATCCCCGCGCCGAAACTGCCGGTCCGCCTTTCCTCGCATACGATGACATTAGACCCCAGCGGCGAGCTCCAGATGATGGGCGGGTACGGCAATTTCGACGACCAGCACATAGACGGGCCCTTCAGCATTCTGGAAAGCACTGTCGTGTTCACCGCCATCGCGGGCTCCACCGCAACGGCTAACGTAACGCTGGCGCAGTCCGCGCTGACCCTGACGATGGACGCCACTTTCTCCGAACCCTACAATATGTCCGGCACGTTTGTGGACGCTTTCGTCATTTTCGACTCCGCGACGGTGATATCGCCAAGTTTTGATCTGCACGTGAATTACGCGTCGCCTTACAAATCCTACAGCGACATCAGCGGAAAAAATATTTATTCTGGACGACTGCGCGGAGAATTCCCTCTGACCTTTGCCTCCGGCAACGTAACCTTCATGCCCAAGACCATCACGGGCGACGGAGGCGAAACCTGCACGCTCACCATTGCCGGCACAATCGCCGGAGGAGGGCAGGGTAAAACCGTAGCCGGCGATATCTGCAATGTAACCGCGAAAATGACACTGCCGCTCAGCGAATTCATAACCTCCCCGATGCCGAAAAGCAAAGTCATCACCGCTTACGGAACCGTTGAAGCTATGTCTCTGTCCGACGGGGAAAACTATCAGGCCGAATATAAAACCGGCATGGGCGGAGGCCCGGCCACAAACCTGCCGGCGGCGTTCAGCGACCCCTCACTGGCTTATCCCGACCCGGAAGCGTCCTTAACATTCAGGCTGACCATGGGCGCGGGCGATTTTTACAATTCAACCACAACGGCGATCAGCGGAACAAAGGCCATGACGGTGCAGTCGGTCTCCCTCAAAACCGAATATGTGGCGAGCCCGGTGAGCGTGCGCGGACTCAGCTATGACACCGTAACGTCAACCTGCGCGGTCAGGACTTTCATCTCCGCAGACAACATCATCTATAACCCGAAAAACACGGCCTGGACCATCAGGACCAGCGAAAGCTCCGCCTGGCAGGCCTGGAACGGAAAAGTCGTCGTGCACCCCTATTACCGCCATTCGACCGTGCTTACGCCGGCTTCCGATATTTATACGACAGGCGGCGCGGACTGTTCGCGCGTGGGCAGAACCATCCCGCCCACTTCCTCCAGCTGGGAAGACTGGGCGACCTGCACCTCGACAGTGACGCAGTCCATATCACGCGTGCTTATGGAATATGTGCACGACTGGACACAAGGCCCCGCGCTTCTGCAAAACCGCGGCCAGCACACCGCCAATCTCCTGCCGAACGGTAAAATTATGGTGTCTGGCGGAACGAACGGCTCCGTAACTCTTAACACGGCGGAAATCATGGATCCCCGCAACCTCGGTTCAGCCAGCTGGCAAAGCGCCAGCACAATGAAGCAGTCCCGCGCTAACCATACGGCGAACATGCTGCCGAACGGAAACATACTTTTAGCCGGCGGCTATATGCAGGAAAAAACTACCGGCACACTGTCGGGCGCGGAAATTTATTATCCGGAAGACAACGCCTGGGTACCCACCACAGCCATGTGGCACGCCAGACAGGGCCACACCGCGGTTATGATACCGAAAGGAGCCTGGGGCGGACATATTCTGGTAATCGGCGGCTATTCCAGCAGCACTTACCAAAATAGCATGGAAGCCTATGATCCGGTTAACGCGCAGTGGACCGAGCTTTCGGCAACCCTGACCAACGCGCGCGCCCAGCATACCGCCACGATTCTGCACAACGGCAACATTCTGGTGTGCGGCGGACTAAACGGAACGGGCGGAACGCTTTCTTCCTGCGAAATGATAACGGTGGGAACCGGCGTGACGCCGACCTTTACGGTCAGTGCGGCGCCGTCCTTGAGCCATCCCCGGCACTCGCACACCGCGACGCTTTTGAGGGACGGACGGGTTCTCATAGTGGGCGGCAACGACGGCGCCAGCGAAATTAAATGGCGCGACGGCAACCCCACTTCCGAAATTTCCGTAATGAACGCGGCCGGAAACGTGGCCAGCTGGTCAATCGGCACGCCCAATCCCGGAGGAGAAATAGCCACGGGACAGGAACTCATCATAGGCCGGCAGAACCACACGACATCACTGCTGCCGAACGGAAAAATCCTGGTGTTCGGCGGCGTGACCGGCTTGCGCCAGACGATACCGGAAGAGGAAAATTTCAATACCGATTTCAGCACCTGGTCTTATCACAAAAACAGCGACACGAGCGGAAACCGCGGTTACCACACCACGGTAATAACATCCAGCGGAATCATCGTCTCGATCGGCGGTTACGACGGTAACGCGTACACGAATACGACCGTTTACCGCTACTTCATGGCAACCCCCGACTCGAATGACCCCAATGCCTCGGCCGCCACGGGCTTTTCGGTAAGGCAGCCGTCCTCGGTCTCGATCAACAACGAACTCATCTCGCAGATATCAACGGTGACGCTTATGAGCGGAGCCTCCAACTTTTTCGGGCTGAGCGAAGCGTCCGGCGGCGGAACGGGCGGACAGAACAGCTATCACGCCCACCCCCGCGTTTATGTTTACATGATGGACAACCCGAGCGGCTTCATGCTTGATTTAAGCACCAGGCCGTTTGCGGACACATCAATGGGGAACACGAACTGGGACCAGGTCCGCTCATCCATCACGTTCACCACGCCACAGCTTCCCTACGGCTGGTATCAGTTCCGGGCGGCGAACACGGCGCTCTACTCAAACGGAGTTACCGCTTTCGTCAGCAAACCCAAACCCACGGGCACGGTAAACTCCCTCACCGCGCCGGCGAAATCAACGGACACGATAACCTGGTACTGGGACTGGACGCTCGGCGCGTTCGCAAACACCGAAGGCTTCACGGTGCGCGCTTCGTCTAATAACGTGTTTATCGCCACAGTGGCTTATGACGCCGCCGCAACCAACACCGGCTTCGTTCAGACCAGCCTGGAACCGAACACGGAAATCTCGGTCAAGGTAGGGCCGTACAACCTAAGCGGCACGGGCAGTCTTGTAAACTCGGCCACCTATTATACTTACGCCAACGTTCCCGCCGCGCTTGCCATTGCCAGCGCGACGTTCAGTTCCGCCAGCCTGGAATGGAACCAGAACCATAATTCGGCTAAAACTATTTATGAAGTTTCAATGGCGCGTGAAAACAGTTTTTCGAGCAATGTGTCCACGCCCATTCCGTTCTCGATGGGCCTTTCGACAAACAATATCGTGATAACCAACCTCAACCCCGGCTCCAACTATTATTTCCGGGTGCGCGCCCAAAACGGAGCGGGGGAAACAACCGACTTCTGCTGCAAAGACGGTTCCGGGATTTATCCGTCCACCAGAACGATCTCCTCTCCCACCGGACTGGAAGGCGTGGCAAACGGAACAACGACGCTGCGCTGGTCCTGGCAGCCAGCCACAAGCGCGACCTATTACGAAATCTACGCCACCACCGCAGAAGTGCGCATCGGAACAACGACGCAGATAAGCCATGTGGCGCCTTCGTTTATCACGGTCGGCCTGTCCACCAACACGGCTTATTCTGTAAAGGTGAGGGCGGTTAACAATGACACCATGTCCACCATTTACAGCGCATTTACGATGTCGCCAACTGTCTATACTCTTACGGACGAACCGGCCCGTTACGGCAGCAGTGACCAGTCCATCATCATAACGAAAGACCAACTGGACACCTTCTGGATCGGCCAGACGAACCCGACCGGCACCCAATATAACGTGCAGATAGCGACCTCATCGGATTTCACTACTGTGCTGCAGACGCAAAGCGTCACCCAGCTGGCCGCCTCGGCCTATATGACGGCGCAGTTCGCGGGACTGACCCCGAACACTCCTTATTATGTACGGGTGCAGTCGGTCAACGGGGACGGCGTGCAGGGCGGCTATGTGCTTATTTCAACAGCCCCCAAGTATACCAGCCCTTCGGCTCCGGCAAATTTCCAGCCGTCGAACATAACGTCGTCCGGCCTGACGCTTACCTGGGACGCCAACGGCAACCCGTCCGACACGAAATACCAGATAACTTATTCAACCTGGGCCTCAAATCCCAATCCCGCGTCCTACATAGCGTTCGCGGACAACCACACCAGCACAACAACCGCCGTGACCGGCTTATGGACTAAAACCACTTATTATTTCTTTATCGGCGCGAAAAACAACGCCCCGGTGGAGGATGACAAGAATTATTCGGCCACGATCTCCATGTCGCCGCAGTATATCCTTACGCTGGCCGGACCGACCGGGACATCGTCCGGCTCCATTTCCGGCATCGCGTCACAGGGCGTAATCAGCGGCAAACTGCCCACGGGCCGCGATATAACGATCACCATTCCGGCAAGCAGCTTCACCAACGGCGCTACGGAAATATCGCTGGCGGAACTGGGCAACCAGGCGCTTTGCCCCGGAGGAATTCCGATAGTGTTCGAAATGCTGACCACCGGCGAAGCCCAGCCCAGGACCCCGGTCACTTTCGAATTCAGTTATGACTCCACGGAACTGGCCAGCCGCGACAAAAGCAAACTGGTGCTGGCGCGCTACAACACCGTCACACGGGAATGCCTGCCTCTGCAGACTACGGTTTACCAGGGCAGTTCCCGCAAAATCGTGACGGAACTGAACCATTTCTCGAAATTCCAGGTCGTGGAAGTGACCGCGCCCACAAACCTTAACAGCGTGTTCATCTATCCCAATCCGTTCTATCCCAACAGGGGCGACGGCTTTGTGACGTTTAACAATCTGCCGCAAAGCACTTCGTTGCGGGTATACACGCTTACCGGAGAGAAAGTCTGGGAAGGCTCCAAAAACGCCGCCGGACCGATCGTATGGGACGGACGCAACTCATCGGGCGAACCCGCCGCCAGCGGAATATACCTGATTGTTATAGACGGGGCGGGCGAGAAGAAAATTTACAAAGTCGCGATTGAGCGGTAGGCTTAACGGAAAGCGAAAATGATAAAAACCATAAAGACAATAGCGAAGAAAACTGCCAGCTGCGCGATATGCGGGCTGGTGGCCGCCTCAACCGCAACACCGGCATTCGCCGCGGCTTTTAACGGCAGCGCGGTCGGCACCACGGGAGCTTCCTTCTTAAACCTTGGAGTGGGGGGAAAAGCGATGGGCATGGGCGGGGCTTACACAGCCGTAGCGGAAAACGCCTCCGCCGCCTACTGGAACCCGGCGGGCCTGGTGCAGATAAACAAAATGTCGGCCATTTTCATGCAGGCTTCGTATCTGGCCGATATCAATTACCAGTACGCGGCGTACGCGCAGAGAATAAATTCCGAAACCGTTATCGCCGGCTCCATAATGCTGACAGATATAGGAAAGATAGACAGAACGGACGTTTCAGGCACCGCCCTGGGCGACACCTTCAGTCCGCGCGACCAGGTGTTCTCGCTTTCCTACAGCCGAGCGATACAGGAACTGTCGGACAAGGACCATGACCTTTCGCTGGGAGTCACGGCCAAATACTACTCTTCGAAGATTGTGGACACGGCGAGCGGCGTGGCGTTTGACCTGGGCATCATGGCGTATTATTTTCCCACCATTCCCTACCGGCTGGCCTTTGTCATGCAAAATCTGGGAAGCGGCCCGAAATTCGACCAGGAGCGCAGTCCGCTCCCGCTGACCTTCAAGGTCGGCGGCTCGATCTCCCCGTTCAGAAACCTGCTGGTCAGCGTGGACGGCATTATTCCGCGCGGCAACTCCGTTTACGCGGCGGCGGGCGCGGAACTGAGCATGGAGCCGTATGAAAAATCCAGAATCAGCCTGCGCGCCGGCCTAGACACCCAGAAAATGAGCATAACGGGCGGCACCAGCGGCATATCGCTGGGCATGGGAATGGCGCTGCAGTTTTTCACGCTGGACTACGCCTACGTGCCAATGGGCGAACTGGGCAGCACGCACCGTTTCTCGCTCAGTTTCGATTTCCCGTTCTGGACTCCGCTGTTCCAGCGCAGAGACCGCAGCGTGTTCAGCAGTGTGGAACAATTTGTAGTACCGAATAAATAATAGTAGAATTGTTAACCGGCCGGATCTTGCGTCCGCCCGCAGCTTAGTTTTACGATGAAAAAACCGGAGCCGCTTATGCCCGCGACAAAAAAAACCAGCGCGAAAAAAGTCTCAAAAAAACCCGTTAAAAAACCGGCGCCAAAATACGCCGCGAAAAAAATTTCTATAAAACACGCGGGCAAAAAACCCGTTAAAAAACCGGCGCCGAAACCGGCGAAACACGCCGCGAAAAAGCCCGTAAAAAAACCGGCGGCCAAACACGCCGCGGCGAAGAAACCAGTTTTCAAGAAACCGGCGCCGAAAGCCCCGGAGAAAAAACCTCTTCCCAAACCGGTTGTAAAAAAGGAAACGCCGAAACCGGAAAAAATAAAAAAACCGGCCAAGCCGCCGATGAAACCGGCCGCACCAAAGGAACCGCTTAAATTCCGCTCGATCCCCCTGCCGACCTATAAGGATCCGAACGCGGACACGATACCCGTAGTCGTCACGAAAAAAGTGACACAGATCGAACTCACAAAAGAGGAAATTGCGGAGATAAAAACATCCCTGACTCTATTGCGGGACGAAGTGGTGAAACGCATCGCCGAGAAAAAATCCCTCGATATGCCGGAAGCCGAGGTGGGCGACCCCATAGACGTGGCGACACAAAGCCTGGACAAGGAAATACTGTTCGAAGTGACCGATAACGACCACATCGTTGTAGACCAGATTGAAGCCGCGCTAAGGCGCATTGAACTCGGCTCCTATGGAATCTGCGAAGCCTGCCGCTGCATCATCCCCAAAAAACGGGTCAAGGCAATGCCGTTCGCCAGATACTGCATCAACTGCCAGACCAGCACGGAAGCCGCGCCTGTCGGCACTATCGAGTAAATTTGCCACGGCATGAAAAAACCGCCCTTTACAGGGCGGTTTTTTTATTTGCAAGAAAACAGGCTACTGCGCGTTAAGGGTGTCCAGCTCCCGGTAAAATTTTCGGACCGGATCCGGCGGACCGGACAGTTCCACCACCGTGCCCCTGAAATCTTTGGCCCTGGCTCTGATAAGGAAATAATCCTTATTCCCGCCCAGTTCAAACCCTTCCGGGCGGTAAACATTGAGCAATTCCGAACGGAATTTTTCCGGGTTTCCGGTCAGGGAGGCCAGCCGGCCTATATCGTCGGTATAAAAACCGGCCTTTTCCTTATGCAGAGCCTGCAGGCGGGCAAGCCCGTAAAGCCCTTTCCGCGCGGTTTCTATGCGCGTCATATCCGTCTGGGTATACTGCATGAAGGAGGAATAATACCAGCACCAGACCATAAACCAGAACATCACCCAGGCAAGCACAAAAGTGAAAACGCTCGAGACTACGGAACGGTGCCGCGTTTTTTCCACAAAAGTGTGCGCCATCCTGTCATGCAGCGCCAGACCGGAAAAAAGCGCCATGATATAACCGATATAAAAAAGCGCGCTGCTGAGAAAGTATCCCGCCGCGCGCACAAAAGATTGGAAAACGGTAAGATCGCCGCCCTCGTAAGTCCTGACCTTCAGGCCGAGAATGGCTTTCCCCAGGGTAACGCGTCCGCCGGCGTTAAAAACGGTAAGATAAACCACATAAATGAAAATCCACAAGAAATTCCATTTCATCAAAAGCTGGCTGGAATAGGCGCGCCCGGTCGAGGAAATGAAAAAATAAAGCGACAGGTAAGATAAAAAGAGGAAAGGCAGGCCGTCAAACATATAGGCGACAAGCCTTTCTGAAAAAGAAGCCAGCACGGGACGCTGCGGCTCCTGCGCGGGCGGGACAAATCCTTCCGGGTTCTGGTCCTGAGGGTTATCGCTTGCATTCATATATTGACACAATTATATAATAAAATAATCCCGCGCGCGCAAGGTGCCCGTATCGTTGTCACATGTATATTGATATCAATGGTCCAAAATTGCTATTTTTTATATGTATGCGGCAAGGAGAAAGCTGATGAAATGGTTTATATTATTCATAATTTTCGTTTTTGGCCTGTTTATGATGTTTAAGCAGCTGGTCAAAAACACGCACAAGGAAAAAGTCCAGACCAGAAGCATAACGGAACAGGAAGCGCAGAACATGGTGGAACAGGAAGTTCTGCCGGAAAAAGTCTCCGAACGCATGCAGAATTCATTCATAACACCCGAAACAAAAGCCATGCTTGAGGAAATGAGCGCGAACCCGTTAAGCAAACTGCGCTGGAGCTCGGTTGAAATGCTTTACAGAACCGGGGCGCCTAACGCGGCCGGGCTGATAAAAAAAGTGCTCGCCTCCGAATTAAACTCGGAAATGAAGAAGAATACCGTGGCAATGCTAAACGAGTATAAGGACGCGGAAAGCCTGAGCCTGCTTAATACCGCCGCGCACGACTGGGACAAGGACGTGCGCAAAGAGGCTGTACGGGCCATGGCCGGCTTCGCCAACGTGGCGACGATACCTCTTCTGACCGGTATAATTAAAGCCGACAACAGCCAGGAAGTGAAGACGGAGGCCATGTCGGCCCTGCAGACGGTGACTTCAGCGCTGGAAGGGAAAAAACGCTTTTTACTGACCACGGTCAAGGTGCCCGTAGTAAGCACCGACACCGCGAAGTAGTTTTACTTTACCGAAGGAGCCAAGCCAATGGAAATGGACGTAAGGGAAATAAGCAGAAAAGTTAAGGAAGAGAGCATTTTTCTTCAGGACCTGAGAAGAGAGATAGGCAAAGTCATAGTGGGCCAGAACGAACTGGTGGACAAAATGCTTGTCGCGCTTCTGGGCAACGGGCACATTCTTATCGAAGGCGTGCCCGGCCTCGCCAAAACACTGGCGGTGAAAACGCTGGCCGAAAGCATAAGGGCGAGTTTCAGCCGCGTCCAGTTTACGCCGGACCTGCTGCCGGCCGACATTACCGGAACTCTTATTTTCAATCCGAAAGACGGCACCTTCGCCCCTAAAAAAGGGCCCATTTTCGCGAACATGGTGCTGGCCGATGAAATCAATCGCGCGCCCGCCAAGGTGCAAAGCGCCCTGCTTGAAGCCATGCAGGAACGCCAGGTTACCATTGGCGACAGCACCTACCGCCTCCCCAAGCTTTTCATGGTGCTGGCGACCCAGAACCCCATTGAGCAGGAAGGCACCTATCCCCTGCCGGAAGCGCAGGTTGACCGCTTCATGCTCAAGCTGGAAATCACCTATCCCACGAAGGCCGAGGAAAAGGAAATTCTGGACCGCATGTCGCACAATATCACGCCCAAAGTTTCCCAGAATATAGATCCCGAGCATATCCTGGCCGCCCGCGAAGTGGTGGACGCGGTTTATGTGGACGAAAAAATCAAGAATTACATAGTTGACCTCGTTTTCGCGACCCGCCAGCCGGAGAATTACCGGCTTGACAAAATCCGCTCGTGGATACGCTACGGCGCCAGCCCGCGCGCCACGATATACCTCACAGTCGCGGCGAAAGCGTTCGCTTTCCTAGACGGGCGCGGTTACGTCACGCCGGAAGACGTGAAAGCCATCGGCTTTGACGTGTTAAGGCACAGAATCCTCATGACTTACGAAGCGGAAGCCGAAAACATCACCCACCTGAACATTCTGCAGACGGTGTTCGAAGCGGTTGACGTGCCCTGATAATAAAATGCTGCCATCGGAAATATTGAAACGGGTCAGGCAGATTGAGATAACGACCGGCAAACTGGTTGCTGAAACCTTCGCCGGGGAATACCTCAGTGTGTTTAAAGGCCAGGGCATGGAGTTCTCCGAAGTCCGCGAATATTCGCCGGGCGACGATATCCGCTCCATTGACTGGAACGTCACCGCGCGCCTGGGCAAACCTTACATTAAACGCTTCATGGAAGAACGCGAACTCACGCTGATTCTGGCGTGCGACGTGTCCGGCTCGCAGTTCTTCGGCTCGCATAACCGGTTTAAAAGCGAAGCGGTGGCCGAACTGTCGGCCCTGTTCGCATTTTCCGCGCTGAAAAACAACGACAAGGTCGGCCT
>Ga0172379_10010476_pt1 | contig 11215 bp, 10 predicted proteins | sample GrowelOW334metaG_FD_119756 | JGI IMG/M metagenome (GOLD analysis project Ga0172379, IMG submission 119756) | Groundwater microbial communities from an aquifer near a municipal landfill in Southern Ontario, Canada - Groundwater well OW334 metaG | ecosystem: Environmental > Aquatic > Deep... | reverse complement strand
TCAATGATTTCCGCTATTTTTTCTTGAATCGGAATCGCTTCTTCTTTTGAAATGTCCAAGATTAAGGCGGCGCACCTTTTTTGAATCGCCGCATTTCCGGTACGGAGACCGGCGTCTATGAGAGAAGCCTGTTCTTGGGCGGGCGCGCATCGGATCATTGCGACGCACTCCGTTTGTATCTCCGAAATTCCGCTTTCAAACCCCTTCCGTATAAGCGCAGACCTCTCGTTTTTCGGGGCATATTCAATCATTCGCGCGGATATTCGTCCCGCATTTGCATTTCCAGTATTCATTCCGGCTTGTATGAGCGGGGATATTTTTGCATCGGGGGCATGTCTGATCATCCATGCGCAATCTTCTTTTTCTTCCTCGTTGTTGTGCGCGAAACCTTGCTTAACCAGCAAAGCGGCTTTTTCGCGGAGCGGTTTCTGTTTATCATCCGGAGCATATTCAATCATATCCGCATATGTTTTTTTCTGTTTTGCGCTACCGCCGGCAAATCCCTCTTCTATGAGCAGGGCGACTTTCGCGCGGAGCGGTCCTTGTTCGCCATCGGAAACCCTCCCTATGGCGCGGGCGAACTCTCTTTGAGCTTCCGGATTTTTGCTTCGGAGTCCGATTTTCACAATAGACGCTCTTTCCTCCGGCGACACATATCGTATTGCTCGCGCGCTTTCTTTTAAGACATCGGCATTATCGCTTAAGAGGCATGAGCGAATGAGTGAACTGCGCATTTTATCCGGCGCATATGAGATCATTGATACGGAATGAACCTGAAGTTCGGAGTCGTCGCTCTTGAGCAGATTGGTAACAAGAGAGGCGATTTGTTCGCGCAACGGCATTTTTTCTTCCTCCGAAGCAAGATATTCAATCATTTCGGCGCCCTTTTTTTGAATATCCGGAATGGGGATGAAAAGGGCATCGCGGATAAGCGAAGCTTTTTTGTTCTCCGGGGCGGACGCAATCTTCCATGCGCACACACTTTGAATTTCTTGATTTCCGTTCGCAAAACCGGCGCGGATAAGTCCGGCTTTTTCTTCATCCGGCGCATCATCAATTTTTTTCCGGTACGAAGAGGCGGAGTTTTTAATCAGATTTTCAATCGTTCCCCGAGAGGCTTCTTTATCCTTTTGATATCTCCGAAAAGAATGCGCGGTTATGGCGTCGTGGCCGGAAATTTCGTACATTTGCACATATGGCGGCAGGGAAGCGCCTCCCTCTTCTTTTTCTTCCTGTTTTTGTATTTCCATATCTAACAGTTTAACACAGGAAAGAGATGTGAAAAAGAGCCCGTTTCAAATTGTCTCAAGAGTGTGGAAAGGTCGGCGAAGTGTGATATAATGCGCTCATGAAAACGATTCGCGTTGCCGCCGCTCTGCTGTTTGATGATCACAAAAACTTTCTCATTGCGAAGAGAGCTTATGGTCAATTTGCCGGAAAATGGGAATTTCCGGGAGGAAAAATTGAAGAAGGAGAAACCGAAGAAGATGCGATTATCCGGGAAATGAAAGAGGAGCTTGATGTAGATGTCGTTCCCGAAAAAGTTGTCGGCGTTTTTTCTCACGCGCACGATGAGCGTATCATTGAGCTTGTTCTCGTTCGCTGTTCTCTCGCCACGCCCTCGCAAAAAATCGTCTCCGACGGAAGCCATGCGGAGCATGCGTGGGTTCAACTTCCCGACTGCGAGAATTTTGATTTCGCCCCGCTTGACCGCGAGATTGTTGATTTTTTGAAACAGGCCGAACACGATACATTAATCAAGCGTTGTTGACCACCGTTTGGGTACAAAAACTCGGAATATCAAAGGGGTGATGAAGGGTAATCTCGGTTTCATTTTGGATGGCGAACCTGGGGATTCCAAATAATAGCAAAAAAAATTTGACAATTTATACACATCGGTGTATTATTCTTTTCAGAAATACGCAGAGGAGGTTACTTATGTATTGGAATTATCGCGTTGTTCACAAAGTGGAAAAAGGGGAGGAATCGTTTGCCATTCATGAAGCATTTTATGATTCGGGAAAAGAACATCCGCATTCCATTACGATGAATGGAATTGCGCCGTACGGCGGAAGCATTGAAGAATTGCATTCTGATATGGAAAACATGATGAAAGCTTTTGACAAGCCGGTTCTGGAATATTCCGACTTTTAAATCGCTCCGATTTTTACCGGAGCGATTTTTTTTATTCGGACGCTGTGTTGAATAATCCCCAATCCTTTTTGAAAAAATATTTTGAGAGGTGAAAGATGGTATACGTGATGAAGAATGCGGAAAGGACGTCAATGGAATAGTGGACGTGTGCCATAAGAACGATGGCGCCGAAAAAGACGGCGGTCAGGGTGAAGAGAACGCGCAAGCGGATGTCTTTTCCGAAAACGAGCGCCATTAAAAAGGGAAGTCCCGTGTGCGCCGAGAAGAAAAGATCGCCGCCGAAAGTGAAATCGCGGATAACTTTTGAAGAATAATCAAGCCCAAGTCCTTCCACCGACGGGCCGATATGGGTGAGTGTTATAAAAACGGCGCGAATGATTATAAAAAACGCGATGCTTTTCAAGACGAACGGAATTCTTTTTGGCCGATTCAAGCAAAGAATAACGACGAATCCCCACAGCACGAGCGGACCGTAAACGAAGATGGTATCAACGTCGTAGACGCGAATATTGTCCAGGATGATATCTGTTACCGGATTGCTCGCTTTAATCGTAGCGTATATTCCGGCATAATAATTCGCAACAAACGAAAGACCGAGAAAAATACACGAAAGAAACGCCGTGGAAAGCGATTGCGCGTCAGACCAAAAATCTTTGTGGTTTTTGATGATATTCTTCATGTTTTTATCGTATATCGGTGTATTTTTGCGTTGTCGGTTTATGAAAAAACGCTTCGGAAATGTAATTGGACATATATAAAAGAGAAGTTGTCAGCATTCCTTGCCCCGCAAGGCGGCGTCCCGAGGTGTACATTATGAATTTTGCGCTGAATTTCACCTTTCCGAACGCATGCGCCCGTCTCGCGACATTCGTGTCTTCGCCGTAAAATTCTATCGCCGTGTCAAATCCTTTCATTTTTTCAAGCACGCTTTTGCGAATGGCAAAATTGCCTCCGACAACCATATACCCGAGAATGAAATAAACGGGGAATCCGAGAAGATACCAGTAGAGCTTTACGAGAAATTGTTGGTACTTTGAAATGTCATAATAAACATACGGACCGGAAAGAGCGGCGAGCGTTCCATTTTTTGCAAATTCATCCCGCACCGTTTCGCACCAGCCCTTCGGCATTTGCGTATCGGCATCCACAAAAGCAAGAATATCACCGCGCATTTCTTCAAACGCCCTTTGCCGCGCTCTCGTTAAGCCCTTTTTTTCTTCCCGCACGACGCGAACGCCGGGGAATTTTGCCGCCACCTCCGCGGTTTTGTCGGCGCTCGCGTTATCAATGACGAGTATTTCAAAAAAACCGCCGTCCGAATTTTTTATCGCATGGTCAAGACACGTTCCGATATATTTTTCCTCGTTGTACGCGGGAATGGCAAGTGTGATTTTCGGTTCCATATGTCTATATGATAAACGAGAGAAAAATTTTTAGCAATCGTTTCGGCTGTGATTACGGTTTTTTTGAAATATACCGCCGCCAGAAGCCCCTTAAAGTAAGTTTTTCTTCAAAAAAATCGGGATCATTTCGCTTCCACACATAATACGCGACAAAGAGCGCGATAATCCCGAAAACAACAGCAAGCACGTTTTTCTGCATTAGGGCGAGCGCTTTGTCATAATTTTTTCCGAAGAGATAGCCGACAATAAGAAATTCGCCGATGCCGACGAATACGCCCGGAATATTCCATGCGATGAATTTGCGATACGACATTTTGTACGTGCCGGCAAGAAACGGAGTAATCCACGAAAACGGCCCCAAAAGGCGGGCGAAAAAAATGGATTTCGCGCCGTGGTCGGCAAAGAAAGTTTCTCCTCGTTTGTAATTCGTGAAGTTAAAAACCCTGTTGTGTTCATTGAAAAAGCCGGTACCGTATCGCCGTCCGATAAAAAAACTTGAAGTATCGCCGAGAAGACCGCCCGTTATCAGCCAAAATGACACGAGCCAGATGTTGAGAGCGCCCGATCCCGCGAGGATGGAGCCGGAGAGGAAAAATACTTCGCCGTAAATGAAAAAACCGGGGCCGATGAGCGTTTCAAAATACGAACCGAAGAAAAGGACGGCGTAGGCGAGCGTTGAGTGAACCGAAAGCCAGAGCAACATTCCGTCTATGGTATGATTGAAAATATTGAGCATGAAACCGATGTAAAATTTTGTTTATCGTATCACCGGATATTCCGGCGCTTTTTTAAAAAGTTTGAACATGAGGGCGTCCCAATTCCATTTGACGAATTGAAGATTCCAGCCGACGGCATCAAAACGGCGGGTGGAAGTGGCGACGGTGTCGGTATTGAAATAAAAGAAATTGCCGTATGGAAGAAGGTCTTTAATGTACTTCAAGTCCTCCGCGAGGGTAATGCCTTCGTCAAAGCGCGCCTTGTTTTTTAGCGACGCCCGCGCTATTTGTATGGCATAGGAAGTGTTGGTCGCTTTGTGCCCCCAGTTGTAGAGATAAAACCAGAGCCGAGCGTACAGCTTTTTGTTTTCTATCGGCTGTACCGCCGTTGTCCCTATCGCAAAATTTCGTTTTTCGTTCTTGCGGAGAAATTCGGCAAGGTCGTCAAGAAAAGACGATTTAAGATGCGTGTCGGCGTCAAGATACACGATCCAGTCGCTGTTCGCGCAAATCACTCCGAGGGCGAAATTTTTCGCTTTTGAAACTCCTTTGAGGGCGACGCTCATCGTTCGGATGTTTTTATCGTCAAATTTTTTCGCGACCTCATACGTCCGATCATTTGAACCGTTTTCAACGACGAGCGTCTCAAAAAACTCTCTCGGGTAAGTGAGATTTTTGATATGCTTCAAGGTCGTTCCGATGTATTTTTCTTCGTTGTGGGCGGGAATGATGACGGAAAAAAAATACGGCTTCGGATCGTTGTTGCGTTCTTCGGCGAGCATACTCATAGTATACCCGAAAACCGTCATTTTCGGAAATGCGGAATTTTTTTCCGCTTAAGACACCTGAGTTTTGTTCATCAATATTGCCGATTTATCCCCGTGTTTTTTTAGCATAGCAATATGCTTTTTGGTATAATAAAAGCAGGGATTATAAATAAATTTTTAAAATAAACGCATGAAGAAAAAGTTTTTGGAGTTACCCGTTCATCACAAGATTTTTTTTGCGACGGTCGCATTGATGATACTTTCAGCTTGCACTTTCGCCGGAATTTTTTATGCCCGCAAGGCGTTTACCTCTCCCGCGCCTTCTTTTCCAGTCGGTTTCCGCGCATCGTCTGATCCGTTTCAAAGAAAAGGAGAAATAAGTGGAACCGGCGCGCATTTTGCCGTTACTGACAGCGAATATCTGAACGTTACGATTGGCAGTACGGAAACCGTTGACCTTAAACTGACCTCAATTCCGAAAGTCATAACGATGATGATTGAGGCAACCACCCCTTCGGCAAGCGGAGGGCAGGCAACCCAAATCACCCTCTCCGGCTTGCTCAAAAACACCACCTACTACAAATACGAAGACGACTATCATCATCTCGTGCAATTCACGTCAGACAACAACGGGGCGTACACTTACGCGCAAGACATAAGCGCCCGCCATTTCGTCTTCATCCAAACCGTAAAAAGCACGAAATTCATTTCGGATACGGGAGGCGATTGCGCAACAATCGGAACGTGGAATCAATCAACCAAAACCTGCACGCTCACTCAAGACATAAGCGAAACCGTGTCAATTGACGGCAACGGCATCACGCTTGACGGAAACGGACACGCGATAACGATAACTCCGGAATACACCGCCACCGGAGTGCACATGTCAAGCAAAACCGGCGTTACCGTAAAAAACCTCACTATCAGAAATGCCGGCATGGGTATTGTCATTCATCAAACCGACCATGGCTTTTTCCGAAAAAACACTCTCGCGAATAACGGCATGGGCATCTACCTTGCCGGAGGATACAATCTCATTGATGATCGCAATGTTATTTCAGACAGCATTTCGGACGGCATATATCTCAATTATGCCGACGGCAATACGATAAAAGATAACACCGTAAGGAACGGCTCTTTCGGCATAATTTTTGACGAATCATACGGCAACCGTATTCAGAACAATACGGTTGAGGAAAATATCGGAAGAGATATCGGGGTTATTCCTTCCGATTCGTCCGTCTGCAACAACACCATAACCGGCAACATCGGCTCGGGTGGTCGCCCCATCGGATTCTTCAATTCTCCGACAACCTTAAACAGTGGCACCTTCTCCGAACTCATTCTCTGTAATGCCGACGGCTCCAATCTCCGCAACGTAACGGTGAAGGGTTCGGCGAGCAAGCGGAACAACGGTTTCTTTCTCCTGTACACCGACCGTTCAAATTTCACCGACCTGACATCCGATGATGATTATTTCGGCATGACGGCAAGCGACTCAAACGGAAACACGTTCAAAAATATGACCGTCGGAAGCAATGCGCGCGAATCCGTTTCTTTCAGGGATTCCGATTCAAATGTCATAAAAGGTCTTTCCGTGCATAACGATTATGCGGGAATTTCTTTGTCAAACGCGGACAGCAATGAATTTGACGGAACCGTATTGAATGGCGAGAAGCAAATCGGCATCTATTTTTCAGGAAGCGCATCCAATAACCGTATCCATAATTCCACAGTCACCGGTGAAAGTGTTATCCTTTTAAATATATATGACACCCTGAGTTCCAATAACCTTATTTACAATAACAATTTTATAGGCAACAGTCAGGTAACCGATGCCGATGGAAACTCCTTCAATCTCACAAAACCCATCGGCGGGAATTACTGGAGCGAGTACGATACTCCTGAGGAGGGGTGCGCCAATGAAAACAATGATAGCTTCTGCGACGCGCCGTATGTATTTGAAGGAGGGAGGGACAATCTCTCTTGGACGGTACAAGATGAGTGGAAAGGTGGAACGGGTGCGGATTCTTTTTGGACGGAAATTACGAGCGAAACCGGAGCGTTGATTTTGCGAAACGGACACTCGCTCGCAAGCGCCCCGCTGAAACAATTGCCGAACGGCTGGGCGATATTTGTTAAAAACACAAAAGACAACAGCGGAAATATCGTAACGGCGGACGGTTATCGCTGGTATCAAGTGAAAGACGAAACCGACGGAACGCAGGGCTGGATGCAGGCGGGAAAATGGGCGAACGGAATGTTTACGTACAAGTATTTGAAGTATGACGAGAGGGACTTAAGCGGGGTTTCTCAAACACAGCACAATGACCTTAATGAACGAAAAAGCATCATTACTCAATCTGTAGACGATTATTACAACAATTCAAACACGGTTGCGGGTCTTAAAAATAGCGATGACAATGGGAATGGGATATCACTTTTGAAAAGAGCCGGTTTCCCGGAGCCGTTAATATTGGCGATTTTGGCACAGGAATCGGATATTATAAATTTCAATAATGAATATGTAAGTGGTGATTACGGACATGGAATCAGCCAAGTAACATTAACCAACCATGATCCAAAAAATGTTTGGGGCAGTAACGATTATGATAATCGCGGAGCGGGCAGTCAGATTCGGATTTATCCGTGCTCGGGAACGGGTCTTTTGTATAAAAATTGCTACACCAATCCGGAATTGCTCGTTCCTCACAACTACAAAACTGCGCCTGATGGCAATTTATACAAATTTTATACGAACACGAAACAATCAATCTATTCTAACATCAAAGATGGAATGAAAGTTCTTAGAGATAAATTCAAGATATATTATAATAATCCGTACGTATATGAAAATAAAACGTGGTCAGGAAAACTTAAGGGGGATACTAAAATATACACAATAACTAAATCAGAAATGGGTGTACTTCTCGGGGTGCGAGGATATAATGGCTTCGGATTGACTTCATGTAAGAGATTTGATACTACGCCATATCCGTCACAGGTTGCTTCTAAGTTACAAAACATAAGCGTGATTTTTCCGGGAATCATATACGATAATTCAAATAATCTGATTGAAAAATTAAAGCTGGTTGACCAGAATAAAACAATCATCACTATTTGCAGTCCCGGAGATCTCAATATAATAGATTCCGAAGGAAGAATAACAGGTATGTCCACTACAACTTCACCAAATGTGTTTTATGACAACAACACGGGAAAACAAGCTGAAGTCCTTATGCCGGAAGGAGAAGAACGGTATCAAGTCGTTGGTACGGAAACGGGAAATTACTCCGTGTATTTTGATAATTCCAGTGAAACAGGAACATCATCAGTGGAGCTTCAAAATATCCCTCTTTCTTTGAAAGAAATCTATACCTATCAAATTGATTGGGGGAAAATTGATCAAGGTCAAAAAGGCGTAACCGTTGGAATAGACAAAAACGGCGATGGAATCATTGAGAAAACCATTACAGCCACGGCTGAATCAGTGAGCGATGAACTCCGCTTGCTGACCGGGACTATCGTTGATATTAATCCCAACACCGTTAACAGAAAGGACAAAAACGGAGTCATTACCGCATATATAGAACTTCCATCGGGATTCAGCGTAAATACGATTGATAAAACAAGCATAATGCTCAACGGCATACCGGCAAACGCAAAACCGATGGCGATAGGGGACTATGACAAAGACGGCATACCGGACTTAATGGCGAAGTTTGAACGCAGTGCGATACTTCCAACAATACCTGCCGGAAACACCGCCACTTTAACCGTGTCGGGAACGGTACTTCATAAGGGCAAAACATTTTCCTTTGAGGGACAAGATGTCATAAAAGTAATTCACTAAACAAAAAAATATGAAAAATACATATATTATTGCAGTTAGCGTTTTTGTTCTTTTGAGCATTGGAATCGGCGGATATTATGTTTCAAAAAGCAAGCCCGCCGTTGCGCCGACAGAACAGAATCGGCAAAATATGAGTGCCGCAACCACACCGAAAACCGAAACATCAATAAAAAAAGAATTATCAAAGGAATACGAAATTAAACCGAATGGAGTATATTATGAAGGAAGATTGATTGACATTGCTGATCCTCAAACATTTGAAGTTTTAAACAGATTTATTTCTAAAGATAAAGAACAGGTATATTATCAATATCTGAACGAAGCTAGCAATGTGATATTTTTACCACTTAAAAATGCCGATCCTCAAACTTTTGAAATTCTGAGTGATTGGTATGCGAAGGACAAGTTTAAAGTATATGCTTCTTTGGATTATTCTACATCAATATTGAGAGATGCCGATCCGCTAACCTTTGTTGCTGTAGACGGATATTATGGAAAAGATAAAAACAATGTTTATTTTTATGGGATTAAAATTAAAGAAGCGGACCCTGCGACATTTGTTGGTTACGGTGTGAAAAATGCCCAATATGCCAAGGATATAAAAAATGCATACTACAGGAACGAAATCATTCAAGGAGTTGATTTAAAAACATTTAAAGTCATAGACGGTAAATTTTCTAAGGACATAAAACATGTTTATGTTTGGGGTGAAATAACGGGAGGTGCCGACCCTTCAAAATGCACGATGGATAATCTGATGGGATGCGAAGGTCAATAACGATAAGAGAGATTCCGAGCAATCATGATTGAAAAAACCATCACAACCACTGCGGAATCAGCGAGCGATGAACTCCGTCTTTTGACCGGAACCATCGTTGATGTTGACCCCGACACCATTAACCGACAAAACAAAAACGGAACAATCACTGCGTACATAGAACTTCCGTCCGGATTCAGCGCAAGCGCGATTGATAAAACAAGCATAACGCTGAATAGCATACCGGCGAATGCGGAGCCGATGACAATAGGAGATCACGATAAAGACGGCATACCGGACTTGATGGCGAAGTTTGAACGCCGTGCGGTAATTCCAACCATACCCGCCGGAAACACTGCCATTTTAACCGTATCGGGAACGGTGCTTTACAATGGCAAAACGATTTCCTTTAGCGGCGAGGATAAAGTAAAAATAAAACAATAAAAAAACATAAAATTATGAAAAAAATATTTTTAATCGTTTTTGCGGTAACAGCTATCATTGTGGCGGGGATTATGTATTCGGCATCACGACATGATAAAAGCCCGATTCCTCCTTTTGTTCAAAAAGAGCAGCCGACAGAGCAAGTGGCGACAACGACTGCCATAGCAATTGATACGTCCAATTGGGAAGTTTATAAAAACAAAACTTTTAATTTTGCGGTTAAATATCCGAAAGATTTGAAAGTCGCTGAAGATACCACTGATAGAAGTGCTTATTTTAACGTAACCGATTATCTTAATATTCCAGAAGGAGTGCCAGAAGGTAATTTATTTTTTGTGGTGGGCACCTTAGCTCAAAAAATAGATAACCCTAAGAATCTTTCGATTGACGAGTGGATGACCGTAAACGAACACTCTGTTGTGCAAGATTATTATGATCCAAAAATGCCCGAGAATAAAAAACATATTATGGTACAGGGCGAACCGGCACTTCATTTTGAACTTTCTGCTAATGCGGGATATTCTTACACAAAAAATGGATTATATGATTATATAGAATCTGCAACGTATTTTTTGCACAATGGTTATCTTTATACGATTACCTACACAATGCCACCCACTAATCCAACCCCTGAATGGAAATCTCACCCATATTACAAATATCTTGAACAATCCGTTCCAATCACCGAAGCCATCGTCAATTCTTTCAAATTCATTGATGCAAAAACAAACAATCAATAAAATAAAATTCCCATCACTCGGTGCAATCCATACTTTTGTCATGGATTGGGATGTTCTTGCTCTCGGCGGAAAAGGCGTAACCATCCAAATAGACAAAAACGGCGACGGCATCATTGAGAAAACCATTACAGCCACCGCGGAATCGGCAAGCGATGAACTTCGTTTGCTGACCGGAACTATCGTTGATGCTGACCCCAATACGCTCAGCCGAAAAGACAAAAACGGCGTTATCACCGCATATATGGAATTTCCATTGGTTATTTTATCGTTAAGGAATTTCAAAAACAGTCAACCTTGCAGGCTTAAGACGATATCGGCGAAGCCGATATCGTCTTTTTGTTTGTTTTTACTGAAACTCAGTCTGATTTTCCCTGTTTTTTG
>Ga0172379_10010475_pt1 | contig 11216 bp, 1 predicted proteins | sample GrowelOW334metaG_FD_119756 | JGI IMG/M metagenome (GOLD analysis project Ga0172379, IMG submission 119756) | Groundwater microbial communities from an aquifer near a municipal landfill in Southern Ontario, Canada - Groundwater well OW334 metaG | ecosystem: Environmental > Aquatic > Deep... | reverse complement strand
TAACAGGAGAATCAAGCCCTGTAAATAAATATATTCATGAAATCAAGTGAGATGTAGATGTCGGTGAAAGACATAATCTGATATACATGTGAACAACGGTGGCTACGGGAAGCGGATACGGTGTGGTATTTGCAACAGGCATGAATACCGAGCTCGGAAGAATAGCCTCCTTGTCACATGAAGCGATTCCAGAAAGCACCACCCTTCAAAATGAAATGCAGAATATCTCCAAAAAAGTTATCATCGGAACTATCATAGTATGTGCAGTCTTGGTCATCATAGTATTGTTCCTGCATTTTTCTGTGGAGGAAGCTTTCATGTTCGCTGTGGGTATTGCGGCGGCTATGATCCCTGAAGGATTGCCTGCAGAAGTGAGTATCGCATTGAGTTTAGCATCATGAAGATTGGCGAAAAATAATGCTTTGGTAAAACAATTAGCATCCGTTGAAACTCTTGGCTGTGTAAATATCATCTGTACAGATAAGACATGAACACTGACCAAAAATGAGATGACGGTAAGAAAAATATTTATTGGAGGAAAGATATATGAAACCACGGGAAGTGGATATGAGGCAAATTGAACTATACAACTTGATGGGACTGGTCAAACATCGCAGCAATTCATGCATGATCGGAAACAATTTTTTCTCGGATGTTTTCTCAATGCACACGCAAAAGTCAATCCGCCTGATGCAGAACATCCGCTCTGGTATGCACTTGGTGATCCGACCGAAGCGGCGTTGATTGTCCTTGCCAAGAAGATGTGATACGATGTAGATAATGTGAATGAACAATTTCCCGAGGTATATGAATTCGGATTTGATTCGGTGAGAAAGATGATGTCGAGCATCCGTAAGGTTGACGGCGAAACTATGGCATATATAAAATGATCGCCTAAGGATGTCCTCGACCATTGTGCTTTGTATTATGATGGGCAGACTATCAGAAAAATAGCCAAGAAAGATAAAGATAAGATTCTGAAAACTGTTGACGGATTGGCTGGCCAAGCGATGAGAAATCTTGCTATCGCATACAAACCCATGAGAACCACGGAGATCAATTATACCATGGAAAGCGTGGAAAGCGAATTAGTATTCTTATGAATCGCAAGTATTATCGATCCCCCAAGAGAAGAAGTCCCTGATGCTATGATCGCTGCATCCAGAGCGCATATCAAGGTGATTATGATTACATGAGATTCGGCGTTGACCGCTATGGCTATCGCCAAAAAGATCTGATTGGAAAAGGATCATGAAGAACCATTTATGGTGACGTGAGATAAAATCAAGCAGCAAAGTGATATCCAATTATTGAAAGATTTGGAAAACAGGTGGGTGATATTTTGCAGGACTTCACCTGAAGACAAACTCAGAATCGTTTCTTTGCTCAAAAGACATAACAATATCGTTGCAGTCACGGGTGATGGAATCAATGACGCACCAGCACTGAAGATGGCAAATATATGAGTAGCCATGGGAAAGATAGGAACTGATGTTGCAAAAGAAGCTTCCGAAATAGTTCTGCTCGATGATAGTTTTGCTACGCTTGTTTACGCTATCAGAGAATGAAGGATTATTTTTCAGAACATAAGAAAATCGGCCATCTTAGCCGTTGCCTCAAATGGTGGAGAGCTTTTTGCAGTATTGTTTAGTTTATTTATGGGAATGAGTTTTAAGATCCCTCTTGCCATCACTGCAGTGCAGATATTGATGATTGATCTGATGGCGGAACTGATACCGATTACCGCTTTGACATGGGATCCGCCAGCGAAATGACTCATGGAAGCTGAACCTAGGGATGTCAATCAACATATCTTTAATAAGCCCGTTATCATTGATTGGATCTGGTTTGGGATATTGATGTGAGGAATAGGATTTGTTAATTATATATTATATTTTATGTTTCATTGATTGTCTTTGCGTGGAATAAATACTGCTTGAATATCATATGCGACCGCCAATGCAGTGACCTATACAAGTATCATGGCTTGCCAGTATATGAATATCTTTTCTCTGAGAACCTGACCAGATGAATCTGTCTTTAATTCATATCTACGATCAAATAAAAAATTATTACGGGCTTTTGTAATAAGTTTTGTAGGAATTTTAGTTTTGATTTATGTGCCTGTGATCCGTGATTATTTGGGATTCGGTTCTATGAAGCTTGTGGATTGGTTATTCCCATTATCATCATGAGTGATATATCTAGCTGTCCGTGAACTACAAAAATATTTTCAGAGAAGAAAGTAAGCAACTCCCTCTTTTTAAAAAAGCCCCACAATTTCTTGCAGGGCTATTTTTCTATAATGCAATCTAATGTCTAAGTTCTAAAGTCTAACAACTATTTAGCTCTCATTAACATCAACATAACATATCCTCTAAGCTCTTTCATATCAGGATTGGTGTTTGTGATGATGGTATTTGTTTTGAGTGCATTAAGATGATTGAGATAATAAGGTTGACCGTCATTATATAAAGTACCATAAAGTGCTCTAGAAAGCACAGTGCCAAATTCAGCTCTTGTTACTTCTCCATTTGGATTGAAATTTGCTATATCTATGCCCATCAATCACAATTGGCATGCTAATTTGATATATCATTTCAATTCAACAGATTCGTTAGCAATATCATCAAATGCACAAAGCGCTCATGTATTAGGAGTTTTTCCAAGTACTTTGACTGCATAATTAACCATCATTTTTGCCATATGCGCTCTGATAAGAGTACCTTCTATATCAGCGGTTTGGATAGTTGGCATAGTAGTGATGCCAATAGTGAAAGCATAGAGATATGCGTTATTGAGCTCAGTAGAAAATGTAGATCAACTGATATTTCATTGCTTTGATCAACTTGTAGAAGCTACCCCTGTTGAACATTTACCATCATAAAAACTTGATGATGTATCTCCATTTGGACAAACATCTTTGGACAAAGAGTTTGCTCATCCACCATTACTACCGTTGTTTGAACTATTTGTAGTCTGCGTATAGGTAACAAATTTAGTGAAATGATATGTCCGGACTACAAGATCATTCCCATCATTAATAAAACATTCTCTTGGATTCACAGCATTGATATTTGTGGGAGCGTTTAGATCATTACATGTTGTATCTATAGGGTGGAAAGTAGTATCACCTCCTTCGATATATCATACCTTTTTATCCTTCTGACCAGGCATAACTAATTTGACAGCTTTATCAAAGGTCAAACATCCATCAGGGAATCAAACCTCTATTACACTTTGAACGGTATTAGTTTTGCCATTTACTGGTGTTGGAGTGACAGAACTATTTAATCTGATTGTAGGTACAGCTATGACTCCATCCCAATCACTAGGTGCTAATATATTTGTTCCATCTGATATCGCCACATTTACTGGTGTTGGAGAAATACTTGTGGTTACGTCCAGTGTAATTGCTGGCACTGTAGCAATAGTATTATCTCAAGAAGTGCTTACGGGTACAAGAATGGTGGCATTGGTAACAGTGTCTGGAATTGTTATGTCAGTTGGGTTTGTGCTAACTACTACTTGAGTTTGTCCCGTAGTCACGTCTACATTTCCTGATCACTCCAGCTGTCCTGTATTTATAGCAGAATCTATAAGTAATAAGTTAGAAGCATTGCCAGCCATATCATACACATTTATCGCAACATCATTATCCCAACTTGTACCTGAAGCGTTCGCAGTAATGATCAGTGTAGAACCCGCTCGATTATATGTAGGAGTATAACTTGCTCAGAATGTTAAAGCAGATTGAATTTGCCCCGTATTAGCGATCAATTCGCTAAAGACGAGCCCACCTGTAGTTCCTGCACTTAGACTATAATCACTGGTTCAGTCTCAAAGTGTATTCGCTGTTGCTGCAGTCTTGTCAATCCGCGTTATATTTACTATCTCACTTCATGTATTCCCTGCTAAGTCATGGAATGTGAATATAAATCATGTATTATTGCTGGTAAATATTTTTGATGTTCAGGTATTATTGGTAACGGTCACTCATGTTTTATTAAATGATATTGTCGCAGTGACGTTTTGATTGGTAAGTGATGATGGTGAGTAAGTAATTGATCCTGTCACGGGAGTTTTATCAATCCAGGTAACCGTTGCTGTCGCAGATCACATATTACCAATAAGATCATAGAATGTGAATATTCATGTGCCATTGCCTGTAAAGGTAATGCTTGTAGGATCAAGTCCTGTAATTGATTCAGAGAATCCTGTAAGCGTTACTACTACATCACCTGAAGTAAGTGAACTAGGAGTATAAATTATTCCTGTAGTAGGGACAGTCGGAGCAGTAGTATCTTTGGTAATAATTACTGCGGTAGATCAAGAAGAGACATTACCAGCAGCATCAGTAAGTGTTGTTACAAAACTATTTGCTCATTCTAGCAAATCTAAACAAGAACCGCCAAAACTTACTATAGCATAACTACCTGACGCGTTCACCGTATTTCCTCAACATACAGGAGATCAGTTTTTATATAATAAAACTGTAGTTCCTGCTTCACCGCTTCCAAAGATTGTATTTGCTGCAACACCACTTGTGGTATAATTTGAGTTGGTAATAGTCGGAGCAGACGGAGGAGTTTTGTCAATCCAATTTACCATGGCTGTATAATTTCATGTATTCCCTGCTAAGTCACTAAAGGTAAATTCAAATGAGTCATTTTCTGTAAAGATATGTGAATAGAAATTTACTCATGTTAATGTTTCAAGCCATCACGTAAGTGTTACAGTGACATCTTGATTTGTTGGAGATGTTGTTGAGTATGATCACGTAGCTGTTGGAGCGGTATTGTCAACTATAAAGGTAGCCCCTGATGTCGGAATATTTATTACTGTATTGCCTACGAGATCAGTTGCACAGACACCATCACAATCAAGCGTAATCGTTCCTGTTCCATTACCCGTTCCTATTCCATTACCTGGAATCTCTGGATCATAATAATAATGGGTAGCGTCAATTCTTATCATTGGACCAAAAGTGCTCGCGATGCCAACGTTTCCTGTATAGGTTATCCTAATCGCTGGTGCATTAGTGATTAATACGTCCTCATCAAAATTAGCGGTAATTCTTAAAGCATCCCCTTGCTTAACTGCATGATTAATAGAATACGTAATGTATGCTGTTGGCGCTGTTGCATCTATGCTATACGAAAGAATATTTGAAGAAGTGGCATTTGGATTTCCCACTATATCTCAGAAAGTACCTGTTCACACTTGTACAGTCATAGTTCCACCGGTAATAGGAGTAACAGTAAATGTATATCATGTGCCGCCACCGTTAAAGTCGCTTAAAGTTCAATTTGTTACAATAACATCGCCTCCGGTAAAATTTGAAGTCATTTCACTAGATGTTGCCGTGAAGGTGACAATTTGTCCTCCACTAATTGTAGTTCCATTACTAAGAGAACCTGTAATGTTGATTGTAGGAGGAGTGGCGTCTACACTATAAATAAGAACGTTTGATCCTGTAACATTTGGATTTCCTGCAGCATCTGAAAAACTACCTGTTCATATTTGTATCGTCATAGCGCCATCGGTAATAGGAGTAACAGTAAATGTGTATCATGTGCCACTGCCAGTAAAATTACTTATGGTTCCATTGATGATAATGATATCGCCTCCGGTAAGAGTTGTACTTGATTCGCTTAGCGTTCACGTAACCATAATTACGGATATTCCACTAATCTGTAATAATCGGCTAAGAGAACCAGTAAGGCTAACTGTAGGCGGAGTGGTATCAGCGGTATGGTATTGTACATAAGATCCATCAGTGGTATCTGTTATTGTATTTCCACTATTACCAAAGTAATCGCTATAATTTATAGCAAATGGAATATTTTGTCCTTCAGTTCATCCTGTGATAAGAAGTCCTGAAGCGGTTCGTGTTGTTCATGTTCATTGGAGATTTGCTGTGTTGCCTGCAATAGTAACCGTTACCCCTGTCAATGCTTCGCTACCGGTAAACGAAAGATAAATGATATCACCAGATCGTGCACTAGTTCATGAATTAGATTGAATCGTTACATCAGTAAGATATGGTCTAAATTCAAAGGAAGTAAAGTGTTCAGTCGAAAAGTAACAGTAGTCAGTCTCACTATTCACACATATAACATCCCCCAACGAAATACCTCCAGTAATATTTCCATTACTATCTCTGACAACGATATTATTTGATGATCAACTGCCAATAAATGGTGCGCCATTTGGGAAATACATAGTAATCTGAGCATTGACATTAAGATTTGCTCCACTTCACGTAGGTGTAAATTCTACGAATCAATTATCCATATGGATATAGCTAGAAAGATTTTGGAGAAATCGTTGTACTCCACTATCAGTCAAATTCAATCATGTCAAAAATGTAATTCTTCCAAGTCCAGGCATATCAAAAAATAGATCATGGAAATTTTCTACAGTATCACTATTTACGAGATTGAAATTATTTAAGATGTTTTGACCAGAAAGCGAAGAACCTATAGAGGTATAAGTAGATTGCCAAAAATCTCCACTATTGTAGTATTGTACATAAGATCAGTCGGTAGTGCCTGTTATCGTATTTCCGCTATTGCCAAAATAATCGCTATAATTTATGCCGAACGGAATATTTGTATCTTGTGTTCATCCCGTGATAAGAAGTCCTGAAGCATATCGGAAAGTTCATCATCATTGGAGAGCGGCTGTATTCCCTGCAATAGTAACCATTACTCCTGTCAATGCTTCACTTCCTGTGAAGGAGAGATAAATGGTATCTCCTGACCATGCTCATGTCCCAGCGCTAGATTGGATAGTTACCTCAGTAAGGAGAGGTTTGGTTCCAAATGAAGTAAAATGTTGAGTGTCAAAAATTAAAGTACAAGGACCTCCTACTTCACATGCCCCATGAACTCCTGTAAGTAAAGTATCGCTGTCTATAATATTCCCTGAATTGTCTCTTGCTACAATCATATCTGGATTATTATATTGAGTGACAAAATCGGATCCAGTATCAAAATACATAGTAAGCATTGCAGAAACATTAAGATCTGCTCCACTACCCGTAGGTATAAATTCTATGAATCAATTATTCATAGTAATATATCATGACAGATTCTCCAAGAACGATTGAACTGCTGCGTTGGCGAGATCCAATCCTGTTTGAAATGATATTTTTCCATATCATGGTTTTTCAAAATAGAGCCCTGTGAAATTATTTACATTACCACTGCTTACCATATTAAGATTGTTATTGATACCTTCAGATACTATTACAGGATAGATTTCATTTTGATAAATATCTACCCAATTTGGTCACCCATTTCATGAGCCCATGAACCCGATTTCTTGGACACCGTATCATTTAATTGTTCCAGAAGAATTGTTTACAAGCACATGAAGATATAAAGTATTTCCTGTAAAATTTTCATATGTTGTTCATACATTAATAGTGCCAGTTCGTCAAGGCATTAATGCACATACAGCTCAGCTAGTAACAGGTTTTCCACTTAGAGTTCAACTGTTTATGCTATCGCTTAAATATGCATATATGACATCGTATCATGTTGGCGCTTGTTCACAGATGGCAAGTCATGATAGTCACACATAATATACATCAAAGTTTGTGCCAGTGTATATTAAGTATCAACTAGAAATCGATGTTATGACACCAGTCAGAGGTGTGCTAGTAATAGGAAAAGAGAGTCTATTGGACGCAGTATCATTTAGATTTCCAGCATTATCAGAGAAAGATCAGGTTTCCACGATGATAGTCATGGGAGAAGATCCGTTTGAAATAACATCAAACACACGGGTAAGTCATGAACCACAATGATATCCGGTCATAGTTCCATTAGTTATGGTCACTGCATTTCAAGACATACAACTCATAGTGGTCGATTCATTGAAAGTCAGGGTGACAGCCACGAATTCTCAACCATTGATGGTGGTTCCATCTACTGGGGTGCTTGTAAGTGTGGCAGTAGGAATAGTGGTATCAATAATAAACATTCACATAAGTGATGCGTCATTCGGGTTGCCTGCTTCATCAGTAAATGTGCCAGGGGCAACTTGAACAGCCATTCAAGTTCATGCTGTACCATCGTGTGTAACCTCAAAAGTAAATCCTCAAGGAGCACCTGTAAAATTACTCACAATACCTCCAGACACAGTAATATCACTCGCGTCAAAGCCGGAAACTACCTCATTCAATGATGCCATGAATAAAACAATACCGCCACTTTTGATTTGTTGAGTCATTCCAGAAAAAACAGATATATATCCTGACATACCTTCCTGCGTATTTCCAGAAACCAAATAGGCGAGTCCGACTGACGGTGTTGTCATGTTTTTGCTTGTTATACTAGTGACATGAGATCCTGTGACTAAATTTCCTAATGAATCTACGACACTTCCACTCAAAGTAACAGGTCAGTCAATAAACGATCCTCCACTAATATTTGTTGTGTATTCAGTTTCTCATCAGATCATCCCTGGAGACACATACGTCATAATAGTTCCGCTAGAATCAATAAGTTGTATCGTTACAATATCCCCAGAATTTAAAGCCCCGCTGAAGACAAAGTTAACCGGATAATTTGATGCATTTGCTATATTGATAAATCCACCAGTAATTCCATATCCGCCACTACTTGTAGTATCTATCTGAAAAGTCCATGTATCACTTGCTCATGTATTGCCTGCTAAATCCTCGCACGAAATATTCCGCCATCGAATTCCATCAGAATTAGTTAAATCTCCTGCATAAATTCAAGTGCCAGGAGTAATTCACGTAAACAAATGAGAACCTTCACCTCAAGACCAATAGAACGTACAATCCACAGTTTCAGTATTATCGAAAACATTGTAGCTATGATGAGTTGTTCATGTATTCAACACTTGTCAGTTCGTTGGAGAAACCAAGGTGACTATAGGACCTAGTTTATCTATATTATTTACGGTTGCTGTCCAGACTCATTGAGTTCCAGAGAGATTTTGGAAAGTAAAAACGAAAATACCATTTCATGTGAAAGTATGAGTGAATTCATTTAATCATGTTATGGGTTCACTGAATCCAGTAATAGTAGCTACCACATCATGATTTGTCCATGTTGTTGTTGAATAATATCCTGTCGCAGTCGGAGCTGCACCATTAACTGGAAAAGAGAGTCTATTGGACGCAGTATCATTTAAATTTCCAGCATTATCAGAGAAAGTTCAGGTTTCCACGATGATAGTCATAGGGGAAGATCCGTTTGAAATAACATCAAATATACGAGTATATCATGAACCACAATGATATCCGGTCATAGTTCCATTGTTTATCGTTATTGCATCACCAGACATACAACTCATCATGCTTGATTCATTGAAAGTCAGAGTAACGGCTATAGAGTCTCAATTATTGATGGTTGCTCCATCTGCTGGAGTACTTGTAAGTGTAGCTGTCGGAGAAAGTATATCTTTGAGTATCATATTTGTGACAAAAGATCATGTTACTAAGTTTCATCATGAATCAATTACATTTCCACTTAAAGTAACAAATCAATCAACAAGACTACTTGCATCAGCATTTATTAGATATCCAGTTTCTCATCCTCATGTGCTTGTAAAAAAGTAAGAAAGAATAGTCCCAGTTGAATCAATGATTTGTATAGTGGCAATGTCGCCAGAAATTAAATTACCAGCAAAAAAGAAGGAGACAGGATAACTCGTTACGTTGGCACTATTTATAGCTGATCAGCTGATTGCAAAACCAGAAGAATCAAATCCATCTCATGAACCAATGAACATAATTGCTTGCATAAGATATCATGTATCTGCTCATCCAGAATCAGTGACAAACACATGCAGAAATAAATTAAATCAGGTATAGTTTTCAAATACCGCACTTCACAAATTTATCGTTGGATTCCAAAAAGATGATCATGACGCCATAAGATCATCCAATAGAGTACTGCCAGAAAAATTACCAACATTTCAGCTATTATCACTTTCGCTAATATAAACTGTAGCAATGTCTGTACCAGTTGCTGGTGATTGAAACCATATCATAGGAGAATATGCCATTCGAGTATAGGCAAATGCACCACCTGTGATATCATTTACAGACCCAGGACCTGCTGCTTTCACATTCGAATTGACTTGGAATAAAGCAATTCAGCAAATGGAAATGACTACTGAGATAATTAAGTTCCTAAAAAATTTTTGCATGGTAATAATTAGGAAAATATAAAAAAACAAAAAAGTTGTATGATCATGCATAAAAATAATAATTTATTAACTTTTTTCAAGAGATATTAGGTCAGAAACAGCTAATTCTCTATTTATCAAGTCTGAGTTTGGAGTCAACCTATTGACAGTTTCTGTCTTATATTGACGATATCAAAAAAACTACTCCGTAACGAAAAGTACAGAGCAGGATTGAATGTTTTCACTTTTCAATATTTCCATTGTCTAATCTTATTCAGCTGCTCTCATCAACATCAACATGACATATCCTCTCAGCTCTTGAAGGGCAGGATCGGTATTCGTGATGATGCTATGTTCTTTGAGCGCTCTAAGATGATTGAGATAATACGGCTCACCGCCATTATAAAGCGTGCCATACAATGCTCTAGAAAGCACAGTGCCAAATTCAGCTCTTGTCACTTTTCCATTTGGATAGAAATTTGCTATATCTATGCCCATCAATCACAATTGGCATGCTAATTTGATATATCATTTCAATTCAGCAGATTCGTTAGCAATATCATCAAAGACACAAAGCGTTCACGTGTTTGGAGATTTGCCCAAGACTTTGACAGCATAATTGACAACCATTTTGGCCATGTTAGATCTTATAAGTATTCATGTTATATTAGCTTGTTGGATAGTCGGCATGGTAGTGACACCGATACTATAAGCGTAAAGATATGCGGTATTGAGTTCACTGCTGTAAACAGTTGATGTCTTCATAGTAGTCGGTGGTGGTAGAACTCACGTCTGCGATAGTCATGTAAACGTAGGTGTTCCGCCTCATCCACCGCCTCATCATCAAGGAGATGATGGCGCAGATTTAGTTGTTACAGCGAAACTTCACGTTATTCCACCAATATCTAAAATCGCTGCGGTTTGAATAGAATACGAGCTGGAAGAAGTTAATTTTATTTTTACGGTATCTCAACTGTAAACAGTTCATGTCGTAGAAATAAAATTCCCGGTATTATTTAATTGATACGTCCCACCGGTGATAG
>Ga0172379_10010474_pt1 | contig 11217 bp, 11 predicted proteins | sample GrowelOW334metaG_FD_119756 | JGI IMG/M metagenome (GOLD analysis project Ga0172379, IMG submission 119756) | Groundwater microbial communities from an aquifer near a municipal landfill in Southern Ontario, Canada - Groundwater well OW334 metaG | ecosystem: Environmental > Aquatic > Deep... | reverse complement strand
CTCACTCGGGGCACAGAGCGTTTCTGTGTTAGTGTCGGGCCATGCCTCGTGTTCGTCAAAAAATTGCAATCCGAACGCAAGTCGTTCAGTGAGATTCATCGTTCTTCGTCCTGGCGTTTTTGTTGCCATATATCTGGATTCTGATGCAGATATACTGAAGTAGTCTGGCTTCTCCAATCCGGAATGCCAAAGAATATAATTTGTGGTCGGTCCTTCAGTGTGTGTAAGTTCCGCAATATCACGCGCTTCGAGATATGAATTAACTCCTACAACTTCCTCACATTTTTGAAGAAGAATTTGAAGAAGAGAATCAATTCTCGGGATAATAAGAATTACACTTACTTCTTCTGGTTTGGGATTATTAAATATACGGGGATAATGAAGCCCACTCCGTACATCAACATCTTTTTTCAATAATTTCCTCCAAAACTCTTCTTGTGCGGAAATGCGCTCGACAAGCGAAGATAGTGACCTTTTTGTTTCTTTCATTCGAGAATCCTTTCATCTATGTGAATAAAAATAACTAGCATTACTCTACAACTTTATTGAAAACTGTCAAGAAAATACACGAGACTATTCAAAAATTAAATTTTTAGCATATAATTGGTTCATGCCTCAAGATTTAAATAATATTCGTCACTCACTTGCTCACCTTCTCGCCGCCGCTGTCGAGGAGCTTTATCCAGGTGCAAAACGTACTATTGGACCAACCATTGATAACGGTTTTTATTACGATTTTGAATTCGCTCCAAAATACACACCCGTACTCGAAGACCTTCCAAAGATAGAAGCAAAAATGCGCGAGTTACTTCCTACCTGGAAGAGTTTTGATAAGAAAGAAACGAGTGCAAAAGATGCAAAAAAGATGTTCGAGGGGAATGAATACAAGATAGAACTCATTACTGACCTTGAGGCAAAAAATGAGGCAATTTCACTTTATCAATCAGGCAATTTTATTGACCTTTGTCGTGGCGGTCACGTAGAACACCCCGATACGATTAACCCACGCTCATTTGAGCTCTCACGTCTTGCAGGCGCCTATTGGCGCGGCGATGAGAAGAACACCATGCTTACTCGCATCTATGGACTCGCGTTCAATACGCCTGAGGAATTAAAAGCATATAAAGAACAGATGATAGAAGCTGAAAAACGCGACCACCGAAAACTTGGCAAGGATCTTAGTATTTTCGCTTTTGATGAAGATGTAGGACCTGGACTTCCTCTCTGGCTTCCTCACGGCACGGTTATTATCGAAGAACTTGAAAAACTCGCAAAAGAGAAGGAGTTTGAATATGGCTATGTGCGCGTGCGCACGCCTCATCTTGCAAAAGAATCAATGTATAAAAAGAGTGGTCATCTCCCCTATTATGAGGATGTGATGTACCCTCCGATGGAATATGAGGGAGGAAAATATTATTTGAAGGCAATGAATTGCCCGCACCATCACAAGATATTTGCGGCAGAACCAAGAAGCTATCGCGACTTACCACTTCGCCTTGCAGAATATGGCACCTGCTATCGCCACGAAAAATCAGGTGAGCTCTTCGGTCTTATGCGTGTGCGTTCCCTTCAGATGAATGATGCGCATATGTACTGTACGGAAGAACAGTTTGATGAAGAATTCCGTCAGGTTAATAATCTCTATCTTGAATACTTTAAGTTGTTTGGTATTGAGAAATACACGATGCGCTTCTCAACCCACGATCCAAAACGCCTTGGGGAAAAATTCGTAAATGAACCAGAACTCTGGAAGAAAACTGAGGATATGGTGCGCCGCGTACTTGTTGAATCAAAGGTACCTTTCGTGGAAGTAGCGAATGAGGCTGCGTTCTATGGTCCAAAAATCGACATTCAGGTATGGAGTGCGATTGGACGCGAATTTACTCTTGCGACAAATCAAGTTGATTTTGCAGTGCCTCGCCGTTTTGGACTCACCTATACAACCGCCGAAGGAAAAGAAGCAACGCCACTTTGTATCCATCGAGCACCGCTTTCTACCCACGAACGCATGGTGGGCTTCCTTATCGAACATTATGGTGGCAACTTCCCACTCTGGCTCTCTCCAGTGCAAGTTAAAATTGTTCCCGTAGGTGAAGCACACGAAGCATATGCAAAAAAATTAGAACAAGAGCTTCGTAAGAGCTTTGTCCGCGTAGAAGTTGCACGTGCAGTTGATACCCTTGGAAAACGTATCCGCGCAGCAGAAACCATGAAAATTCCTCTTATCCTTGTCGTGGGTGACAAGGAAATTGAAGCGAATGCGGTGAATGTACGCACCCGTGGAAAGAAGGAGACAGAAACAATTCCCTTCGCCACCTTCTTGGAAAATGTTGAGAAGCAGATAAAGGAACGCGCTTCATAAGATTTTTCTCTAATAAAAATGTCCCGCAACGCGGGACGTTTTATTATGTTATGCACCAATACCGAGCGGCACATCATCATAATCATTCGAAAGGATCGAAACCTGAGAAATGGTTTCAAATCTATCTCGTTTCTTTTTCACCACAACAATTGCAGTAACTACAGGGATTCCGAGTGCCATTGCAATCAATCCCCAAACAAGTCCTTTTTTCATACTGCCTCCAATATTTGTGAAAGATTAGTGGAAAATAATTACTGTTAGAAGTATACCAGAATGCACTATATTTGTCAACTAGCTCCATTTTTGCTATTCTACCCCAATGCAGCCTAAGACTTCTCATATACTCGTAATTGTAGGCCCTACCGCAAGTGGCAAAAGCACGCTTGCCGTCTCTCTTGCAAAACGCTTCCACGGGGAGGTGATTTCCGCAGATTCACGCCAAGTATATAAAGGAATGAATCTTGGCTCAGGGAAGATAACCAAGGAAGAAATGAAAGGTATTCCCCATCATCTCCTTGATGTTGCCGATCCAAGACGTACCTTCACTGCTTCACATTATGCACGACTTGGACGCGCCGCAATTCATACCATTCTTCGAAATAAAAAACTGCCCATTATATGTGGTGGTACTGGCTTTTATATTCGCGCTCTTGTAGATGGTCTCGTAATTCCCGAAGTAAAACCAAATATAAAACTTCGCCGTATATTAGAAAAAAAATCAGTTACTGAGCTTTTTAACCTCTTAAAAAAGAAAGACCCGGAGCGTGCCGCAATAATTGATTCAAAAAATCCTCGCCGCCTTATCCGTGCACTCGAAATAATCGACACTCTTGGTAAGGTGCCAAAGCTCAAAAAAAATCCACTTCCCTACCCAACCCTCTTTATTGGTATTGCAAAAGATAAAGAGCAATTAAAACGGCTTGTACGTACTCGACTAGAGAAGCGAATCAATATGGGAATGCTCACTGAGATAAAAAGACTCCACACCAAAGGAGTTTCGTGGAAGAAGCTTGAATCATTCGGTCTCGAATATCGCTACTCTGCCCTCTTCCTCCAAAAGAAGATTGATAAGGAGACATTTATGCGAGAACTTACAAATCAGATTCTTGATTATGCAAAGCGCCAAATGATCTGGTTCCGCCCCGACCCCCGCATTCATTGGATTTCAAAACCTTCGGAAGCGATGAGACTTGTAAAAGATTTCTTATAATAGCAGAAATATTTACTTTATTTACACTCTTCTTCCTATCCTGAGGAATATCGCGCAGACCGCGAAGGCGGCCGAGCGAAAAGAAATTTTTCAACAGAAAAATATTCTGGTTCCGAAGGGTGGGAAGGAGAGTGATATTACTTTAGTTTATTCTGAAATATCTCACGAAGCTTGTCGGGACTTGCCTGACCACGGGTCTTTGCCATTCCCTGCCCCACAAGAAACTGCACAGAATTGGCGTTCCCTTTCTTAAAGTCTTCTACTGCCTTTGGATTTTTTGCAATAATTTCGTCCGCGAGATGTGAAAGCTCTTCTGTATTATCTACGGTGCGCGTGCCCGTCTTTTCCATAATCGTCTCAGGATCCTCTCCTGTCTCGTGCATCTGCACCAATAAGTTCTTTGCAAGGCGACTCAAAACCTTCCCCTCCTGCACTAATGCAACAAGATGTGCAAAATGTTCTGGACTAATATTCAAGCTTGTGAGCGAAAGATTCTTTGTGTTCATAAGCCCTCGCACATCGCTCGTAAAATAATTGATAAGAAGCTGGTAATTTGGCTGACTTACTTGTGAGGCAAATTCAGATGCAGATTCTTCAAAGAATTGAGCACTTTCTTTATTTTCCACAAGAATGTCCGCCTGTTCACTCGTCATGCCAAATAACGCGATAAATCGCTGCCGCTTCGCCTCAGGAAGCTCGGGAAGCTCTTTCCTCATAGTCTCAATATCCCATTCTCCTAAATCAATCGGAGGAATGTCAGGTTCAGGAAAATAGCGATAGTCATGCGCCGACTCCTTTGAACGCTGACTCTCGGTCGTATGCTTTGCATCGTTCCACCCACGCGTTTCTTGCACTATCGCCTCGCCGCGCTTTAAACACTCTTCTTGGCGTACTAATTCAAATTCGATTGCATCATGCACTGCACGAAATGAATTAATATTTTTTACTTCAACTTTAGTACCTAACTCTCCTGTCTTGTTGCTAATAGAAATATTCGCTTCCACGCGCATATGTCCCTTTTCCATATCTGCATCAGATACGCCAAGATAGCGCAAGATAAGTTGGAGCTCTTTTGCAAATGCCACTGCCTCTTCTGCATTCTTCACATCAGGTTCTGTCACAAGCTCAAGAAGTGGCGTGCTCGCACGATTGTAATCTACATACGTTGCCTCTTTATCTTTTCCTGTTTCCCCTGGTAACTCATGCAAGAGTCGTCCTGCATCTTCCTCAAGATGAATGCGCTTAATGCGAATATCTTTTAATATTCCATTCGTCACAAATGGCTCATCATATTGAGAAATCTGGTAACCTTTCGGAAGATCGGGATAGAAATAACTTTTCCTATCAAAATGAGAATGTGTGGCAATAGTTCCTCCGAGCGCAAGACCAAGACGTATTGCCGCGCGAATTGCCTCCTCATTTGGCACTGGAAGCGTGCCAGGATGTCCCAAGCAGATAGGACATGTATTGATGTTCGGCTGATTCTCCTCAAAATTATTCGGACACGCACAAAACATCTTCGTGCGCGTTTTTACATTCATATGAATTTCGAGACCAATAGTAGGAATATACATTTGAGTTTTTATGCGTATATCCCTATACTACAACAAGTTTTGTACATTGAAAAATCAGAAGGAGAACATGATATGGCAACTATTACAATAAGTGGCCTTCCCAATTCTGGGAAAAGTACCACTGCGGATATACTCGGAAAACTCATCGGTTATAAGCGCTATTACACAGGGGGTATATTTCGTGAAATGGCTGCAGAACGGCATATGACGATTGATGAATTCTATCCAACTGTCGATGCTGCTACCGAACAAGAAGTAGATAGGCGCCAAGAAGAGCGCCTACGTAATGAGAATAATATTATCGTTGAAGGAAGAATTGCCCCTTTCCTTGCGTCAGAAAAAAAGAAAATAAAACTTTTCTTTACGGTATCTCAAAAAGAAAGCATTGCACGTGAAAGAAGAAGAAATGAGAAATGTCGTGCAATATCAGATGATGCATTATGGAAAATTATTTCTGGACGCATTGATGCTGAACGAGCACACTATCGAAAATTGTATCCTCATATTGCAGATCATCTTGATCCTTCCGCATTCGATATTGTCATTGATACTACTGAGGTATCAAAATATGATGTTCTTTTGAAAGTACTGAAAGAAATAATTACCGAGGTATAATGCCGATTGGTAGAGATCCGACGTATATGCGGGAGCTCAACCAATAGCATGCGAATGTGTAATTATCTTGTTGTGTACCAATAAAAATCCCCCGCTATTAGCGGGGGTTATTATTACTTTTTATTCTGTTTTGGAACTAATCCATAGAGCACCAACTCTCGCTTGATTTCCTCAAACACATCCTCCGGAGAGCCTTCTCCATGAATAATGCGCGTAACTGCGATCTTCTTTGTTTCGTCCTTCATTGTTTCTTCGACACTTTTCTGCGTACGAAGTGCAATAGCTCGGTTATATTGCTCATCAACCTTGCGAAGTGTTTCAAGTGTCTCGTAGCGGTCAATGGTTTTTCCCGAACTTAGGAGTCGCTTTGTGGCCACCTCAGGACTTACCGCAATGAAAAAGGCTAAATCTGGAACAAGATAATCGTCTTGAAGAATGGCCTCATGCCACTCATATAATTCTTCGAGCGGCACGCCGCACGCAGAACCATACGCATAATTACTGAGGTCATACCGATCGACAACCACAATCTTTTTCTCCTTGAGCGCCGGCTTAATTAATCCTTCAATGTCATAGAGACGATCTACAAGAAAAAGAAGTTGTCGCTCTAATTCGGTGAGTGTTTTCTTTCCTTTAATCTTCTCCATGATTTCTCCTATCATGTACGAAAAGGTAGTAAGTCTTTTATACCTTTTGGATAATGAACGGAGCAAAGACATTTGCACACGAGCATGCAAAAGCATAACTTGCACTTCAAGATCTTGGAGAAGCTTCTCAGAAATCTCTTTCCCTTCGATGATTGCGCGAATAACGCGTCCGAAAGGATTAAGCACTGTTGGCTCTCTACTTTCCATCACCTCATAGCCCAGCTGCTTCAAAAACGGCGCAAGATATTTCACTGCCTGCAATGTTTTTCCAGAACCAGAAATTCCTTCCACAAGAATGAATTTCCCTTGTTCTTCGGTTTTGTTACTCTTGTTTTCCATATAATGCTCCTTCCTTTGTGTAAAAATAAAACAACTGAGAATAGTATCTCAGTTGTTTTATTTACCGTCAATTGACTAAGTTAGTCTATTATTTCAATACCCATATTCTTTGCACTTCCCGCGATGATTTTCATTGCTGCTTCCACATCGTTTGCGTTCAAATCAATCATCTTCTTTTCCGCAATGTCACGAAGTTGTGCACGAGTTACCTTTCCTACTTTTACGCTCTGTGGTGTTGCAGAACCTTTTGCAACTCCTGCTGCTTTCCTCAAAAGCGCGGAAGCGGGTGAAGTTTTGAGTTTAAAGTCGAACGTTCTGTCTTCATAAATGGTAATTTCTGCAGGAATAATATCCCCTACCATATCTTTTGTCGCCGCATTAAATTGCTGGCAAAACTGCGCAATGTTCACACCGTGTTGTCCGAGTGCAGGACCAATAGGAGGCGCAGGATTTGCCTTTGCCGCTTCAATCTGGAGTTTTAATACTGTTTTAATCGCTTTTGCCATAGGTCTCTTTTATACCTTAAATCTTCTGTACTTGCAATGAGTCGAGTTCTAAAAGTGTATCGCGCCCGAATATTGGCACCAATACTTTTATCTTTCCGTGTTCCTCATCAACTTCCGCAACCTTTCCTTCTTGTTCTTTAAACGGTCCATCGGTAATTTTTACAATATCACCCGCTTTGATATCTACCACATATTTCGTCTCTTCTCCTCCCATCTTTGAGAGTAGCGCCTTCACTTCTTCCTCGGAAAGCGGCGTTGGGGTTGTACTGTCCGAACCAACGAATCCAGTTACGCGAGGTGTATTGCGTACCACGGACCATGAATCATGATCAAGTACCATTTCTACAAGCACATACCCAGGATAAATTTTTTCTTCTATGGTGTATCTCTTTCCACTTTTCACTTTAATTTTTACCTCTTTCGGAACGACGATGCCGAATATCTTGTCGCTCATAAACATTGAGTCTACGCGCTGTTTTAAATAGCGTGAAACAGCATCTTCATATCCTGAATAGGTATGTACTGCATACCAACGGCGTTCGAGAGAGGAAATATTTTTTGTGTCCTTTTTTTTATTTTCCTCCATAATTATTTCAAAATAAGTTTTTCAAGTGCCTGCACAAATGCAAAATCAAGAATTCCTAAATAAAGAGAAACTGAGACCGAGAATACAACCACGAACAACGTATAGCGGATTGTTTCCTGTTGGGTTGGCCAATTCACACGTCTCAATTCCTGTCGAGACTCCTGCCAAAACACCTTCATTTTTTCTATTGTAGTGGTCATATATTAAACGTGAGTACTATACCATTCGACATCAATTAAATCAATTGTTAGACATCAAGATTCTTTACCGTTGCCGCGTGTGCCTGAATGAAGTTCTTGCGAGGTTCCACTGCCTCTCCCATCAGTACATCGAACATTTTATCAGCTTGTACCGCATCATCAACCATTACCTGCTTTAATGCTCTTGTTTGAGGATTTAAGGTTGTTTCCCAAAGCTGTTCAGGATTCATTTCACCAAGACCCTTATAGCGCTGAATGTTTAATCCTTCCTTCCCCTGCTTCATAATGGTTTCAAGTGCCGCTTCATTATACACATATTGCACGTCTTTCCCTTTTTGCACGCGGAAGAGAGGTGGTTGTGCGATATAGAGAAATCCACCATCTACAATTTTGGGGAAATATCGATAAAAAAGTGTAAGGAGCAAAGTTCTGATGTGTGCACCATCAACATCGGCATCAGTCATAAGAATAATCTTGTGATAACGAAGTTTCGTGATATCAAACTGATCTGAAATCGCCGTACCGAGCGCAACTACAAGAGAACGAATTTCTTTGTTCAAAAGCATCTTATCAATGCGCGCTTTCTCCACATTCAAAATTTTTCCTTTGAGTGGCAAAACTGCCTGAGTGCGCCTATCGCGTCCTTGCTTACAAGAACCGCCTGCAGAATCTCCCTCAACGATAAAGACCTCTGATTCCTCTGCTTTTCGCGAGCTACAATCCGCAAGTTTTCCAGGAAGTGTTAATCCCTCAAATGCGCCCTTACGCAACACCGTATCTTTTGCTGCTTTTGCTGCTTTTCTTGCTTTTGCTGCAAGAAGATTTTTTTCGATAATTTTTCGCGCATCACCTGAATAGCGCTCCAAAAATTCTTTGAGGCTCTCTGATACTGCGGACTCTACTGCTGAGCGTGCCTCAACATTTCCAAGACGCGCTTTTGTTTGTCCCTCAAATTGAGGTTCACGAATCTTTACAGAAACTGCGGCTACAAGACCCTCTCGCACATCATCTCCAGTAAGGTTTTCATCAGACTCCTTTAAATATTCTTCACGTCGGGCATAGTCATTAAGCGTGCGGGTAAGTGCGGAACGCAAGCCTGTAAGATGGGTGCCACCATCTGGTGTATAAATATTATTTGCAAAACTTAACTCTTCACTCTCTACATCTTGTGTATACGCAAATGCGGTTTCCACATCAATGCCGTCCACTTCTTTGTGCGCATAAAAAAGATTTGCGTGCACTGGTGCTCGCGTACCTAAGAGATGCGTGAGAAATGAAACTAATCCCCCTTCAAAATAAAATCCGTAATAACTCGGTATTTCTTCACGCTCATCAACAATATCAATGCGAACCCCTTTGGTGAGGTATGCCTGATTTCTTAGATAATCTAAAATCTTCTTAAGATCATATTCAATCTTTGCAAAAATGGTAGGATCTGCATAAAACGTAATGCGTGTTCCTGTATTGTCAGCTTTCCCTACTTTTTTTACATTGTACTGAGGAACGCCAATTTTATATTCCTGCATAAAGGAGCCACCATCACGCCATACTTCCGCTTTCATATTTGTAGAAAGCGCATTTACTACTGACACACCCACACCGTGGAGACCGCCAGATACTTTGTATGACCCTTCAGTAAATTTTCCTCCTGCATGAAGTGTGCAAAGTGCTGTTTCAAGCGCGGATTTTTTTGTCTTTGGATGAATATCAACAGGAATACCACGGCCATTATCAGTGATACGAACTCCATCTTTTTTAAGAAGCTCTACCTTAATATAATTGGCGGATCCTGCCATCGCCTCGTCAATTGAGTTGTTTACAATTTCCCACACGAGATGATGAAGACCCTCTGGCCCCGTGGTACCGATATACATACCTGGGCGCTTTCGAACAGGATCTAAGCCCTCAAGGACTTGAATATCTTTTGCGCTATATGAAGATGCTTGTTTTTTCTCTTTTTCAGCCATAATTTCAAAAAGAAAACGGCATTATAAAACCCCGTTATTTGTGCCGTTCTTTACCCTCCAAGTATATCATTTTTTACACCTCAAAACAAGACACATTACAACCAAATTACCCGCTTAAAACCTTATGTTTTTTATACATTTTTCGAATGAAAAAATATATAAAAGAAGCAACAATAAGACCTAAAATTGCATAAAGTGCGTACTCTCCAAAATCAGATATTTCACCCGCGTATACGACGAATGCCTCACCTAATGACCATCCTAAGATGCCCATAAGAAACGCTCTTACGCCACTCCCAATAAAAGTTACCACAAAAAAATTCTTAATTGGGTATCGCAACACTCCGCAGACCGCAGATACTAGAACATTAGGAAAAACAGGAATTGCCCGAAGTCCAAAGAGTAAAATCTCGTCCGTATAACGACCCGTAAAACGTTTATTTATTTTTTCTACATCACCCCATGAAATACCAAACCACTTCCCCCATCGTTTAATAACAGGCTCACCCCCGAGATATGCGAGTGCATATACGAAAAGAGAACCAATTGCCAACCCAAGACCTCCAGGTATTACGATATATGTAATACATTGCAATATTACGCTTCCAAACGGACCACCAGAAGGAAGAAGAAAAAAACCAGCTGCAAGAAGTGAAAAAGTTGAAGGAATAGGAGCAATAATCTCCTCGATTATTGAAATTATAAAAACACCCCACGCTCCATAGTGTTGAATGAAAGGAGTGATTTGTGCAATAAGTTCGTTAAACATAACTCTTCTCTATTCAAGATACAGAAAAACATCATGAATCGCAATTCACTTAATTTTAGGGAATTTCTCTCACCTCTCACTAATATCTTCAGTACTACAGTTAACTGTAGTATCTCTATACTCTCCTCCCTCTTCTATTTAGAAATTGAAAATTGATTATTTAAAATTCAAAAATGCCGTTTGGCGTTTTTGTACCTTGTAGCCCCAAGGGGAATTTCACGCGCTCCACCAGTAAGACTGGTTCCGCTTTTAAAAACCCTCGGTTTTTAATATTTTCCGACACAGGGAACCGAGCGCGGTTCCCCGACCCCCTCCACTGGTTCAATTCCCCTTGGCTAACAAAAATATCCGTCGAAACGGATATTTTTATTAGTAGCCCCAAGGGGAATTGAACCCCTGTTTATGCCGTGAGAGGGCATTGTCCTAGCCACTAGACGATAGG
>Ga0172379_10010473_pt1 | contig 11218 bp, 10 predicted proteins | sample GrowelOW334metaG_FD_119756 | JGI IMG/M metagenome (GOLD analysis project Ga0172379, IMG submission 119756) | Groundwater microbial communities from an aquifer near a municipal landfill in Southern Ontario, Canada - Groundwater well OW334 metaG | ecosystem: Environmental > Aquatic > Deep... | reverse complement strand
CTCTCTAAGTGCAATCGTGTCATCACGAACAGCAGCTTTCCTTTCAACCGCAATTTGTTCCGGCTTAATTATATTTATTCCCTGAACATCAAAATCATCAAAATAGTCCTCTTCCTCGGGAACCTCTTCTTCATCCAAAGACAATCGCCTCCTCTTCTTGCTGGGAGTCAAAAATTCAACAATCTCGGTCAAAGAAACATCAAACATAAGCAAAACGGAAACTATCATCATTGCCAAAAACACAACATAACTTCCCATCACCCCCAAAACTTCCCTTGAAATAAAACTCGCAACAAACCCAACATATCCTCCATACTGACCAATTTTGGCAACTTCATAAATATCATCCGCCGGAACCGATAAATGAATCGTGCCGAGCAAAGCGACAGAGAAAAGCACAATCCCAAGCCATCTCGCCAATCCAAACATAACTTTTTTCGCAAAAAAACTCAAAAGCGCCATAATAATCAACACGGCCGGCATCACATAAATTCCCCACCCGAAAACAGGACGCAAACAAGCCAGCCACAAATCCCCCAAAACTCCCAAATTCCCCCTGATACTCAAAATCGTAAGAATCCCGAAAGTCATATACAAAACCGCCCAAATATCATTCATAACATGCGCCTCCACATCCAAGCTCAACTTCTGCTTCTTGAGTCTCCTCTTAAAAGAGGCCCTGCCTCCCCCACCATAAGATGTTTTGGTTTTCTTTCTCATAATTGAGTTTTGCTGTCGCAAAACGACTTATAGGATTGGTCACTTGGACCGCTTCGCTTCCTGTGACTGTACGAAGAAAATCTTAACAAAGACTACAGATAGGAGCAATAGAATCGATTCTCATTCTCTTCTCTTCACTATGTCACTATGTCACTATGTCACTTCCCCTACTTCTTCTACTTCCCCCTACTCCTCCAGACTAAAAACAATCGTCTCGCTCTGCGTATAATTCATATCATATGAATAAAATGCTGTCGGCGAACCGGAAATCTCCGAATCCAAAATCTGCATATCCTCGGATTGACCTGGTGTAACCTCCAACATCCAAGAAATACCGGCAAAAGGAAAATAAAGCTGATTTATAACACCTGGCACATTCATAGTCGCAACATTTCCACCACATGTACTTTGCACATCTATCGAATTTTCACCCATAAACGAATATTCAATATCTTTTTGAAAATTTAAAATATCCATCGGCTCATCAACCCCAATAAGAGCTGAAACATCCTGATCTACAGCAAGAGTCGCCTCAAGAAATTCAAAACTCCTCGGAGTATAAGCACTCTCCAAAGGAACATTCTCGCACTCGTTAGTCGCATCTCCGTAAGCACCACAACTATATCCCGTTAATGTAACGGTATTATCTTGTTTTATCGCATCACCACCATCAACAGGGAAATAAAGCTGAGCCTTGAAATCGCCTGTCGGCACACAAACAACCGCACCTTGATTTTCCTCAAAACTCATTTTCGATTGATCAACCTTAATTGCAATATCCCCTTCCAGCACAACTTTTCTATAAGTCGTATCACTATAATCGGGCACATCATCTTCAACGAAACCTCCGCATCCCGAAACAACCAAACTCAAAACCAACAAACTAACTGACAAGATTTTTTTCATGTTTTTAAATTAAATTACGCATTACATTCTACCCAATCGCCCCAAGTAAGCAAAACGCAATCCCTTCCCATGCTTGCCAATCAGTCACCCTGGCTGTAAATTTCTTCTCGCATTCCTCTTTTCTATCTTCTTTACTAGCTCACCATCTTCTCTAGCCTACTAGATCCTCTCTTCTCTTAACTAGCATTTTTACTATCTTAACTAGTTAACTAGGTCCTCTCTTCTCCCCTCTTTACTAATTCACTAAGTCCTATCCCCATGCTCACCACCCGCTTCGCCCCATCCCCAACCGGCTTCCTGCATATAGGAAGTCTCCGCACAGCCTTATACTCTTATCTTTTCGCCAAACAAAATAAAGGAAAATTCATACTTAGAATCGAGGATACTGATCAAAAAAGATATGTCGAAGGCGCAACGGAAAGTCTGATACATACACTTAGCTGGTTCGGACTCGATTATGATGAAGGTCCTGAATTAATAGATGGAAAAATTATAGAAAAAGGCGAAAACGGCCCATATTTCCAATCGGCACGAACCGCCATATATAAAAAATACGCCGAAGAATTACTGGAGAAAGGTCACGCATACAGATGTTTCTGTACTGCGGAAAGACTTGAGCAAATGCGCACAGACCAAACCGCAAAAAAACTTGCACCAATGTACGACCGCGCATGCTTATATTTAAGCCCGGAAGAAATCGAGAAAAAAATGAAAAATGGCGAAAAATATGTGATTCGCCAAAAGATGTCTTATGAACAAAAAATCACATTCGAAGATACGATAAGAGGTCACATGGAATTCGATTCGAAGAATATAGACGATCAAGTTTTAATCAAATCGGATGGATTCCCGACTTATCATCTCGCAAATGTAGTCGACGATCATCTAATGGGGGTAACTCATGTCATCAGAGGCGAAGAATGGCTTCCTTCGACACCCAAACATATTGCACTTTATCAAGCACTCGGCTGGCAGCATCCGATATTCGCCCATCTTCCACTTTTACTTAATCCGGACAAGACCAAACTCTCGAAGCGACAAGGGGATGTTGCAGCAGAAGACTACATCAAAAAAGGATATCTGAAAGAGGCGATTATAAATTTCATCGCATTACTCGGCTGGAACCCGGGAACTACCGAAGAATTTTTCACACTGAGAGATTTGATAGAAAAATTCTCAATCGAACGAGTACAAAAAGCCGGCGCGGTTTTTAATCTTGAAAAACTCAACTGGCTAAACGCACATTATATCCGTCAGAAAAGTCCGGAAGAACTTGCAAAATTAATAACTCCAACCCTACCGGATTGGTTTGAGAAATCACCTTATAAAAACAATAAATACCTTTTAAAAACTATAAAAATAATCCAAACGAGACTGGAAACACTCGCACAGGCTTCGGAACTGCTAAAATTCTTCTTCGTACCGGAAGTGGAATTCAATCATGACCTTCTGTTGAACGAGAAAATGAAAGTCGACGCACCTACTGCCAAACTGGTACTAGAAGAAAGCTTAAGAGCACTGAAAGCACTACCTGAAAACGATTTCGAAACGGAAGAAAAAATAAAGACATCACTAATGGAAGTAATCCAAAAACTCAATCTGAAAAATGGCCAAGTCTTATGGCCTTTAAGAGTCGCATTAACAGGAGAGCAATATTCACCTGGCGCATTTGAAGTAATAAGCGGACTGGGAAAAGAAATTTCACTTAAAAGGATTCAGACATATATAGACAAGCTGGTATAAAAATGGTATAATTGAACTTCGAAAATTTAACAAAAACAAATATGGCTGAAAATGATGCAGAACAAGTAGATACAACGAAACAGCCAGATACCCCTACCAGCCCTTCTGAACTGGACGCTCCAAAAGAGACACCTAAAACAACCACTGCCGAATTAAGAACAGTACTTGATCAGGTACAAGCTGCAGAAACATATGCAAAAGCACATCCAAAAGAAACCGCACAAATAAAAAGTCTTATAGTTCAAGCAGTATTAGCTTTTTATAGACTACCAATTACTAGAACCCTGGAAGGATTTTGGAACGAAAGAAGTACTACTGGCAAAGAAGCACTCACGGGAAGAGGACTTGCAGGTAAAGCAGTTGGGCTTGTCGGAGGCACACCAACACAAGCAATGCAGTCGCTTTCAATGGAGTTTGTAAGAGCTGGTATTTTCGAACCGATCGAAGGAATGGATTTGGATGGAGAAGCAGCCACAACAAGCACCGTTTTACACACAATAGATAAGACATCCCCAATCTGGAGTCAGTTCGTACTTTTATTCGGACCGGAAGCGGAAGCTGCAGTACCAATAATCGTAAGTATAGTTAAAGCTTTGACCTTCTTAAACGACAACTATCAAGATGTAATGAAAGACTCAAGACGAGCTGTCGCGATAGAAAGAGCTGATATTCAAAGAAGTCTTGAAGCAGCAGACAAATTAGGAGCGGAACCAGTACCGTTTTTAGAAGGAGAAACACATACACGGGTAGAACAAGACACGCAAACATAATACAAAAACCAATAGCAGCAGCAACACCGGCATTGATAGAAACACAACAAACAACCGACCAGCACTAAAACATTGTATTATCCTGCTTTTCATGCTATAAAATAGGCTGATATTTTAAGCATGAAATATGCTTTACAACGAATTCAAAGCACTTCTAGAACAACTGAAAAACGGCCTCTCTTGCCCAAATTGCAAAGGAAAATATGACGAACAAGGGATGTCGATTCTGGGAACTTTTAAAGATGAAAGTTTCATCCATCTCTCATGCACAAATTGCAAAGCACAAGCTCTCGTAACGGCTGTACTCAACAGACACAACGAAAAAAGACCTCATCAAGGGTTAAAAATCAGAAATGTAAGCTCAAACATAAGCCCAATAACGGCAAATGAGGTAATTGAAGTCCATAATTTCTTACAAACTTTCGACGGAAATTTCAAAACTCTTTTTTCATAAAAACAAACCATGAAAACAAAAATCATCGCGATAGCATTTCTTATAGTATTTGCTTTTTCAGGATGCAAAGCGCAAGACAAATTAACAAGCACTTTTGATACGGTAACAAAAGAAACAACCGAAGCTTATGAAAATGTAAAAACCGAAGTAGAAACAAAAACCGACGCAGTAGAAGATAAAATAAACGCAATTAATCAAGCCGCCGAAGATATTGGCGAAGCAACAGACGCAGTCGGAGACGCAATAGACAGCGTCCAAGCGATAAACGACACCGGCACCGGGACAACAGAGGAATAATCTTTTTCTTTTCTTATCTTAACTAGTTCACTCTCTTCACTAGAAACTAGGTCCTCTCTTCTCTTCACTAGCTCACTATCCTCTCTAGCTTACTAGGTCCTATCTTAATCCTCTTCTCTAGCCTACTAGGTCCTCTCTCTTAACTAGCCTACTCTCTTGCTCGCCTCCCTTCACAATCACACCAATTCCGACCCTAACGACCCGATACGATACTCCGATAAAGAGCTGATTGATCATGCACACGAAAAAAATTTCCAAATCCTGGCAATAACCTGCCACGGGAAATGGATAGGCTCTTTAGACTTAATCGCATATGCGAAATCAAAAAACATCCTTCTACTCCCGGGCGTGGAAATCTCGATAAGAAATCGCCACATAGTAATATTAAACGCAACTCAAGAAGCGGAAAAAATCCGCAATTTTAAAGAACTGAAAGAATATAAAAAATCTCATCCGGAATCTTTCATAATCGCCGCACACCCCTATTTCCCGGGACTTAATATGATAAATGACATGATAGAAAAAAACATCAGCTGCTTCGACGGCATAGAATTTTCATGGTGGCATTCTGATTTAATCGATTTCAATAAAAAAGGAGAACGACTGGCGAAAAAAAACAACCTTCCTTTCATAGGAACATCCGACACTCATAATATGAAAAATTTCGGCATAACATATTGTGAAATAGAAACATCTATTTTATCAACGGAAAACATTTTTGAGGCACTTCGCGAAAACAAGTTAAAAAACATTTCAAAAACACTCAAAACATGGCAGATGTTTTTGATGCCATTTATCGCAATAAGAGATAAATTATGGCTCACAAAAGAAACTTGGAAAAAATTTGCCCGAACAAAATTAAAACGGTAAGATAAAAAAGTGCTAAAATCATAAACTTCGCACCAAAAAATAAAATCAAAAAGATGCAAAAATTTCTCGCGTGCATAAAAGAACAAGCCCGAAAACGACCAGGCAGAATTGTGCTTCCCGAAGCCGCTTTTGACGACAGACCGCTTTTGGCCGTAAAGGAAATTTTAAAAGAAAAAATCGCCAAGCCAATACTAATCGGCAACAAAATAGAAATTCTCAAACGAGCAAAAAAACTTGGCATAAAACTGGACCCGAAAAAAGTACCGATAATCGACCCGCTCAACTCTCCCCTGACGGAAAAATACGCAAAAGAATTTTTCCGACTCCGCAGTAAAAAAGGCGTAGATGAAAAAACCGCTTGGGCAACCGTAATAAAACTGAATTATTTCGGCACAATGATGGTACATATGGGCGATGCCGACGGAATGGTTTCCGGCGTAACATGGAAAACAGCGGAAAAAATGCTCCCGGCATTGCAAATAATCAAAACCAAACAGAAATTCCACAAAGTCTCTGGATTTTTCTTCATGCTTCTTGATAAAAGAATCCTGCTTTTCGCAGACTGCGCAATCACAATAGATCCGAACTCTCACGATCTTGCCGCAATCGCAATCGACACGGCCGAAACCGCAAAAAGTTTCGGAATAGAACCGAAAGTCGCAATGCTTTCTTTCTCGACAAATCGCTCAGCAGACCATCCGTTTGTGGACAAAGTAAGAGAAGCCATAGCTCTAGCGCAATACGAACGCCCCGACTTAATTATCGAAGGCGAAATGCAAGTCGATGCCGCACTCGTACCGGAAATTTGCGCCAGGAAATTCCCAAATTCGCGCCTTAAAGGAGACGCAAATGTTCTTATTTTCCCGGACCTTCAGTCCGCAAACATAGCGTATAAATTGGTGGAAAGGCTTGCCGGCGCAACCGCGATGGGTCCGATCACACAAGGTCTTCGCAAACCGATTAACGATGTATCAAGAGGATGCAGATATGAAGACATCGTTAACACATGCGCAATAACTTCCGTCGAAGCGCAAAACTTAAAAAATAAATCGAGATTATTATGTAATAAATAATATGCTCATACTCGTCACAAACGCAGGCTCCTCTTCTCTTAAGTTCCAACTGATAGAATCGAAAAAATGGAAACCGATTTATAAAGGTCATGTCGATCGAATCGGCACGCCTATGTGCGAATATTTAAGCTCAAATTGTAAAAGCTGCGATACTCCAAAAATAAAAACAATTACGCAGGCATTCAAATTAGGCATGGATAACATGCTGAAAAGCGGAATCATAAAAGATTTAAAAGAAATTAAAGCAATCGGTCACCGAGTCGTTCACGGCGGAGAAACTCACACTCAAGCCGTCAAAATAACTCCGAAAATTCTAAAAGATATCGAACGCCTCTCCCCTCTTGCGCCTCTTCACAATCCACCAAACATCGAAGGCATAAAAGCCGCGATGAAAATCATGCCAAAAATTCCAAACATCGCGGTTTTTGACACAGCTTTTCATCAAACAATGCCGGAAAAAGCTTTCCTCTATGCCCTACCGATTAAGCTATATGAAAAACACAAGATAAGAAGATACGGATTCCACGGCACAAGCCACAAATTCGTTTATAACGAAGCAAAAAAATATCTTGGCGAGAAAAAAACTCGTCACACAATCACATGCCACCTCGGCAACGGCGCATCGATAACTGCAATAAAAAACGGACAAGTAATCGATACATCGATGGGATTTACTCCTCTTGAAGGGCTGATAATGGGCACGCGATCCGGAGATATGGACCCGGCGATAATTTTTCATTTAATGAATCATTTAAAATTAAAACCGGAAGAAATTCATAATATGCTCAATTATCAATCCGGATTAAAAGGAATTTACGGAAAGTCCGATGTACGCGATTTGCGAGATGGATTTTTCCTACACCAAGAAAAAAAAGCGAAACTCGCGCTGGACATGTACTGTTATCGCATAGCCAAATATATCGGCGCATACCTAGTCGCACTCGGTCAACTGGACACGCTCATTTTCACGGGAGGGATCGGCGAAAACGCATGGTATGTCCGCAAATGGGTATGCCATTATTTGAAAATTGATCTTAATGACAAGCGCAACAAAGAAACCGAATTCCCAAATCAAAAAATTATAAAAATCGGCAGTGGAAAACCAATCGTATTGGTAATTCCAACCAACGAAGAATTACAAATTGCAAAGGAAACTTTTCTCCTCTCTTCTCCCCTCTTAACTAGCTAACTATCTTCACTAGCTCACTAGGTCCTAGCTTTATGAAAAAACTCACAAAAATTCTGGCGATAGCAATCCTAATAATACTTTTACTAACCGTCTGTTATTTCAAAACCCGCGGAAACGGCAAATTAATCGCAACACTAACATCAGTTGAAGGTACGACAACTTATGAGATGAACTTCAACGGAGCAACAGTAGCTGAAGGTTCACACTCCGGTCTTTCATTCGCATTTCAAGAAGGAGATACGCAAATTTATTTCGACATACCTGCAACGGAAAAATTCGGGATATGGGAAATTTACAACCACCCGGACAGAACTTATGAAAATTACACGGAAGAATTGCCATTAACAATAACTGACGAAGATTATATCGGGATGAAAGATGCCTTTGGCAACGACTTAAGCGGGGACCTTTCTATGGGGAATACATATTTCAATGATTTCGAAATAACAATAAATTCGATAAAAATTAAAGATGAGAAATTATGGATGGCAGGATCATTCGCGGGGAAAACAGAGGACAATGAAATAAATGGCACATTCAATATAATCGACGGATTCATTTCATTAATGATGGTCGACTAATTCTCTTTTTCTTCACTAGCTCACTAGTTTACTAACCTACTCTCATGGCTCAAAGAATAAAAAATCTCCTCCCGAAAAATCCGGACAAAAATGTAAAAATCCCAGCAATACATAAGAAATTTCACGGCGGGACATGGCAAATAGATGTCGACTTGAGAGATTTTATCCAGAAAAATTACAAACCTTATACAGGAGGAAAAGAGTTCTTGACCCCGCCAACAAAAAAAACACTAAAAGTTTTTAATCAAACAAAAAAACTTCTTCGCGCCGAATTCAAAAAAGGCGGGATTTACGGAATCGATACAAAAACTCCTTCAACAATGATAAGCCATGCCCCCGGATACATAGATCGCAAAAACGAATCAATCTTGGGATTACAAACCGACATCCCATTGGTAAGAACAATCAAACCGAAAGGAGGCGTCCCTCTCATCGCCTCAACTTGCGAATCTTACGGATACCATTTGGATAAAAAAATACAAGATCTTTATACAAATGTAATAAAAACACACAACGATGCAGTTTTCGATATTTACTATAACTGGAAAGAATTTTTCACTCCGGAAACTCATAAATTATTCAGATCGAAAGGCATAATAACCGGCCTACCGGACAATTACGGACGCGGTAGAATTATCGGAGATTATAGAAGAGTCGCACTCTACGGAGTCGACAGACTTATTTCCGAAAAACACGAAGAGATAAACGAAAAATGCACATACATGAATGAGGAAAACATTCTCCTTCGTGAAGAAGCTCACAAGCAAATTATGGCTCTACAAGAAATAAAAGAAATGGCCACCTCGTATGGATTCGACATAAGTCGGCCGGCGGAAGACACAAAAGAAGCAATACAATGGCTTTATTTCGGATATTTGGCCTCGGTAAAAGAACAAGACGGTGCCGCAATGAGCATGGGCAGAATCGATACATTTATAGATATTTATGCGGAAAAAGATTTACGCACGAAAAAATATACGGAATCTGAAATCCAACAATTCATGGATGATTTCGTAATCAAACTAAGACTTGTTCGCCACTTGCGCGCACCCGAATACAACGACCTCTTCGCAGGCGACCCAACATGGGTAACTTGCGTACTCGGAGGAATGGGACAAGATTCACGAACTCTCGTTACAAAAACATCTTTCAGATTCTTACACACACTGGACAATCTCGGCCCATCACCCGAACCGAATTTGACAATTTTATGGTCGCAAAAATTACCTGAAAAATTCAAAAATTACGCATGCGAAATTTCAATAAAATCAAGTTCCATACAGTTTGAAAATGACGAACTCATGCGCCCAATACACGGCGATGATTACGGAATAGCCTGTTGCGTTTCCGCAATGACAATCGGCAAACAAATGCAATTCTTCGGAGCACGATGCAACCTACCGAAAGTGCTTCTACTGGCCATAAATCAAGGTCGCGACGAAATGGACGGCGAGTTGATTGTCGAAGGAGTCCCCAAGCTTAAACATCAAAAACCTCTAGACTACCGCGAAGTAAAAACGCAATTTTTCACCCTGATGGACTGGCTATGCAAAAAATATGTGGAAACCATGAACATCATTCATTACTGCCATGATAAATATAATTACGAAGCTGCCGAAATGGCGCTTCACGACCTAAAAGTACACAGATTCATGGCCTTCGGCGCCGCGGGAATTTCAATCGTAATAGACAGCTTGTCAGCAATTAAATATGCAAAAGTCTATCCGATAAGAGACACAAAAGGAGTTGCAAAAGATTTCAAAATAATAGGAGTTTCGCATCCGCGAAACAGCTCAAATTACGGTCCCGAAACCGCTTCGCTTTCCGGGACTGTCGGTGAATACCCGGCATTTGGAAACAACCTACCGGAAGTCGATAAAATCGGCGGAGAGGTAGTTAAACATTTCATAACTTGCCTGAGAAAATATCCGGCATACAGAGGAGCGGAACACACACTCTCTCTCCTTACAATCACAGCAAATGTGGTTTACGGACATCACACAGGCGCAACTCCGGACGGCCGCAAAGCCGGCGAACCTTTCGCCCCGGGCGCAAACCCGATGCACAATCGCGACAAATCCGGCGCACTCGCATCATTAAGCTCAGTCGCAAAATTCAAATATGAAGACTGCCGAGACGGAATTTCAAACACATTCTCAATCACCCCGTCAACTCTTGGAAAAAACGAGAAACAACGAACTGAAAACTTAAGAGGAATGCTGGACGGATATTTCCATTCAAACGGATTCCATTTAAATGTAAATGTGCTCAACAAAGAAACTCTGCAAGACGCAATGAAACATCCGGAAAAATATCCACAATTAACGATTCGCGTTTCAGGATATGCGGTAAATTTTATTAAACTAACAAGGGAACAGCAGGAAGAGGTCATCTCTAGGACTTTCCATAAAAACTTCTAATAATAAACATTCTGACTCACTTGCCCATCAGAAGACATCTCAATAGAAAAATTTACAAGCTGAGCATTAATCCAAACACAAACCTCGGCTCGTAAACCACCACCCTTACAAACAACTTTTAAATCCTGAATTTCATCGGGATCGACAATGAATCTATCAAGAAACTCAAAAACAGAATTAACTACATGGTCATAG
>Ga0172379_10010472_pt1 | contig 11220 bp, 8 predicted proteins | sample GrowelOW334metaG_FD_119756 | JGI IMG/M metagenome (GOLD analysis project Ga0172379, IMG submission 119756) | Groundwater microbial communities from an aquifer near a municipal landfill in Southern Ontario, Canada - Groundwater well OW334 metaG | ecosystem: Environmental > Aquatic > Deep... | reverse complement strand
GTTTCAGTACGAAAAAATCTTTTGTTTTATGGACTGAATGTTATGCAAAATGGAGGAAGAAAATCGCGTGTAATCCAAGCTGATTATCAACCAAATTAATCCGGCTAAGTGGCATATGCTAGACTTTGCGGTTTTTCTCCAAAACGTTTCGAACCAGGTCAGAGACCTGCTCCGGCGAATAACTTTATTATACCAGCATGAAGTTTATCCGGTTCATACAGTAGCGACAGGCTTTATAACTTTATAAACTTTATAACTCATCATATTCCTTTGCAATTCGCGGCGGGCGAGTATCCGGAATTTTCAATTTGATTGACCGCGAGCGCTGCTCGCTGGGGCGTAGGGGCCAGTCCGGGGACTGGAGTGAGAAAACTAGATGCCTTTGCAGTTTGCAGCAGGTGAATAGCCGGCATTTTCTGCTTCAGACTTTGTGTCGAACCAAATTTTGTTTTGTTCGGAAATTCTTTTTGATGACGCGCAGGTAGGCAAATAATATTTTGTGCCATTCTTGGAGGCGACATATGTTCCGGTCGTTTTTACGATCGCGGGCTTCGGGGTCGTTGTGGCGAACGCTCCCAAAAAGGCGCTCGCCTCCTGCCCTTTCGGAAATTCGATCTCGATATTCTTTCGAGCGGTCTCTAATCCGGACAGTCTTCCCAGCCCGAATGAAATTATAGCGACCAGGACCAGGAGCGCGGTCACGAACGTGTTTCTCTCCATGACCTCGTCAAAATCGATCCGCCCCTTGATTTTTTTCCAATTATCCACTATACTCATAGTCACTGTATGGTATCACATTTTTCGTGTCGTTCCCATACCCTTATATAATTCATTACTTAATAAGAACATGGCACACAGGAAAGCGGGCGGTTCCGCAAAAAACCTAACGGATTCTAAGCCGAAATATCTTGGAACGAAACTCTACGCGGGAGAAAAAGCCGGCGCCGGAGCGATTATCGTGAGACAGAGAGGAACGGTCATCATGCCGGGAAAAAATGTCGGCCTTGGAAGAGATCATACTCTGTTCGCGCTTAAAGAAGGCGTTGTAAAATTCGGTACCAAGCGCAAAACGAATTTCAATAACCGCGTGGTGGAAAAGAAGGTGGTTCACATCATCACGAGCGAAGCCAAAACAGCGGAAAAGAAACCTGCAACAAAAAAGACGGTAAAAAAGGTAGCAAAATAACATCAATGTATTTTAAAAAATAGCACTCGAACCGAGTGCTATTTTTGTGAGTATAAAAAACGGGACGATATTTTCGCCCCGCATTTCGATATTCTTACTATTTTTTACCGGAAAATACGATCGCTCCGGTCGGACAATTTTTTATCGCAGCTTCCGTTTGAGGACATCCCGACTCATAGTCGATTACGGCAAGATTATTTTCGCCGATGTGTATCAGCCCGGGAGCCGCATCGGTAGCGCAATTTCCGCAAGCGGTACAGGCAACATGGCATTTTTCTTTCGCCGGCTGTCCCTTTTGCATGTTCTTGCACGCCACCCAAAGCGAAACCGAATCGGGAACGAGCGACAGCAAACCTTTCGGACACTCGAGAACGCAAGCACCGCAGGCAACGCATTTTTCATGATCAACCACAGGCAAACCGTGTGCACTCATAACGATAGCATCAAAAGTTCTCACATGGCATACTCGCTCGCAATCGCCGAGCCCGATACATCCCCATACACACCCTTTTCCGCCGCCGGCACGATCCGCGTCCCGACATGTATGAACGGCGCTTAAGTCTCCGATCGTATCAAACCCGCCGCCACACGCGAGACGCGCGGACTTTTTTTCCGTGTCTTCCATAACGATTCCGAGGAGTTCGGCGATACTCTCTTTCGCTTCAGTACTCGCAACAGTACAAGCTCCTGGATTAACTTTTCCGGCAACGACCTGTTCCGCCAGGCCTTTACATCCGCCGGGGATTCCGCACGCTCCGCAGTTCGCATTCGGAAGCCGACCGTTGACTTCCTCTATCCTCGGATCTTCATAGGTAAAAAATTTTATTCCGCAATATGCCTGACCGGCACCGAGCAGGGCGCCGATTACCCCCATAAATCCCGCCGCCTTTAAAACGGCAATTAAAATATCGTATAGATCCATTCTGTCGCCTCTTCGTATGTGAACAAGATAAAAACAACGAACTCTCTCAACCAAAGATAACAGGAACAGAATAATTGTCAATATTGTATTGACAAAATCTACTTATTAGGTAGTATCAGGAAGGAAGATTTTTATCGAAAGATAAATCACATGAGCCCTTTGATAGGAGACAAAAAAATGGCTGATACCAATGGAAACAAAACGAAAGAAGCTGTTTTTCCGCCTGCGATAACTGAAGCGCCGGAAAATAAAGATCCGACGACGAGTATTCAAGAGTTCGCAAAACGAGACGGTTGGCTGTATGCTAATGGTCACCCGAATGATAGTTTAGCAAGTCCGTTTACTGCGCGTTGCATTTTGCCGGGCGGAAGCTCCGGTCTGAAAGACATGAGCGGAGTTCGCCGAGAATTCCCCGTTTGGAATAACGGCATCTGCAACGAGTGCGGAAGCTGTATCACCGCCTGCCCCGACAACGCTCTTCTCGGGAAAATAAATACCCTTGAAGAAGTATGTGCGACCAATGTCGGCATATTGGAAAAAGCAGGACACGATGTGAAGTTGCTTAAAAAACATCTCGCACCGCTCGCGGAAACTTTTCGCGTGCTGGCAAAAGAAAGCAAAAAAGAAACAAGCGTTTCTCTGATCTTCCGAAAAGCGGTTGACCTCACGGTTGAAAAATCCGGCCTTCCCGAAGCGGAAAAAGAACAGCTGAAAAAGCTTGGTAAATTATTTCTTGAAACGTTCGTGGATTTTAAATTCCGACTGACAAAAGCCGGCGGTTTATTTTCCATCACGCTCGACCCGTGGGCATGTAAAGGTTGTATGCTCTGCGACAGTGAAAAAGTCTGCAATAAAAACGGACTGCCTGCACATCCGGCAACCGACAAAGATACCGAACATCTTAAAAAAGAATTCGAGTACCAAAAGAAACTACCCGGAACCAATCCGGAGTTTTTGAACGTCGAACTTGACGAATGTGGGGGTGATCTCCAAAGCATTTTGCTGGATAAAGAAAATTTGAAAGCAAACTGCGCCAGAGCCGGCACTTGTGTCGGTTGCGGAGAACAAGAACCGATTCGATTGCTTACCGCGGTTATTACCGCACTTCATCGTCCGCGTGTTCAAAAATTCACGGCGCACTTAAAAGAACTCGTCAGTGAACTTACTGAAAAAGTGGAGAATTTCGTCGGTGTTGCGAATATGCGAAGTGAAGAAAAACTTCAAGAAGTCGTTGATACATTAAATGAAGTTGACTACAAATGGTACAATCGCGCCACCGACGCTCTAGCGTATCTCAAAGATCTTCTTTGGAAATACGAGGAAGGTGTAAACGGTTGTGGAAGATCACATATGATGTTCACGAACTCCACCGGCTGTACCTCAGTCGCCGGAGCAACGTCACCTTATACTCCATACATGTTTCCGTGGATGAACAATCTTTTCCAAGATGCTCCGTCCACCGCAACAACGCTTTACTTGGGAGAAATGAGAAACCGAGCGGAAGATTTTAAAATGGTTCGAATAGCAGAACTTATTCTTGCCGATGAAACGGAAGAAAAGAAATACGACTTTACGTATTTTGATTTCAAACAATTCAATGGAGAAGAACGTTTGCTCTGTCCAACCCTTGTCGCTCTCGGCGGTGATGGCGCGATGTATGACATCGGTTTTCAAAATTTGTCACGATTGATGGCGTCAGGACTGAATGTAAAAGTCCTGGTGGTAGATACCGGCGTGTATTCCAACACCGGCGGTCAAACTTCCACGGCTGGTCCACAAGGACAAATCGCCGACTTGTCACCGTATGGCAAAGTAAGCGACGGCAAACAAGAAGCGCGAAAAGAACTTGCGTTGGTTGCCATGGCACATCGCACAACATATGTGCTTCAAGGAAGTACTGCCGATGCAAATCACCTGATAAGCGGTTATGTGGAAGGTTTGAATTTTAACGGTCCTGCGATTTTCAACATTTACTGCGCTTGCCCGCCCGAACACATCATTCCTGATGACGCCGGCGTTGCGCACAGTATTATGGCGAGAGATTCCCGTATGTATCCGCAATTCAAATTCCATCCTCGGGGCGGCAAAAAACCATGGCGCGAATGTCTGTCACTCGAAGGCAATCCCGATATTGAATTGGATTGGCCAACCTATGAGTTGTCATACAAAAACGTCTACGGCGAAACAGAAAAAATGGTTCTACCGTTTACGTTTGCCGACTTCGCGGTAACGGAAGGTCGTTTCAAAAATCACTTCAAAAAAGAAAAAGCCGACGCGTGGACACCGGAAATGATGTCACTCGCCGAATATCTTGATTTGGAAGATGATGAACGCGAAGGATTGATTCCATTTATTTTTGGCGTTGATAAAGATAAACATCTCATCCGCATCATTCCATCAAAAACAATGGTTGATTCTTGTGCCGATCGGAAAAGTTTCTGGCGATTGCTCAAAGAATTCGCCGGACTCGACCCCACTTCGCCGGAGGCTACGCGGGGCGAGTCCTTGCTTGCTCCCGAAGTAGAGATTCCAAAAACCGAAGCTCCCGTCGAAACAAAAGTTACGACAAACAAAGTTGTAACTATCGATACGGAAAGTTGCACCGTCTGCGAAAAATGTTTCAAGGTCAATAAAAAGATCTTCGGAAAACGAGAAGAAGATGGAAAAGCTATCGTTCTCGATCCGAAAGCCGGAACATTCGCAGAGATTGTGAAAGCGGCCGGTGAATGCAAAGATAATTTGATTCACCCCGGAACACCTCAAAATCCGAGCGAAAAAAACCTGGAAAAACTAACGGCAAAAGCCGTACAATTCCAATAGACAATAAAAGGATAAAAAAATAGAAAAATAAAAACGGGGCGACTAGTTCGTCCCGTTATTTTTTTATCTTCTTTTTTATCTTTCTATTATTTTATTTTTTTATCTTTCTATTTTTCTATCCGTTCAGCACCCTCAGATCTTCCGCCGCCGCTTCCCTGTTAATTTTTTCCGTATACCGTTTGAACTCAGCCACGTTCGCAATCTCTCCCTGCGACCATATCACGACGGGGCTTCCGTCGCTTCCTTTCACTTCGATCGTTCCTTTATTTTCCGGGCTGAAAACATCCGGCGCAAATTCTCCGACATCGCCGCCGATCGAAAGCTTTCCGCCGGTCATTCCCATTCCGATATTCTTTCCTGCGTTGCCGCGAATAATGATCTCTCCGCCCGACAGGTGGAAGGCCGCGCCGTCTCCGGCATTGCCTTGCACTTCAATGCGGCCTCTCGACATAGAAGAGCCAAGCGCGGTACCGACATTACCGATCACAGTAAAAACACTGCCGGGGTCGTCCATTTTTTCTCCGGCAAAATCGCCGACATTTCCGGATATCGTGAGAGCAGTATTGTCATCAAGGTGTCCGCCAAGGCGATGAATGCGCGCGCAGTCTTCGGAAATACGCATGGTGAGCGGATGGCGGACCTTTTGACCGGAAATCTTCGCCACATCTTTCGGATGATCGTGGCCGGAAAATTCATTGACCAAAACGGTTAACATATCGCCGGCGACGACACCGTTAAGCAGATAGCATCGGTCCGCGGCAGCCTCAAGGATCGCTTCCTCTTGCTCATCGCTTTCGGTTTTATCAACCATTTCTTTTATGCAAAGGAAAATGGATTCCCTACGGTCCGTCCCCGGCATCTGAATGAGATTCTCTTCTTTGCTTTTTATGGTATCCACCACCGACTGCGCAATATTTTGGACGCTTTCCGGCGTTCCGATCTTTTCTATCGGCATACTAATGTTTTTGAAATAGTAATGTTCCAATTATATCATAATCTTTCCGGCTTTCCATATATGATTTGCAAATATCGCGAAAAAGTATAAGTACAAAAAACAATAGTGTCAATATTGTTGTTTTTGCCGGAATGATATACTTAAACAAGTAGGGGGATATGAAGTTTTTCGCTCCCTGAATTTTCATATGACAAGCTCCGAAGAAGTATCGGAAAGGAGGTCATCATGAATGCGCTCTTTGAAAAAATATTGCCGCGAACGCTTTTTGCGTTTATTTTGCTGTTGCTCTTATCGTGCACCACAGCAATACAGCCGCCGACAGACAACGTCATGATGGGACCGCCCGCCGACACGACCGTTTACGCCGCGCGATTAGATTCCTATGTTTGCCCGACACGCCTCGGCAAGCTGTGCGAAGCGTACGGCCTGATCCGGACTCGCTATATCCGGCATTTCTCAGACGATGAGCTGACTGGTATGTTCGTGCGAGGCGTTACGCAAAAGATCCGCGAATCGAATCCTTCGTTCGTTTTTAATGATAAAGAAATACATAAAGCGAAGTTTACCTGTTCGCCGAATGCTCAAAAAATTTGCGATGCGTACGACTCGGTAAAAGATCGGTACAAAAAACCGGTTTTCGATAAGCATCTTATCGAAATGTTCATCAACGGGGTCATAGACGTCATCAATGAGACCGATCCGTATACAAGATATGCTTCTACGGTCGAAAAAAATGTTGATTATATGCAATATCCGGGCATCGGAATAATCGCGACAAAGGAAAATGTTTTCCCGTCCGACCTGAAGATACAAGTGGTAAAGGAATATAACCCCGCATGGTTCGCCCGTTTGAAACGCGGGGACCGTATCTCTCGTGTGAACGGCATTTCCGTTTCATATATGACAAAAAGAGAGGCAAACGCCCTTATTCGCGGAAAAGTCGGGACTCGCGTTCGTCTTACTGTCATTTCGGGTTGCGAACAAAAAATAAGAACAGTTTCTCTTATCCGCAAAGATACGAGAGATGTTATGTCCGGCGAAGTAAAAGTTCTTGACGGCCGATACGGATATGTACGTCTTGCGGAATTCAATATTGCATCAGCGCTCACGATACAACTATCTATTGAACAATTCGAAAAGGAACACGGAACGATGAAGGGACTCGTTCTCGACATTCGCAACGATCCGGGCGGAGCGCCCATCGAAGCGAACAAACTCGTTTCGCTTTTTGTCAAAAAAGGTCCTATCTTTTTTGAGCAAGGTCAAAACGGAAAGCTGGTCGCTTGGGACGTCATCAAAGGCAGCAAAGACATACTGCGCGGAGGGCCCATAGTCGTTCTGGTAAATGGGGACTCGGCAAGCGCCTCAGAGATCACAGCCGGCGCATTCCAAGACCTGAAACGCGCGACTATCGTCGGTACAGAAACCTACGGCAAAGGCTGTATGCAAACGAAATATACGTTTAAAGACGGATCGCAGTTTGATCTGACGAGGGCTCACACGATCACGCCAAAACACAAGAACATCGATAAAAAAATAACGCCCGACGTGGTCGTTGCCGAAGGCGCGAACGAATCATGCACGGGAGACGAACAGCTCGCCACCGCCCTCCGCATCCTCCGCGAAAAAGGAGGCTAAGGTGGCGCCGTCACACAAATCTCCGTTTGGAGAAATACATAGACCGGCTGAAAACAGCCGGTCGATTTTTAAAATTGACAAAATATTCAATTATATTCACAGTTGTTTTACATTTTGTCGCCGGAGCGGGGTTGCACCCCGGTCCGAAACGTTTGCGTTGCCATCATGAATTTGCATTAACACAAAAAGTATGAAATTTTAAACGTTTTGGTTCGGAGTACAACCCCGAACCGGCGATGCGTGCATGAGGAGATATTTTTTAAAAATTGACAAAATATTCAATTATATTCACAGTTGTTTGACATTTTTAATACAAAAAGTTAATGTACGAAGTGGAAAAACACTATATTAGTGTTGTAAAATAGAGCCCTTTGACAAGGTTACTCTGGAAAATTTCCATTCAATTTGGTTATCAAACCGAGGAGAAACATCATGGGATTATTTGATTCCGAAAAAAAGAAGACATTTAAGTACCCCGGCATACGCGTTCTTTGTGACGGTACGGAAGCGGTCGGCGAAGTTGAAAAACATTTGATCGACGGAGCGGCGGTGTATCCGATCACTCCATCAACCGGTCTCGCGGAATTTCAAAAAGTTATCGCGTCCACCGGATTTCTGAACACGGCAGGAAAACCACAAATAAGCTATCAATTCGAAGGCGAACACGCGATGTTCGGCGGTGAAATTGGATTGGCTTCCATGGGACTGCGCGTTTCTTCGTACTCATCAGCGCAAGGCATTGCCTACGGCCACGAGCAATTTTACGTTATGGGCAAAGTACCGCTTATGGTTCATATTGCGGCACGTCCGATGACAAAAAGTACGTTGAATGTTCACGCAGGACACGATGATTATCATTGCGTTGACGACGCGGGACTCATTCAATTCTTCTGCAAAAACAATCAAGAAGTTGCGGATATGACGCTCATCGCGCGAAAAGTGAGCGAGCTTTCTTTGACTCCTGTCATCGTGGCTCAAGACGGATTCTTGACTTCGCATTTGATGAAAGATATGCTCCAGCCCGAACGCGAGCTCATCAAAGAGTTTTGCGGATTATCGAGCGACATCATTGATTCACCGACTCCGGCGCAAATAATGACACATGGGAAAAAACGCCGTCGCGTTCCCATACTTATGGATGTTGATAACCCCGCAGTAGTCGGAGCCGTCACCAACCAAGATATTTATATGCAGACCGTTGCGGGCAACCGTCCTTTCAAATATGACCACGTGGGACTCCTCACAGATCAGTGCATGGAAGAATATTCACAATTAACAGGACGCAGTTACCACCGCGTCGGTGAATACAAAACCGAAGATGCGGAATATCTGCTCGTCGGACAAGGAAGTATTGTGGAAGAAGCTGAAGCTGTTGCGGATTATATGCGCAAAATAATAGACGTCAAAGTCGGCGTCGTTAATATGACCATGTTCCGTCCGTTCCCCGGCGATTTGATTACTCACATTTTGAAAGGCAAAAAGGGCGTTACTGTTATGGAACGTTTGGATCAACCGCTTGCGGAAGACCTGCCAATCATTCGAGAAATTCGCGCATCGCTCACAAAAGCGATCGAAAACGGAAAAGCAAAACTCGCAAAAACCGCGCTTCCTTATCCTGACTACGCGGTATATGAAAATATGTCCGACGTTCCCGTTTTGTATTCCTGTTCATTTGGTATGGGAAGTCGAGACACACAACCCGGACATTTAATTGCCATGGTAAATAATATGGCGCCAAAAAGCAAAAAATTGCCGTTCTATTATTCCGGCATTGAATTTGTCCGCGACATTCCGTTTAATCCGGCCGAAGCATTGGATCAGCAAGAAATTTTAGATGCGTATCCAAATCTGAAAAATCTCGCGCTTCCCTCTTTTGGAGACGTGGATTTAATGCCGAAAGACAGCTTAACCGTACAGATACTTTCTCGCGGTGGCTGGGGGGCGATAGCAACCGGTAAAAGCATTGCGATGTCATTGTTTGAACTTGATGAAAATTGTCACATCACAGCGAATCCGCTTTACGGTTCGGAAAAGAAAAATGCGCCGACGAAATTTTTCCTTGCTATGGCGCCGGAACCCATCAAAATGATGTGCGAACTGAAACATCTCGATGTCATTATGTCGCCCGACGATAATGTGTTCAAACACAGTAATGCCCTCCGTGGCCTCAAAAAGAACGGTGTGTTTATTATCCAAAGCGATTTAAAAACACCAAAAGAAGTTTGGGATACGTTCCCCGAATACGCAAAAAAATACATCAAAGAAAACGCCATTAGCGTATTCTCCATTGATGGGTTCAAGATTGCGCGCGAAGAAACGAGCAATTCGGAATTGACCTATCGAATGCAAGGTATCGCATTCCAAGGTTCATTCTTTGCGACGTCATCGGTGGCGGAAAAGAATAATCTCACCAAAGAGCAAATTCTTAAAGCCATCTACGGTCAGCTCGATCACAAATTCGGCAAGAAAGGTAAAAATATCGTTGAGGATAACTTCCGAGTCGTCAAACGCGGTTTCACCGAAGTAACAGAAGTTACGTATAAATAAGGAGTTTTTTAACTCAGAACGGAGGCATGGTATTGCCTCCGTTTTTTTGTGAGAAAAAATTTTCAATTTACGAATTTTTAATTTTCAATCAATTTACAATGTTTCAATATTCCGATTTTCAAACCCGAACGTGGTCGTCGTGTTTGAAAATTTCATTATTGAAAATTTATTGAAAATTAAAAATTCGTAAATTGAAAAATTTGAATGGAGTTTAAACTTTAATTTATGATATAATGGGTTCAGTATGGTTTTTGACACGGCATAAAAATCCCGGGGGTGTGTCATGAATATCATTGCACAAATTTTCTTCGGAGGGTTTGCGGTATATGCGGTGTATTCCGAGTTATACCGCAGACGAAACGAGCTTTCTTTTATTTTAACGATCTGGAAACGCTTCCGTTTCGGTATGTTTCTTCAAACTTTTATTTTGGCGCTTACCGTTATTTCGACTTTTGTTTTTTTAAACAGGCAAAGCGCGTTCTTTCATTACGGCTGGCTCCATATCATTTTCGAGAACGGCGGGAATATAATTCTTGCTCCCATTGTTTCGGGTTCACAATCAACCCACCTCGCAATCAGACTCCTGACGCCGGTGTTCCTTTACTCGCTCATTCTCGTACTTCCCTTTTTTGCGCAAACGGAAGAAAACTGTTTCCGAAGAGGATACCACACAATGAGTGAGATCATTTTACAGTCCGTATATTTCGGGCTCGTTCATTTAGTCGTCGGTATTTCCCTTTCCATTGCCGTTGCGCTCATCATCCCCGGTTTTTTCTTCGCTTATAAATACGAGAACACATACCGAAAGCTCTCAAAGGTCATGAGCAAAAAAGAAGCAAGCAATGAAGCCATTTTAGTAAGCACTACGTATTACGTTATGATGAACACCATTATAATCGGGTACCTCGCAATATTATGCATTTTATGCATTTAACCGTTCCCTCTTTTTTGGGGAACGGTTTTTTAAAAAAAATGGAATTGAAGATAATTCATATTCCTAAACACAAACTAAACAACCATACCGCAAATTCTAGCATATGCCACTTAGCCGGATTAATTTGGTTGATAATCAGCTTGGATTACACGCGATTTTCTTCCTCCATTTTGCATAACATTCAGTCCATAAAACAAAAGATTTTTTCGTACTGAAAC
>Ga0172379_10010471_pt1 | contig 11220 bp, 16 predicted proteins | sample GrowelOW334metaG_FD_119756 | JGI IMG/M metagenome (GOLD analysis project Ga0172379, IMG submission 119756) | Groundwater microbial communities from an aquifer near a municipal landfill in Southern Ontario, Canada - Groundwater well OW334 metaG | ecosystem: Environmental > Aquatic > Deep... | reverse complement strand
TATTGACAGTAGGGGCTTTTCTTGTTTGTTCCTTTGGATTTGGCTATCGCGCATTGTTTTTTTACATCAATAACTTTTAAAGCTTCGAAAGGAACTTGCTTCGTAGTTACAAATTCATGACCCCAATGAACTCTCTGTTGATGGGGAAGAACAACAAATTGGCTTGCAACATAACGCAATTTAACCTGTGAATCAGCAGGATTAAGCTCAAGAATCACAGGTTTTCCGCCCCTGTATTTTGCCTCTTCTTTTGCCCAGTAAACGGCATTAGTTACATCGGTAAAACTGACAAAAGTACCCTTTTTATGATATTTTCCTTCTACCCCAAATTTCTCTGCAACAGGCTGCTTTGGAATTAAACCCTGTTCTTTTATTTTTTCAAGATTACGAGTTGATGTTCCATGATATACTTTCGTTGGAACTATTGGTCTATCAGGTAATTTCCCTTTTGCCATAGTAAATCTTCTCAACACTAATTAATAACCACGCACAAGATCAAAACTTTTCAGGCACTATATTTTTCTTGCCATATTTACTCTTAACATCGCTAAGGCGCGCGTTTCTTAAAGCGTTAACTTCTGCGATATATTTCTTAAATTCCTTATTATGACCCTTCCTGTTACCCATTTTACGCTCAAGCTTGGTTTTTGGAATTATTGCAAATCTTTGTTTTCCACACTTTATGAATATGCTTTTGGGTGTTGCGAAAGTAACTTTGCATTTTGAATCAGTCATAGGCATCAACTATAGTTTATAGTTTTTAAGAGGATTTAATTCTTTGGTTTTCCTATGCGGTTATTAGGTTTTAACTGCATGGACAAAAGTTATTTTAGGCGGAATCTCGTAATGTTGTTAATGGCGATTTAATGTCAAAAACGGAAGTTCTAAAACGCCTCGACAAACAATCACAAAAACTGGATCAAGCAGGAAAACAGGCGCTTGAACGAATGGAAACAGTTTCTAGAAAATTGGAAGACAAATCGCCCGAAGAATTTTTTGCCATGGTGAAAGAGCTGTTACATTATGCTTAGCGCTGATGAATATAATGCAAAAATAAAGGAACTTGCTTGCCAAAGTTTTAACCGCATCCAAAGTGACATGCTGATTGATTTGATGGATGAATTTAGCAAGAAAGATTATGATAAATTCCGAAGACATTTAGAATATCTGAACGATTTTCTCACAGTAAAAGAAAAAATGTGCCCCATACATACTCATTAAACCTTGCAGTTAATCGTAGATAAGCGCAAACACCATCAAAAAACAATAACCTTTTATCTCCATTCTAAACTCAAATAACTCTCCATGTTACAACAACCCGTTTTGAAGTCGCTGTCTCTTGATTCTGTTTCTGATGTGCCCTGTTTTGAATGTCTCGTGCAGAATGTTGTGCATCCTTTTGCTTGCCACCCTGAAACATGCGCCTCTATGGACAAATACGTCCAAAATTTAGGAAAAAAGAAAGTTTAATATTGGTACTTCGCTGAAGTTATTAGTTGATGATTAAAGATGCCTTTAAAGTCTTGGGGTACTCCAGTAGATTTCACTCAGAGGCGTGACATAAACTTCACTGAACAGGTTCCTTACGGAAAAACTATCGGCCTATACGGCTACCAGCCTATTCCTGCCACTTTGACTTCACAGAATCTCGCGGCGCTGCAGAATTATAATTTGGCTACTGTTGCAACTGCGCTTCAAACTACTTTTCAGGGAACAGTGAATTATATTCAGCTTTCCTGGAACGAATCAGGCACAACAGTCTCAGACTTAGTTTTGGGCATTGTTTTTAGTAACACGCAGAACGTTGATGGCGTACAGCAAATTCTTAACACGATTTATGCTTCTTCGCTAGGCACCCTTCTTGTTGCGACTAACATGAGTCAACTTAATGCTTGGAAAGCTTACCGTTTGAATGAAGCTCCAGAAAATAATTGGCTTATGATTGTTGGTGTCGCAGGCGGCATTGTCGCGGTTGCTGCAATAGTTTATTTGATTAAAAAAAGAAGGCAGTAGATTTTATTTTTCTTCTTTTCTTTTTGGGATAATTCTTGGAATCACTACAACGGCGGCTACTAAGCCTCCTATGATTAATGCTACTGTTCCAAGATTCTGTATTACTTCACTCCACCAGTCTGGCGGTCCTGAATCATTTCCTTCTTCAGTAATTTTCCACTCCCATTCTCCCGTTTCAGGATTTTGTACCCAACCATATTTAACGTAGCGCGATTCTTCATGTGATAAATTGTATGATAATATTGTGACTGCTGCAATGGCTGCTATTCCAGCACAAATCGCCAATATTATGGGAACTGTCCATACGAATAGGCGGTTGCTTTGTTCAACTGTAATGTCTGGGTTAGAAGTGAAATCCCATGAGAATCTTACATGTAATCTGTATTGGTAGCCCCACATGTAGCCGCCAGGTTGCCGTATTACTTGACCTTTTTCGTAGCAAATAGCTAAATCATAGCCAAGTAATGTAACGGTGTAGCCTTTATCGAGCATTTGAACTGAAAATTGACCAAGCGCACTATCAAATTGGCCTTCTGTTCTTATTTTCGCCAAGGTTTCTTCAGAACTAGGGGGGTCGGGTAAAGCTTGATCCATTGGTTTTGATATGCTTTTCCAGTCGCTAACCATTTCTTCAGACCAACGATTATACGCGAGGGTTCGTGTCGGCGTTAATAGCAACCATGTTTTCCATGGCATGTTTATTTTTGAAATGAACTGTTTGAACCATGCTGTTGCGTTTAAAGCAGTAACTAACTGTGCTGGCTGCATGTTGATGTTGCCAGTAACCTTAGAAATTGCTCCAACAACTAAATCTGTTATGTAGTAGTTGTCTCCTTGTTGTGTTTCATTCCAAGTTATTGTCATGTACTGGATTGGCATTCCCTGTGTGTTGGCCTGAGTTTGTAGGTCAGCTATGTTTCCGTTGACAAAATTGTTTCTTGTCGCGGCATTTACTGTTGCTGGGGAGCTTTGGTAAGCGTAGATTCCAAATACGTCGTTTGGGTACAGGTATTTCCGCATTTTTATTTCTGAAGAATTGGTGAAATCTACTGTTGTTCCTACTTGTTTAGTCTGCAGAGTCAACGGGTGCTAACCTTCATAGAACTATTATTTGTTTACTATAATAAAAAACCTTTTATGCTGAATGTACATATCTTCTATTGGTGGATTTGAAACATGGCGTTTGACTTTACATCGTTCTTAGTTGGCGCAGTGGCAGGATTCGTTGTTGGTGGATTAGTGTTTACTTCAACTGGTAAATCAGTTACCAGCAGCGTTGTTGGCGCTTCAGGGCGAAGAGTATCTAAGTATTTAGAGCCTAAATAGTTTGCTGTTAAGGAGATTAACTGAAAATGTCGAAAGAGCTGGTAAATCGCTGGTATTCAAAAATAAGTTCGGTAGAACGCAATTTGCCTCTTTTACTTGTTGATGGCTACGCTTATACGCCTCAGATGGCGTATGACGAGGTAAATCGCGGGTCAGTTCTTGGTGCTAAGATGCAGTCTTTGATTGAGATGGGCAAGTTTGGCACATCCAGCTTAGAAGAGCAAGCTATCGCTAAAGTTAGGTTACAGACGATTTTGGCTAGTAAACCACAGGATAAGCCGTTGTTTGCTACAATGAGCAACAAAGTATTCACGGCTGCTCAATTAATGGATGAAATAAATTCTGGAACCTTGATTGGCCAGCAATGGGTAAATGGCGAGGTTTCTAGAATGTCTGCGTTAGTTAAGGTTCGCTAGAGTGAGATAAAATGCCTGCCCTCGCTAATATCTTCCTTTTTGTGGAGCCAGACGATAATTACCTTGATTACGGAAGTACCACACTGCATCAGATAGTTGAGTCAAATAAGCAGTCTGGGCAGGATATAACGGAACTTATGGGTGCAGAAGCGAATCCTACTAAAATCAAGGCTGTTTTAGCAGCTAAAAACCCATTATTCTGTTCAATGATTGGACATGGATCTGAGAGTATCTATACCTGTCAGAGTCTTGCGCCTTTGCTTCACGCCGAAAACGTTACTGAATTAGCTCTTATAAGTGGGCGTGTCCTTGACTTATGTAGTTGTCTAACTGCGACTACGCTTGGTCCTGCATTAGTTGATTCTGGGACTACTGCGTATGTTGGTTATCGGCAGGAATTTTGGTTTTACATTGGTGATGCTGCAGGTTCTACTCGCGCTGTTAATAGTCCTTTTCTCGCAGAGTTTCAATTTGTTGCTTCAATTCTCCGTGGTAAAAGCACTGGTGAAGCAAGAACAGCGCAGCTCGCTAAGTACGATGAGGAAATTGCGTATTGGACTACTGGCGAGGGAAAGAATCACGCTGACGCTTCTGAATTAGCGCAGATTTTAACACTGAATAAAAGCATAAGCGTTTTTCTGGGGGAATCTTCTGTTGCTCCTAGCCCTCAAGCTGGAACATTAGCTGGAATGCAGATTAATCCTGCAATAACCTTCGGTGTAGCCGCAATTCCCCTTGCGTATCTAATATATGAGGCGCTGATTTGATTGTTTTTCCATTCTATTTCTTGCACTAATAGAAAATCTTATTAACATACTTTGACGAATGATTATATATAGAGTGTGATAATGTGGACTCATCTTACAAGAACATGCTAATCGGAGCGTTTGTCACTGGCGGAGTAGACGCAGGCTTATCTGGCTATCAAGCAATGAATCCCGATGTGAGTAGCAACCCGCTTTATACTGTTGTGCATCCAGCTATTCCACCGTTAAACTGTTGGATTGCTGATGCTGGCGTACCCTTAGCACTGTTTGCTTTGGGCAAAGTCACGAAGAAACCTATGTTTAAGCAAATGGCGAAGGGCGGCGCAATCTACGGCTTCAGCGAACTTCTCGGTCAAACACTGTATAGAGTTGCGGTTATAGCTCAGGGGCAAACTCCAGCGGCAAGCTACTCGATAGTGAGGTAGATAGAATATGAAACTTGGAAACCCATTTAAAATGATTGACAAAGAAACCCAAAAGATGCTTCTTGGCGGCTTAGTCGGCAGCTTATCCTACTACGGCGACTTGGCTCTCTCGGAACAATCCTGGTATCCTGCGGAACTGAAAGGTAGAGTTATTCCTCAACTGCCACGCAACGACGAATTGTTAACTTCCATCGCTCCTCCAGTAGCCATGTGGATGATTGCTAAGAAGAAACCGAAGCTTAAGGATATGGCTACGGGAACAATGCTTTACTCTGGGCCTCACTTGATGCAGAGGATAGTTGTGAACGCTGTTAAACCCGTTGCTTCAACATCTTATCCGATGGCTTTTCCAGTGATGGTTTCAGCGCCTTTACCAGCAGCAAACAAGATTTATCCTCAACCAGTGCCAGTTGCAACACCATCAGTTCCATCGGTAGCGGCAGGCAAATACCGCTAAACCATTTATTTCCAAAATTTTCTTTTTTAATTTATAAAACTAGGCGCGTTCAACAATCCATTTTGTGCCTTCAGTAACCCAGAGCACTTTATCTCCATCTATAAGACCTAAACTTCTTCTAACCTCACTTGGAATTTGCGTTTTTCCCCTCTGGTAAACCTTTGAAATGCCATGAATTTTTCTGTTCTCCCGATATTTTCCTTCCATAATTGGCTTCCTTTTAGTTACTAATATACCAACTTATACTGATTATACGAGCGGGATTTAAAAAGCAATCGCTCCAAAATACTATGCATGGAGAACAATGGAGGATTGAAAAAATAGGCAGCGGACAATTTGTAATTTGCGAGGCAGGAGCAGTTCAGAAGGAATTTCCGAACTTCCAGAATGCCTTCAAAGACTTAGAAACTAAAATGATTGGCAAATGCAATTTCGATTGGAAACCCAAAACCTTCGGCGGATTAGCATTAGGCGCAGAGCAGTATGGCAGAACCACAATTATGCCTGAGCTTTTCGATGACCACAGCGGAAACCCAATGGATTCCACTAGAAGCGCGGCTTTAGGTGGAGCAACCTTTAGGCAGCTATTCACTACTGCTGGAAACCAGACTTTGATGACTGGCAGCGGAGCAGGCAGCACTATTCCTGAAGACTTCAAAATAGCTTTGATGGGGTTCGCTTTTCCAAGCCAGCAACAGCACATAACGGAAATCAAGATGCACATTGGAGACAGGAAATTTGGCAGAATTGACCTTGAAGAAATCGAGAACTACGATCAGCCTGCTATAATCTTTGAAGAAGGCTTCGAAGTGAATGAGGAAGAAAGCTTTGAACTCTTCGGCTACGTTAAAGGCCCAATACCTACAGCTTTAGGCGCATATACTGGTCTATGGCAACGTATCGTCCCAATTGGCGCGGCATACTTCAGGTACTACGACAAAGTAGGCGGAGCAACAGGAGCCGCAATCACTTAGGAGGAATGAATGATGCAAACAAACGGTTTTACAATATGTGAATACAGCAAAGTCAAATCTGAATTCCCAGAATACAATTCAATGATGCAGTCATTGGAAAACTCATTGCGACTAAAAGCAGACGCAGACTGGTCGCCCTTAAGCTACGGCGGAATCAAACCGATGGCTGGGCAATACGGCAAAACCACAATTATGCCAGAAATGTTCGTTGGCTTCGGCGGCTTCGGAACAGGCACAGGATTAACAACTTGGAACCAGCTCTTCACAGGCACAGGAGACAACGTGCTCATAGAGGGCAACTCAACAGGCGGATCAGTGCCCGAAGACTTCAAAGTTGGATTAGCAGGAATCGCGTTCTTAGATGCAGCAATTAAAGTGTCTGAACTGAAACTGCAAATAGGCGACAAGAAACTGCCAAGAATCAACATTGAAGAAGCTAGAGCCTATCAGCAACCAACAATAATCTTCGAAAACGGCTTTGTCTGCGACGAAGAAACGGGGCTAGAACTGAAAGGCTACGTGGAATGCAGAGGCTACCAAAGAATTAAACTCCTGGGAATGCAACTTAACAGAGTACCCAACAAGCTACAGGTAAGCTTAACGGGAGCAGCAATCACTTAGGAGGACTGATGAAAAATGGTTGAAGTAATCATAACAAGAGGGTCAGACCACACAGGCTCAAGCCAAGGCGGAGGCAACCCCTTAATACACATCTACAAAGTAGACCGCATAGTGAAAGGCAGCGGAGTCTACGGCGTAGTCTACGGCAACATGAAAATCGCCGCTGGAGAACGAGTCTGGGCACACGAACTAAAAGCCAACAGCATCGAGGTACTGACACTAACACCTGAACTGAACCGCAACAACGGCTTAGGCTACATGGCCCAAAAATACATCTCTCAACCAGGCGCATACAACAACTACGCAAGCATAGACATCTACGATGACGCATCAACATGGCAATCGGCAGGCACAGGACCAGTAGACGGCAGCATATGGCTTGACTTCTGCGCCAAGGTTGAACTCTAATAAAAAGTCACTCCACATAAACCCTTATATTCCCCTTTTTCTATTTATTTAGTTATGTACAAATTCTGGATTGCGGAAGAAATAGAGATTCTTAGGAAATATTATCCCATTGTCGAAAGGAAAAAAATAATCACCCTTATCCCAAATAAATCGCCTTCAGCAATTATTCACAAAGCAGTTAGACTTGGGTTGAAAAAAGAGGAGCGATGGTGGTCCCAAAAAGAAATAGAAACCCTGAAGAATTGCTATTCACATTTCACCCGAGCGGAAATTTTGAAAGTTCTACCCCTCAAGGATTGGGTAAATATACGACATAAGGCATCAGAGCTTGGTCTTAAACTTGAACCAGTAATTAAATACAAGCGTAACTGGAAAAAATTTGATGCTATAGTATTATCTGATGTTGAAAGAGGTTACATAGCAGGAATATTGGATGGTGAAGGCATGATTAGAATTTGCAGATGTACAAACACGAGTAAAAAAGGAGGCATTTACTATTCGCCCATGATTTCTATGGTTAATACAAGTGGTGCTTTGATGGGAAAAATACGTGATTTATTACAAGTTGGGTGCTTCTATAGGCAGGATAGAGTTGACTTGAATCATAAGGCGGTGTATGTTTACACTATAGGCTCAATTGGCGGTTGTAAAATGATTATTGACCGCATAGGGGATCTGTTAATAGTGAAGAAGCCACATGAGGAATTGTTGAGGGAATTTCTGGCCATAAAAGAAACAAAGGAAAAAGGAACTTTGCTTTATAGGGAAACTCAACTTTATGAGCTAATGAAAAGGCTTAACCACAGAGGCGTTTAGTGTTTCAATGTTATTTTTTCTTATTAACAGTACCAGAAAACCATAGTTTTTTATAGGGTCTCCACAGATATTGTTTTAGAGCAATTTCGATTCGAGGAAGAAAATCTCGTAAACAATAACTATGAGGTTAAGACTGTATGATTGAATTTAAAGATTGGAGCGACGGGTGGATAAAAGACGGGCATTTTATCTCCTACATTAGGGATAACACTCGTTTCTACGAACATGTTACTGCAAGAGACTTCGCGCACTACGAGTATGTGTGGCCTGAATCTGTAGGTAGTTTGAGTACTAGTGGTCCATTTGTTCCCGCTGACTTAGAAATCACTAAAGGCTACGATGTTTCTAACAAGAGTAATCAGCTTTGGCAGATGATTTTCGGGATTAAGGGGCAAGTGTATATTTACATTGAGTTGCCCACTGACATTCACCGACATGGATTAGCCAAACGCGCTAGACCCTCTAGTGACTTGCGTGAGGTCAGTCACTTTGAAGAGTGGATGAGTAGCTTCCATGAGCCAACATTCATCACTGAACACTTTATGATGCGTCCTGACACTCAGCAAATTGACTTCAGCTTATACAATCCGCAGAGCATCACGATGCATAACGTGAAGTTAAACATCATGATTAACAAAATAATTACGGAGCGCATAGGCGAAGTTACAGTTCAGGGCAACTCAGTAGTGCAAAGTCCATCAAACGATAATTACCGAGAAATCTTGGATAAGCTGTATAAGCGTTTAGTTCCCTGTAGACCGATAACGCTGTTGCCTGTTAGGGCACCTGCCACTGCTCCTGGAGGCGAATAAGAATGCAGTTTGAATTAGGCTACCTGAAAGATCTTGGCACGAAGCAAGAAGTAATGGATGCTTTGCCCTACGCTGTTGTAGGCGGCGCATATGACGGTTCATTATCTGCTACTGGCGTTGCTTTAGGCGCTAACTTAACGTTGCTGAACCACATTGTTCCAGCGGGTAAACAACTGAAAATCCTGTTCCTTCGCGTAGCAACTACTGATGCTGGCGGCGCAGAATTCCGCATTGTGCAGAGTAACCCAGTGGCGGCTGGTGCAACTGGCACTACTGAAGCGTATCCTGTCGTCAACTCAGTTCCTAGTGGCGTGCGAGACTACCCAATGCTTGAAGCTGCAGGCGCAGAAGTCCTGCATGGGTCACTGAAGGATCCAGTGCATGTACTTGAAGGCTCAATTGACTTCCAGTTGATGGGCTTCCAGCCAGTTGCAGGAGCAAACAAGTACACTTTGACATATTGGGGAGTCGAAGAAAGCGCGATTGCGCATGGCAACTAAGAGCTGAAGCAAAATGCTGAATAGGCATGGAACAAGCTGCGGGTGGACAAAGCACACGACGGAGAACGCTCAGATATTGGCTATCATTGATAGCTTATGCATGACGAACTGCTTCATGCATCACACAAGCACTTAATCTTCTTTTTTCCTTTTTGTTTTCTAAAAAAATAGCTATTGTTTTTTGAGTGCCTTATAGAAGGTGCGGTTTGCGGGGGAGTTTTCGTGTCCTTCAAATTTTACGTGGTCTATTTCTAATCTGTCAAAGTCTTGCAGTTTAGATAATGTGTCTAATATTGCATCTTTTGTGTAGTAACTCCACCAATGCGGATACTTGTAGCCTACGGCTGGGTTTACTGGGTTTAATCCGTAGACGCATTCTTTGTTGGTGTCTACTGCGTTTCCGAAGAAGCCTATCATTAAAGCTTTTTTTGTGACTCTCCACATTTCAGTTAGAACTTGCTTATAGGCATCGGGTGGTAGATGAACCATCATGTCTTTTGCAAAAACAGAGTCGAAAGCTTCGTTTTTGAAGGGAAGTTTTTTGCCGTCTCCTCGAACTACTGTCACATCAGGAGTGTTTTTTAATGCGCCTTCCAAAAGTTTGTAGGTGATGTCTATGCCGACGTAGCGGAACCCAATTTCTTGGTAAAGCGGATAGTCAATGCAGGTTGCGCAGCCTACGTCTAAAACAGATTTTCCTGTTGCTACTGCTTCATCTCGTATTCTGGTTCTAATAGGTTGCTTGTGCGGGTCTATTCCGCGCATAAAATTGTGATCTACTAATGGCGCGTCTGAAAGCTCCCACCATTTTTCGGGCACAGTTTGTTCTGGGTTAAAGTATAGGATTGGGATTTTGCCTTTAATCTGGTATATCCTGTTGCATGATGTGCATGTGAGTGTGCCCTCCTCGATTTCTTCTCCAGTTTGCTTAGAAACCTTGAGAGTTAATGGCTGATGGTCATCTGGGCAAGCTAAAACATCGTTAAGTTCTTTTCTCATGAAATTCGCCAGTAAGCTTGTAGTTGTCGGTCTCCATAGATATGTGTTGCTAAAACTTCGTATTTTGTGTAGATTGTTTTTTCCATGATTACTTCATAGTCTGGTTTATAATGTCTTGTTTTTGCTGGCGTGGCATTAAGTGGTGTTGATGTTACTAAACCCTTTACTGTTGGCATCTGTTCTGTTGGACCCATCATCAAGAATAGCATTTTGCATCTTTCGGAGATTTGCCTCAAAGTTTTCCATGCTGATTCTTCGTCTGTCCTGAGCATTTGGTCAAACATATTTAACATTAGCGCGCAGTCGAATTTGTTTTCGCTGGATTCTAAGTAGTTCTGTATTGAATCGTTAACGATATTTACCTTTAAATCCCTGACTTCCGCCATTGCTTTAGCCACTGTAGCTTGCCTGTTATCTCTCTCAATCATTGTGGCGTTTGCTCCTGATTCTGTGGCTAAAAAAGAGAAGTACCCAGTGTTGCCGCCTACGTCTAATATTTGTTTTCCGTCTAAGCCATCTGCACAGGTGAATATTGAATTAAAAATAGACATTGCGATTGAGTGTCCTCTCAGAGCATTTTTGTGGCTGAGAATGTCTGTGAAGCTGTGTTGCTGTAGGTCTTCTAAGGTGACTTTGCTATTGAAAATAAAAACGTGTCCATCGTAGGGTATTGAAAAATACTTTTT
>Ga0172379_10010470_pt1 | contig 11220 bp, 6 predicted proteins | sample GrowelOW334metaG_FD_119756 | JGI IMG/M metagenome (GOLD analysis project Ga0172379, IMG submission 119756) | Groundwater microbial communities from an aquifer near a municipal landfill in Southern Ontario, Canada - Groundwater well OW334 metaG | ecosystem: Environmental > Aquatic > Deep... | reverse complement strand
TGTCGTATCTGTTCTCCGGCATGTTCATCGGGCCTACCAGTCAGGCACCGCGTGTCGATGAGGCGCGTCATGAAAGCCTTTACGAATTGGAGATCGCCTTCCAGCAAATGTCCGAGCATCTCAAACCGGGCGCGGAAAGCGAGCAACCGTGGCTGGTCGATCGCCTGTTGCGCAACCTGCTGGTAGATTTGTCCGGCAACACCCACCGCGCAGAATTCTGCATCGACAAGCTCTATTCGCCTGACAGTGCGACCGGGCGCCTAGGCTTACTGGAATTCAGAGGATTTGAGATGCCACCGCATGCGCAGATGTCGCTGCTGCAGATGCTGCTGCTGCGCGCGCTGGTAGTACGCTTCTGGCAAAAACCCTATCAGGGCAGTCTGAACCGCTGGGGGACCGAACTGCATGATCGCTATATGTTGCCGCACTTCGTAGCTCAGGACATGAAAGACGTGGTGCTTGATTTGCAGCGTGCAGGTTACGCTTTTGAGTTTGAATGGTTCACACCGTTCCTTGAATTTCGCTTCCCGCGCTTCGGTACAGTGGTATATCACGGCATCGAAATTGAACTGCGCCAGGCCATTGAACCCTGGCATGTGCTAGGCGAAGAAGTCGCTGCCGGCGGCACCGCACGCTATGTCGACTCCTCCATCGAACGCATGCAGGTGAAAGTGCGCAATATGAATGACAACCGGCACATCCTGACCTGCAATGGCCGGCCACTGCCGATGACAAGCACCGGCACGCGAGGGGAGTTTGTCGCTGCCGTGCGCTATCGCGCCTGGGCGCCCCCGTCCGGTCTGCATCCCACCATCGGAGTACAGGCGCCTCTCGTATTTGATTTGGTCGACAGCTGGAGCGGACGCTCAATTGGCGGGTGTACTTATCACGTTGTCCATCCGGGGGGACGCAGCTATGACACGTTCCCGGTCAATGCCAACGAAGCGGAGGCACGTCGCGTTGCGCGGTTTTGGAATCACGGTCACACACCGGGTTTACTGCATGTTCGTCGCGAGGGACGCAACCCGGATTATCCGCTGACGCTGGATCTGCGCCGCGCCCCCGAACCGGCAATGGAAGGAATGCCAGAGAGTCCGAGCGAATTGATGCAGCAAAACCAGCAGCAATGATAACGGCGGGGGTGAACTTCAACCGCCGCCCCCTTCGTCATTACACGTTAAAACTCCTGCCATTCGTCACCGGCTTTATCGACCAGTTTAGCTACCTTGTTAGCAGGCTTTGCAAGGCCGGTGCTGGCAGGAATTTTCGCACGCTGCGATTCCATCTTAAAAACGCTAACGGAACGCACAAGGCTATTTGCCTCCTCTTCAAGTGATTCCGCAGCGGCTGCAGCCTCTTCCACGAGCGCTGCATTCTGCTGGGTCACTTGATCCATTTGGGTGATTGCCTGATTAACCTGCTCAATACCCTGACTTTGTTCGGTCGAGGCGGCACTAATTTCCGCCATAATATCGGTAACGCGTTTAACCGCAGTGACCACCTCTTGCATTGTTTTTCCGGCATTATCAACCAGTTTCGTCCCTGTTTCGACCTTGTCAACGGAGTCGCTGATCAATTCTTTGATCTCTTTCGCCGCGGCAGCCGACCTTTGTGCAAGCGTGCGGACTTCCGTTGCGACAACGGCAAAGCCACGCCCCTGCTCACCAGCCCGTGCGGCCTCTACCGCCGCATTTAACGCCAGAATATTGGTCTGAAACGCAATGCCATCGATCACGCTGATGATATCGACGATTTTACGAGATGACGCATTGATCGCACTCATGGTATCTACAACATCATTTACAACGCCACCTCCCTTAATAGCGATCGTACTGGCACTCAGGGCCAATTGGTTTGCTTGTCGGGCATTATCCGCATTTTGTTTCACGGTAGAGGTAATTTGCTCCATGCTGGATGCCGTTTTCTCGAGACTGGATGCCTGCTCCTCAGTACGTTGTGACAGATCCGTATTACCAGACGCAATTTCTTTAGCGGCAGTCTCAATCGAATCTACCGTCACCTTGATATCACCTACCAGCGTCTTCAGGTTTTCCACGGTTGCGTTGACAGAACTCTTGGTCTGACCGAATAAGCCCGGATAATCCGCACTGATCTTATGGGTCAAATCGCCTTCGGCCAGGGCTTGAGAGACACGCATCACATCGCGCAGCCCCGTATCAGTAACAGTGGACAACTGGTTGAGCAGTTCAGCCAAGGTACGTACAAAGCCTAGCTTACCCTGCATTTGCATTTTGACGCTAAAGTCACCCTGAGCAGCGGCGGCTTCTACAACCTGTTGAATTTCTGCAACGACCTTGGTCAACGCGTCTACCGTGCTATTCACCGCATTTTTAGTCTGCCCGAACACCCCGGGATAATCACGGGTAATGGTCTGCGATAAATCGCCACTCGCCAGCGCGGTTGTCACGCGCATAAAATCATTCAATACGGTTTCGGATACATCGGATAGGTCGTTGAGCAAGGAGGATAACTCCTCGGTATAGCCGGACTTCCCGTTCAGGGTCATCTTGACACTGAAATCGCCGCGTTGCGCCGCCGCTTCCACGATATTCTTGATTTCTGCGACGATATTACGCAAGCTGTCCTGCATCATTTTCATGGAATAGAGCAGGCTGCTGGTGTCCCCAGCTTCAACAACCAATTCGACTGAAAGATCTCCGCTAGCGATTTTTTCAACCACCTCAACCGCATAGGCCGGCTCCCCCCCCAACTGCTTCAGTAAGCTTTTAGTAATCCGCAACGAAATGACGATACCCAACAATAAAAAGCCCAGAATAATCGCGGTTGCAACAATGGTTTTAAATGCGATCAGCTCTTTGGCTTGTGCTTCTTCTATACCTGCCTGAGCACTTGCTAGCCCGACCAGCTTGTCAATTGCCATTCGATGCTGCAAATATTTTTGTTCCAGTTGCGGGCGCAAACTGTCAGCCGTTTTCAGGTCGCCACCCATTAAAGCGGGAATGAGATTTGATTGCTGTAAAGTCAAAAAATCTTTACCGGACTTATAAACATCACCGCCGATCAGCGCTTTAATGTCGCCATCAGGAAGCCCCTGCTGCCAGTACTGAGAACGATCGTCAAAGTCCTTTAACAACGCGCGGCTTTTATCAATCAAAGTCGGCAAGCCCGCTTTATCCGCAACAAACATCTGCTGCGTCACCAGATAAGACTCAATCAAATATTCCGGGGGCGGCAGGATGTCTGCGAGTAAATCTTTTTGCTGCACGATACCCTGATAAATCGGGCCGTTTACCTTGACCTGATTCAGGGTAAGCAACAAAAACAAACCAGAAAGCACAAAACCCGAAGAGAAAATGCCAATCAACAAAAAGAGCTTGGATTTCATAGATAAATTATTCATATAGACCTGATTCATTTCGTTGATTAAACACCGGATACCACACTATCCCGCAGTATCATGCCATAGGGGCAATTATCAAGGAAAACTTTAAATTACGATACACTTAGTCCATCTAGCAGTGTGACCTGAAAACGGAATACACTCCCAACGCCAAGCTGGCTTTCAACCGTAATTCGGCCATGCATCATCTGTGCCAGATTACGCGCAATCACCAGCCCCAGTCCTGTTCCGCCAAAGCGCCGCGTTATAGAGTTATCAGCCTGCACGAAGGGCTGAAATAGGTTTTTGATCGTCTCAGCGCTCATACCAATGCCGGTATCCTGGATAGAAAATTCCAGCCTGACTTTTCCGTCAGGAACACGGATTTGCTTCACTTCAAGCGAAGTCTCTCCTTGCGATGTAAATTTCACGGCATTGCCGAGCAGGATGGTCAAAATTTGCCGCAAGCGCAATACATCACCCAGAAACACCTGCCCTGACTCACCTAACCGGAGCAAAGTAAACCCAAGTCCCGCCTCTTGGGCGCGCAATGCAAACGACCGCTCGATACTGCCTAACAACTCATCAAAATCAAACGAGGCCACATCGAGCATCATCCGTCCTGATTCTATTTTTGACAGATCAAGGATGTCGTTCAGTATCCCCAGCAGCATGTTTGACGACTCAAGAATTTGTGACAGAAATATCTGCTGATCCTTGGGATCGGGATTATCCAGCGCAAGCTCAGAAAAGCCGATAATGGAATTCATCGGCGTGCGAATTTCATGACTCATATTGGCCAAAAAATCGCTCTTGGCACGACTGGCGGCCTCCGCTGCGACATGGGCAAGTTGAACACTTTCGATCAACTCATTAAATATTCGTGCTGTATCCCCTGCCTCATCATCGCTGCTGACAACCAGCCGGCGTGAAAAGTCACCGCTATTTGTGATGTCTTTCATCGCCTGTTGCAGACTCTGCAACGGACCGATGACGGAACGCGAAATCAGATACGCAAGTAATACCGTCAGGCTGACCGTACAAACCAAAATAAACAGCATTAAATACGTCGCAAAATTTATTTGCTGGCTTGCTCGCGCCTCGTCTAACACAACACGATGGCTGGCAATTTTGACGGCGCGATCGATGGCCTCGCGATGTAACGCGTAGGACGATTTCATTTTTTTCATCGCCGCTACCACCGCAGGCCTGTTTTCATGCAGCAAAGCAGGCACGAACTCATCGGACACAACTGCGTAAAACCGCATAGCAGGTTCATGTGCCCCTGCCAGCAACGTCGTAGTCAACTCATCACCTAAGCGGTGTTTCTGCCAGAACTCATGTCGATTCACGTATTCACGCTGTAAATTCAGCAAGCGTTCAATCAAATGCGCTTGTTCGGATGGCTCACATTCGACAAGTTGCAAACTCACAAGATACGACTCAATGATGTACCCCGGCGGTGGCAGGATATCTGCAACGAAATCTTTTCCTTGTGCAATTTCCTTGTAGATCGGACCGTTAACCTTGAGTTCACCCAGCGTCTTAAACGACCACAGACCGTAGAGTAAAAACCCCGCCACCACGCAAAAGATCAAAATGGCAAAGCGTTGCCGAAGTTTCAAATTTACCAAGCGTTCCATATCAACTCCAAGCGTGTTTGCTCGTTAGTTTAAACCAGATTGGTCATGACCAATCCAGATCAAGACAAGCAACCAGCATCCCGCAGGGGGTATTGACCAGCGCAGAAATGGTGATGCACTGACTTTTTCCGGTCAGCGAGCGATAAGGGCGGGTGATCTGTATTTCTCCCGGATTTAAAACGGCCTGCCTGAAATAATAGCGTCTCGACCAGTTAGCCTCGGCCGCTTCGGCCAGCGGCTTATAACGAGGATCGATATACTCTGACTGCTGTTTCTGGATATTGTCGCCAATCTGATAGCCGGCCTCATCCAAAAAGTAAACGCGCATCACATTGGGCAAGGCGAGCAATTTCTCACAAGCCAACATTTGCGGAGCACACCCTGAAGTGAGGGTATGTAAAATCGCTTTGAATTCGATCAGACACTGGTCTACTGCATCGCGGTATCGTGTTCTGATCGACGCAGAAAACTCAATATGTTTACCGCGCAACTTAAGCAGCATGTTGTTCGGGTCGTCCGTTTCCACCAATTGCTCGCGGGGAAACCCAAAGTAATAGCCCTGCACCAGATCGACATTTGAATCGATCGCGATCAAGGCCTGCTGCTCAGTCTCAACCCCTTCCATCAGGGCAATGCAGCCCAGCTCCTGAATTAACCCGACTAGACTTGGCAACGCTTTACGCACGACGACACTCGATTCCGCCTGAACGATAATTGAGCGATCAAATTTCACAATATCGGGCTGAATATTCCAAATCCGGTCGAAGTTGGAATGCGATGCACCGAAATCATCGATTGCCACCAGGCAGCCCAGATTCTTGTAGTAGTTAATCGCAGCCGACAGGATCGATTCATCATAAATGCCTTTTTCCAAAATTTCGACCACCACCTGACTCGGTGAAATGCCGTTCTGATCGAGCATCTCCTTAAAAAACGAGCCATAACTTTTGCCCAGGACCGTGACCAGCGGATTGACATTCAGAAAAATCCACGACGTGTCAGAAAATCTCGAGAAATTCTGCACATGAACGGCACGGCATAAGCGGTCGAGCAGCACATTATCTGACTCATCTTTGACCTGCCCGAACAAGGCGAGCGGCGACACCGGCAGTCCATCCTTCTTTTTAGCACGACACAGGGCTTCGTAGCCGACCGGATTTCTGTGTGACAAACTGAAAATGGGCTGAAATGCACTGCCTATACTGTAATCGCGGAACTGTCCGGTGTTGCCACTGACCCGCTGGTTAACAGCGTTAAAGTTATGTGTCTTCATCTTAATTTATTGATTGTGAACATCTGTAATTTGGAACTGATTAACCAGCAGACGTAACTTTTGTGTGCCTTCACGATTGCTCGCAATGGCAAAATTCAATTCTCCCACCGCAGCACTCATCGAGTCGGCCGTACGCGCCACACCTTGCACTTTACTCCCGCTTTCAGCTGCACTCATCGATATCTGTGAAATCGTAGCAAACATCCGTTCAATAATCTCGGCAGAACCAGAATTGTCAGCAGCAGAGGCCTCTGCCAGCCGCAACCCTTCCTCCATACCGGTCGCACCGTGTTCCATAATGGCGACCGCATCACGCGCCTTGTCCTGAACGGATGCAATCATCAGATTGATTTCATGTGTCGCGCTGCTGGTGCGTTCAGCCAGTTTACGCACTTCATCGGCGACCACTGAAAAACCGCGGCCAAATTCACCTGCACGCGCGGCCTCAATGGCTGCATTCAACGCCAGTAAATTAGTCTGATCGGCAATGCCCTTGATGACCTCAGCAATCTCACCGATCTTTTCGGTACTCTCTCCCAGCGAGCGGATACGCAACGAAGACGCCTTGATCGATTCGCGGATATCTTGAGTACGGCTTTGCACCATGCTGACTTGCGCGCGAGCGCGATCGGTTGCCAGTTGCATGGCTTGCCGCATTTCGCTGGTGGTCAGATTTGCCAGGTCAATGTCACTCATCTGTTTTTCCAGCGCCTGCAAAATATCCTGCACCGCGATCAGCACTTCGCCTGTAGCGGCGGTTGCCTCTTTGTTACGCACATCCATGTGTGCCTGATTATTGACCATGCCGTCCGTGCCACGTCTGACGTTGCCGACCGTGCGGTCGATATTATCAATCAGGCTATTGATCCATTGAGACAACACCCCGGCTTCATCGCGACTGGCATCGCCCCGGTCCAGACGCTGGGACAGATTGCCATGCCCTTCCGCGACATTCCGAACCACGCTCACCATGCTGCGCAATCGTTGCCCGACAGGTTTTGCAACAAAGCGATGAAGCACGAGACCACCTGTTAAGAATAATCCGCAACAAATACTCGCCATCACCTGCGCGTCAGGTTTGAAAGCCAGTGCAATACCTGAAATGACGGCCATCATGGCAACCCACATAGCCAAATAAACAGACATCATCCTGAAATTAAGACTGCGGAAACGATACACCTCCTCGAGGTCGGCTTCGCACATCATCCCCCAGCTATCTATGGAACCCGGCAGTGTGAATGTAATACCGCGCCCTATCACTGGAATATGGCGATAATCGGAATAGCCGGGATAGGTCACAAACGTATTCTGACCACAGCGTATCGTCTCCCGCACGCCGGGGTGCAACTGACCTGTCGCAGGGTCATTGAAGATCAGCTCAAATTCCGTGTGATTCCGAACCGATACGACTCCGAAATCGGTACGCACGCCTTGCTTTAAGTTGTCGCCCATACTAAAAGTAGCATCTTCGAACCGGGAACGGGACAACGCAGTGCCCGCTTTGATTGCCGTATCAAATCCCGCTTTCACCATGAATAAATAGTTATCCCCGGACTCGTGAAAAATATGTCCAGCTTCACGCTGAATCAAGTCACCCAGCACATCGTTCGGCACCCGGCCGCAAACCGCACCGAGCAACACCCCGTCTTTTTGCAGCGGGTAGTAAAACATCAGCGTCACCGCATCGTGAAACCGCGAACTGCTCGCGCCCAGAGCACCGGTTGCAGCGTCAAGATAAGGGCCATGCAGAAATTTACCGGCAAGCCCCAGCGTGACCGCTTTTGCGTTCAGATCATTTTTTCCGACTCTGCTCCGGCAACTCGAATACAAGGTGACAGCCTGAGCGTTAATCACGAATAATTCCGTGAAATCGCCATCGAGGCGCAGATTTTCCGCAAGTAGCTCTGCGTCAAATTTTGGCCAGTCGTGCGCAATCTGCGCCGACATACCCGAGAGCGCTGACCACTTTTGCTCGGCCCATTCAGATAAAATTCGGACCCGCGTGGTGGCAATGGAGTCGAAGATTTCTTCGAGAATAGGATATCGCCATTGATTTAGATAACAGGCCCACCCCATCGCCAAGCGGCCGCACTTGCCAAAATAGGGAAGCCAGAATCGCTCGCTGTTGCTCAAATTCATCTGTTGGCTTTTTAACATGTCAGTATCCCCTTTGTGTGTACCGAAAATTAAAGCAATAATCATGCCAATAAAAAACCCTTACGAAACCAACTGGAATTAATTGATCCGACTGCGCCATGCACCAAAATCGGGCACAGATGTACCTGCTTGCAACAGCAATGCACGAAGTTGGCAGGAGTAACGATGGAGCAGGGTTTGACCCCAAGCTGTAGCGCGAGAACCGCAGGGGGCCTCCCATGAAATATGGTCGCACTGTGTGCTTGTATTTCATGTGAAAAAAAGGGCACCATGCGGTGCCCTAAAAATGGAGCCGGAGGATGGCTCCTGGGAGGAGAAGTTAAACTTAGTAGTTGTAAGCGCGTTCGCCGTGAGATGAAGTATCCAGCCCTTCACGCTCTTCTTCTGCTGCGACACGCAGGCCGATGGTCAGGTCAACGATCTTGTAGCAGACGAAAGCCACCACACCCGACCAGATCACCGTGGTCAACACAGCCTGGGCCTGAATCCAGACCTGATCCGCAATGACCGTGTCCACAATGGTATTGTTTGCATAGTCAGCGATACCGGTGCCACCCATGCTCCAGCTGTTGAACACACCGGTGAGCAGCGCACCCAAGATACCGCCGATACCATGAATACCGAACACGTCGAGCGCATCATCTGCACCCAGCAATTTCTTGAGACCCGTTACACCCCAGAAGCACACGACGCCAGACAGCGCACCGATCACCAGACCGCCACCGATACCCACCCAACCACAGGCCGGCGTGATGGCAACCAGACCGGCAACTGCACCGGATGCAGCACCCAACAGGCTTGGCTTTCCTTTAAGCAGCCACTCCGCAGCCAACCAGGTCAGTACCGCAGCAGCCGTTGCAATCAACGTATTAGCGAAAGCAAGCGTTGCTGTTCCACCCGCTTCCAGCGCAGAGCCTGCGTTGAAACCGAACCAGCCCACCCACAACAGCGCAGCGCCGATCATGGTCATCACGAGATTGTGCGGTGCCATCGGCTCTTTGCCATAACCGATACGTTTGCCAACCATAAATGCGCCGACCAGACCAGCAACCGCTGCGTTGATATGCACCACGGTACCGCCCGCAAAGTCCAACGCACCCTTTTGGAACAACCAGCCCGCTTTTACGGTTTCAACAGCCAGTGTCGCGGCATCCTTGATTGCATCGGGACCGGTCCAGAACCACACCATGTGTGCGATCGGCAAGTAAGCAAAAGTAAACCACAGACCTGAGAACAGCATCACGGCAGAAAACTTCATCCGTTCAGCAAAAGCACCGACGATCAACGCCACAGTGATGGCGGCAAAGGTAGCCTGAAACGCGACAAAGACAAACTCCGGAATCACGACACCCTTGCTAAAGGTTGCCGCATTAGCTACGGAACCCGTCATCGGATCAAAGATGCCCTTGAGGAACAGTCGATCAAAGCCACCGATGAATGCATTGCCTTCGGTAAATGCCAGCGAATAACCGTAGATCGCCCAGAGCACTGTGATCAACGCAAAGATACTGAACACCTGCATCAGGATAGACAGCATATTTTTGCTGCGCACCAAACCGCCGTAGAACAGCGCAAGACCGGGGATTGACATCATAATCACCAGCAAGGTTGCCACCAGCATCCATGAGGTATCGCCCTTGTTAGGCACGGGTGCCACAACCGGAGCCGCCTCCACAACTGCTTCAGCCACAGGTGCAGCTTCCGTAGCAGAAACGACAGCAGACGCAACTTCCGTAGCCGATACGACAGCGGACGCCGCCTCTTCCGCGAAGCCGGACGCCGACAGTCCGCACAACGCGGCTATCAGCATAAATGAAGCAAATATTTTTCTCATTTCGATCTCCTTAAAGCGCGTCCGAACCGGTTTCGCCGGTACGAATACGAATCACTTGTTCGATTTCCTGCACAAAAATTTTGCCATCGCCGATCTTGCCGGTTTGAGCCGCTTTTTCGATGACTTCAAGCACACTGTCCAGCTGGTCAGCAGCAATGGCCGCTTCCAGCTTAACCTTAGGCAGAAAATCCACTACATATTCCGCGCCGCGATACAACTCGGTATGCCCCTTTTGCCGGCCAAACCCTTTGACTTCAGTGACGGTGATACCCTGCACGCCAATCGCGGAGAGGGCTTCACGCACTTCGTCAAGCTTGAACGGCTTGATAATCGCTGTGACCATTTTCATCATATTCTCCTGGTGAGGGGCGGCACTTACACCGCCCCGATATCAATTAAAATGCGTGAGTCAAAGTCAGTGCAGCAGTACCTTTACCTAACTGTGAGTTAGTCGTGGCAACGGGTGTCGTATAGAACGAACTGACATTGGTACTGGTGTAAGCCAGGCCAAGCACATAACCACTGATATCCTTAGTGATGCCGACTTTGTAGTCGGAATAAGTCGGGGTACCTGTGCCTGGCGCACCCGTCGTAATGGCTGCGGCAGCATCAGCACCAGCTCCCTTGTAAGTTTGTCGACCCACGTGCGCAGTCACCGTAAATCCGCTATCAGCCAAGGGCACACTGGCATTCAGCTCAAGATAATTCGTGCCTTTCGCGCCGGGAACTGTCAGGAAGTCGCCCAGACCGTAGGAATACTTAGCCGTGAACCACTTGTAGCCGATCGCACCATAAACTTCATCGGTATCCGCTTTAGCGTAACCACCCGCCGCAGTGTAGGTACCCAGATAGTTGTAACGGACGAAACCTACGTCATAACTAAAATCTTCCGCGAAAGCATTCTTGAAACCCAAATAGGTATCGAGCTCCATCGAAGGACTACCGCTGGCAG
>Ga0172379_10010469_pt1 | contig 11220 bp, 7 predicted proteins | sample GrowelOW334metaG_FD_119756 | JGI IMG/M metagenome (GOLD analysis project Ga0172379, IMG submission 119756) | Groundwater microbial communities from an aquifer near a municipal landfill in Southern Ontario, Canada - Groundwater well OW334 metaG | ecosystem: Environmental > Aquatic > Deep... | reverse complement strand
GGGGAGAACAACATGACGCGTATTGGAATTATCGGGGCCGGAGGTATAGGCCGGAAGCATATAGAGGCGCTTTCGGGACTCGACGGGGCGGCAATAACCGCCGTGGTCGATACGGACCCGGCCGCCGCGCAACGCGCGGCGGGTTCGGATATTCCCGTTTTCACGGATCTAGCCGAAAGTCTGCCGCTCGTGGACGCGGTGTGGATATGCACGCCGCCTTCCACTCACCGCTCGCTCGCGGTTTCGGCCCTAGAGGCGGGCAAGCACGTCTACTGTGAAAAACCCCTCGCATCCGGAATGGAAGACGCGAGAGCCATATTGGCCGCCGCCGAAGAGACGGGGAAGCTGCTCGCCGTCGGCTTCAATATGCGTTACCGGCGGGGCTTCCGGCGCCTGCGCGAGCTGATACGGGACGGCACGGTCGGAACTCCTGTCGGGTACTGGTGCCATCGGATCGGCAGCCTCGGCGATGATGGCTACAATTGGAGGACCGATCCGGTCCTCCTGTGCGGAATGACGGTAGAATCGCTGTCGCACGACATTGACGCCGTGCGCTGGCTTTTCGGCGAGATCGAGGAAGTCCACGCTATCCTGAAAGAGTCCCGGGCGGACCTGCCCGGCTACGACGACAACGCCTGCGTGCTCATGAAAACGGCCGGTGGAACGGCGGCGACCATCCACGCCAGCTGGTCTTCCTCTCTGGGGAGCGGGAGCCGGGGCGTAGTCGGGAGTAACGGGGCCGTCGCCATGGAAGGTCCCGATGTGTGGACTGTATCCGGCATCCGCTGGAGGACGAAGGGCATGGACCACGAGAAAGCCGAATTGTTCACGGATACGCTCGGGGTGGAATCCTACCGGGCAGCCGGTGTCGATTTCCTCGCCTCCCTGAAAGACGGAGTCCCCCGGGCCCCGACGGGGCAGGACGGCGCCGCCGCCCTGTCGGTCTCCCTCGCCATCGTCGAATCGAGCCGGACCGGACTTCCCGTCCGTCCGCGGCCCTGACGAGGCCTTCATGGAGGAGCCCTCGTCCCCCACCGGATCGTGGGGCGTAGGCGAGGATCAGAACCCCAGTTCCTCGGCGACAAGGACGATGTGGAAGCGTCCGCTCTCTTTCATGCCGTGGTTGACGATGCCGACGTAGTTGCACATGCGCTCGGGAATCATGCAGTCTTCGCAGCGGCCGCTTTCGGCGCAGGGCGTTTTGTGGCCAAGGCGGCGGCAGTTCATCGGGGCGATCCTCCGTATGCGTGCGAAGGCCGCGTCCAGGTTTTCGACGACCTTGTTGGCTCCCGCCACGACGATGACGCGCCGAGGGCCGAAGATGGTGGCGGCAACGCGGTTTCCCGAACTGTCCATGTCCACCAGCTGCCCGGCGCGGGTGATCGCGTTGGTCCCGGTGAGGAAGACGTCCGCGTCCAAGGCTTCACGGTAGCGCGCCATCGTTTCGTCCCAGGAATCGGTCCGGTACCGATCGATGAGTTTCCACGGTCCCGCGCGCAAGGTGTCGGGGACGCCCATGTCGGATAAAGTCGTCGAACCGCCGAGCCCTACGGTGGAGCCTTCCGGTATGAGCGAATAGACGATGCGCGCGGCTTCCGCCGCGTCGTCCGCCGGATGACAGATATAGCCGATGCGGGTCATCGTCGCGGTCATGTCCTCAACGGTACGCCGATACAGCCATTTCACCTGCTCGTTCATTTCATTACACCTCGAATTCCGCAAGGATTCGTCGGGCTTTGCCGAGCGCCGTGAAGCCCTTTTCACCGTCGAATTCAATCTCCGGCGGGGTAGCCGCCATCGTCGTCTCGCTGTCTCCGGCCCGTACGAAACAGGCCAACAGCGTCTCTCCGGGTCGTATGACTCCGCGGAGAATAGGCACGACGGCGCTCGGTTCGACGATGTTGAGGTTAGGTGAGAGAAGGAGAATCTCGCCGGTCCTCGGCGCGGTTTCAGGTCCCGGCGTGCCGCCGGAGGCTCGGACTGCCGACGGCGATATCGGCAAGGCGTCGATGCGGGAGGCGGCCCAAGGCAGAGCGATCGCGGCCGCGGCGCTGTCCAAGCGGATGACCGGCTTAACGGTTTTTTCGACGCCGTTGAAGCGGGGAATGGAGAAGCCTCCCTCCGCTGTTTCCAGCAGCCGCTCGCTCCGTATCCGGTGGAAGCGCAGGTGGGACTCTCCCAGCGCGACCAGGACGGTCGTGATCTCCACGTCGTTCCAAGGCTTCCACCTTCCCGCCGTCCAATTGGTTCCCGACCGCTGGTCGGTCGTCGCTCGCCGTTCTCTCCAATAACCGTCCCCCCCGAAGGGGGAACCTTCGGAGAGGACGAGCATCGAATCGCAGCCGGTCTGCTCCAGCGCGTAGGAACCGCGGGAAACGCAGAAGCCGAAGCGCGCCGAATAGGCGAACTTGCAGTACTTGGCCGCGGATTGGACCGCCTCCCAACTTGGGTAGCGGCCGGGATTGAGGAGCTGGACGTCTTCAGTAGATCGATTCATGACGAAGTGAACGACCGGTAGCTTCGCGGCCGCGGGCATTTCAGGCAACGGCGCTTCTTCCGCTTCCCAGAAGGGATGGTTTTCGTCGAGCGCGAGCGGCAGATAGGCCTTAAGCGCCCAGTAGGGCGAGGTCGGTGAGTTGTACTGCTCCGCCATGACCAGGTTCGGATACCCGTAGCCGACGGTGAGGACGCCCGAGGCGTCGAGGATCGGCTTTGAGAACCACCAACGGAAATTTCTGAGTAGTACGCCTTTCATCACCGGCCAGGGGACCGCTTCCACGCCCGCGAACGCGCAGGCGGAAAAGAAGGAGACGGCCGCGAAACGGTAGGTGAGGCTCCGGCCGTACGGAACGATCGAGCCATCTTCCCTGAAAAAAGCGAGGAATTGCGGCGCGAACAGCCGCGCCCGCTCGATGTAGCGCGCCGCCCTGTCGGGAAAAAGGTCACCCATGAGCTTGGCGTAAACGAGCCCATAAAAGTGGAAGCCGAAGGGATTGTAAAAGTCGTAGTTGCCGTTGCACCCGTCGATGTACCAACCATCGCTTTGGTACAGGGTTTCCACCAGGTCGAAGGACTCGGTTTCAGAGGCTTCGTTCACCGGAAGACCGAGGCGTCGGAAAGCCGAACAGACGAGGATGCGGAAGAAGTGCCAGTTGTTGTCCGGCAAGACGCGGGTTTCTATCGATGAAAGCCAGACGTGGAGGTTTTCTTTTTCTCTCGCGCTCAACGGATCCCAGAAACGCTCGCGGGCGATGAGGAGGGACAGCGCGATCGCGGCCATCTCCACCAGGCGTTGGTCGGTATCGGGCGGCTCGCCCCAGTAGGCGTCGTCCATCGGGTCGGTTCCGCGCCTAAGTCCCTCAATGTGTTTTTCCATGGCCAGGAAAACTCCACCCCCGGCGATAAGCGGAGCAACGCCCCAGAGCACGCGGCTCCAGCCTTCCATGAGCGCGACGCGGGAGGCGTAATGCGCCGACGCCGCGCCGAGGGAGTAGCCCGCGCAGCCGTCGGAATAACGGGACTCTAGCGGCGCCAGAAGATCGAACAGGGAACGGACCAAGTCGGCTTTTGTTTCAAGCGGGTTGGCCGCGAGCGCCTGCGCTGTCGGCGAATCAAAGCGTTTCATGACCGCCTCACCAGTACGGCTTCCAGCCGCGAAGGACGCGCACAAGCGCCTCGACGTAGAAGTAATCGCCCCAGATGTTGCACTCGTCAACACCGTTACCCATGGGCTTGCCGTATACGGCGTGGAGGAGGATGCCGTTGGATTTCGGCTCCGCCGCGCTTGTGTATTTGTCCGCGAGCGCGGCCAGGATACGTAGCGCCGCGTTTTCGTAGGTCCGCCTGAGAGGATCGGAAAGCGGCAGGAACGCGGCAAGCTCCATGAGGCCGCAGGCCGCGATGGGCGCCGACGAACTGTCTCGCTCCTGGTTCCCGGATGTGAAACAGAGGTCCCAGTACGCGACCAGATCCTCCGGAAGCCGGTTCAGGTAGTAGTGCGCGAGTCCCCGCGCGATCTCCAAATAGGAAGGATCGCGGACGTAACGGAAGGAGAGCGTGTTTCCGAGAATCGCCCAGGCTTGGCCGCGCGCCCAGCAGGAGTCGTCGGCGTAACCCTGGGCCGTCGTGCCGCGCAGTCCTTCGCCGCTCGTCGGATCGAAGTAGTAGGTGTGGTAGCTCGACCAATCGTCGCGTACGAGCTTCTCGTTCGCGCGAGAGAGGTGTTTGGTCGCGGCTTCTCTATAGTAGGGATTGCGGGTTTCATCGGTCGCCCAGTGGAGAAGGGGCAGGTTCATCGCGCAGTCGATGATAATGCGACCCTTTTGGGCCGGATCATTGAGGTCTCCCCAGGCCTGCACGACGCCGGCCTTCTCGTAGTAGCGGGTCATCAGGAGGTCGGCGGCCTTAAGCGCCGTCGCGCGCGCCGCCTCGTTTCCTTCAAGTTTCCAGGCGGCGACGCAGGAGAGTGTGTAAAGAAAGCCCATATCGTGGGTGTCCGTAGCCGTGCGCGTATCCAGCCGCGCACGGTAGTCTGCCAGCTGTCCCGCGGCGGTGTCGCGGAAAGCGCGGTCGTCGGTCGCTTCGTACGCCAGCCACAGCATTCCCGTCCAGAAGGAGCTGGTCCACTCGGTGTTCGCGATGGCCGGGTAGACGTTCTTGACGCTCGCGGGGGCGGGGTAGGAGTTTCCGAACGCGGGGATGTTCGCGCGGATTTTCGAGAGGGCGTAGTCCAGAGCCTTTCCCCAATACCCGGCGTCCGCGTTAGGCGCGGATGCGAACAAGTCCGCCCGCGCGAGTTTCTCCATCGGTTTTCGGTTCGGTATCGCATCGATCATGGAGGTCTCCTTTTTCGTGTCGTTCTTTTTCATCGATCTATAAGGATAAGTCATTTGCCGCGGCGCAGGATTCACGTTCGATCAGGCGGTGGCGCATCAAGAGCTTTACGGAATGTTCGGAGGGGTTGTCCAAGAGCCGCAGGGCGATGTCGACCGCCGCGATTCCGCATTCGCGGAAGGGTACGTGGACGCTCGTCAGGGCGGGGGTGAAATATGCCGCACCTTCCACGTCGTTCATCCCGATCACTGAAAGGTCCCGCGGGACGCGAAGGCCCAGGGAAGAGGCTATTCGGATAACGCGCATAGCGATTTCGTCGGATACCCCGAACCAGCCGTCGGGTCGGTTCGCCTCCGATAGCACCGCCCGGGCCGCTTCTTCTATAGTTCCTTGTTCGGGTGACAGCTCTATCAGCTCGATCCGACCATTCCCGGTGCGGAGGCATTCCCGCAGACCGCGAAGCTTCTCCGTTTCAACCCGCCGGTCTTCCGCGTCGGCCCAGACCGCGATCTTTCCGCATCCGGCCGCGACCAGCCGCGCGCCCGCTTCCGCGGCGGCGATGCGGAAATCGACCGAAACCCAGCTAGCGTCTTGGTCATCCGGCATTCGGTTAACGAAGACCATCGCCTGTCCGAGTTCTTTCCGCCGACTGAACTCCGCATCCTCGTCCGATTTGTTTTTCCCTAGGCATACAACCGCAAGGCGTTTTCCCGCCGCGTGGCTTTCATCGAAAACCAGCGGCAGCCCCAGTTCTCCGGCGCGCCGCATGATTCCCTCTACCGCGTCGGCGAAACCGCGGAATCCCTCAAAGTCCGAGGGTACCGAGAGCAGAATCGCGACATCATCCCTGTCCTGTTTGACGCCCTTGGTGAAGCCGATTTCCCGCGCCGCGACCCGGATGGCTTCCCGCGCCTCTTTGCGGACATTTTTCCCCGCGAGAAAACGGAATACAGTGCTGCGCGAATAGCCCGAGACGCGAACAAGGTCGTCGATCGTTGTCATTGGGTTATTGTACCCTCGGTATTCCAATGTGTCACTTGCTGAAATTAGTAATTCATATAAGTGACACTGTAGTGTCTGTATTGAAGCTGATCACTATTTCCCATGCTATGATGACCGGCATGGGGCGAATTGTTTCCGGCGGCAGACGCGGTTTTACGCGCCGCGAGTTTTTGAAGACGTTTCTTCCGATCGCGGCGACCGTAGCTGCGGCGATAATGAGTGCGGCCATCCTTCTTTCCGCCCTGTTCATGCGCCAATCGATGCGGATTCTTGAAGAAAACGAGGCCGAGCGCCTGCGTTATTCGATCCGCCTGTTCGCCCGCATCCATCTGGGCAGCGTTCCCGCCTTTCTATCCGCGATGGAAGAGGATCCGATCAGGAATTATCTGTACGGGCGGGATTGGTCCATAGAAAAGCCGCTGCGGGGCCTTGAGCGCATCGACCGGGCGATAATCGGCAATGAATTCATAGATTCACTCTATCTCTACAACGCGGACGCGGGTTTTCTTTCAACCCGTTCCGGCTGGGAACGCCGCAAGGAAGCGAGCGACCCCGATCTGAGCGTTTTCCTATCCCGGGTCCGTGAGTACGGCTTGTCCCGTTACATTCCCCGTAGAGTGACGTTCGCGGGAGAATCGTCTCCGAGGAATCTGTTCACCTTGGTCCTTGGGAACATGCCGTCCAAGGGCGCGGCGATACGATATGCCTTCATCGCGAACCTTTCCGAGCGCGCGGTCCGTTCCGCGCTGTCGGGGGACGAATCCTCGGTTTCCGTTCTGTACATCCTGGATACCGACGGACGTTTTCTTTCCCATCCTGACCCGACGCGTTTCACCGCGTCTTCCAAGGGCGACGCTCTCTTTGACGCGATCAGGGCCCGGCCGGAAAGCTCCGGCACTCACATAATCCGCGGAGCTGATGGAAAACGCCGGATCGTCTGGTGGGCGGACCATCCCGAGCTGCGTTGGCGCTTCGTGTCCGCGGCGTCCGAAGACGCGGTATTCGCGCCGGTCATGCGCGTTCGCGATACGGTCGTCCTTTTATCGGCCCTCGTGCTGCTCACTTCAATCGCCGCCGCTTTCGCGCTCTCCTCCCGCATGAGCGGCAGGGACACGCGGGTCGAGCAGGCTCTTGCGTACCTGCGGGGAGAGGCCGACGCCGATGAGCTTCCCGTCGCTCGCTTGTTTCCGTCACTCCGTTTTCCGGTCACAATCGCCATCCTTCGGGTCGACGATTACCGGTCGCTCGTCGCCGAGCACGGCGCCGCGGCTCTACACGATTTCCGGGAAGAGCTGCTCTCCGTGCTGGCCCCGCTTGTCGGCGCCTGCGACGCGATGCGCCTTACCGAGGATACCTTTCTGCTGCTGGTGGAAGGTGATTTCAAGCGCGCCCTCGAATCGCTGCGCGCCGCCTCCGCTGAGGCTGGGAAACGCATCAGCGCGAGCATCGGCGGCTACGTCGCGTACGGCACGCGCGGAATAGACGCGCTTCCCGCCGCGTTCCGGGAACTCCGCGCCGCGGGGCGTGCGGAGTTTCTCCGCTCTCGGGGAGAAATGATCGTGGTGGAGCCGAAAGTTACCGCCGCCGCCATCGCGTCGGCTGCCGATTTTGATTTTTCCCGCCTGGAAAAGGCCTTCCGCTTGGATGATGCCTCGGAAGCGGCGCGCCAGGTCGATACCCTCATTGCCTATTTGCGCGCCGCCGCTGATCCCGACCTGTTTCGCTACGCGGTTTCAACCCTCGGCTCCCGGATTCCCGCGCTCCTGGGTGCCGACGCGGAAGTGTTTCTTCCCGGCGGTATCGAAGGTTTTAGGGAGGCTATGTCTTCTACGGATCGGCTCGAAGACGCCGGGCGGACCCTGCGCGCCGTCGCCGAACGCCTTGGTGAACGTGGGTTCCTTCACGCCGAACGACGACAGCGGGAACTGATCGACAAGGTGAAGGAGCTTGTCGACTCGCGCCTTTCCGATCGCGCTTTGGGGACGGCCGCGATCGCTTCGGAGGTGGGGCTTTCAGCCAGCTATCTGCGTGATCTGTTCAAGAAAAGCGAGGGAATCGCACTGCTCGAATACGTAGGCAAGGCCCGGCTCGCCTTGGCCAAGCGCCTGCTTACCGATTCGTCCGATCCGGTGCGCTCCGTGTGCGACCAGGCGGGCTTCATCAATTATTCTTATTTTTTCACGTATTTCAAGAAAATGACCGGCTGTACTCCTTCCGAATACCGCGATGGTGAAAGGCGGCAGGACTGAATCGGGTTGATCGAAGTCTTTGCCCAATTTCAAAGGACTCCAGCGGTCCTTTTCCAAGTTTTTCGCGCTTTTCCGAGTACCTCAAGCTGCGCAATCGGGGCTTCAATTGAGGTGACGGTAAACGGAATATCGCAAGGATGTTTTCCGTTTTTTACCGTCCATCGCCAAGGAGGTTCGAATGAAGATTACTCGTATCGTCGCGGCTCTACTCTGTCTCGCCGCCGCTCCGCTGTTCGCCGCGGGCAAGACCGAGACCGCTCCCGCCAAGAAGTCCGGCCCGGTCACGATCATCTATTATCTGTGGGACGACCCGTCGCTGAAGCCCCTGGTCGACGCGTTCAACGCCGCGCAGAAAGACATCATCGTCGACGCCCGCTACATCCCTTCTCCCGACTATGAAACGAAGATCACCACGCTCCTGACCGCCAAGGCCGAGATGGACTGCTATATGCAGAAACGCCAGTCGGACACCTTTGCCCACTACGACAACGGCTTTATCGAGCCGTTGGACAGCTTGCTCGCCAAGACCGGCGTCAATCGTACCGCGGTAGACGCCTATAAAGAAGCGGTGTCCATCGACGGAAAAGTCGTCGCTTTCCCCTGGCGCGGAGCCGCGTATTACACTTACTACAATAAGAAAATATTTGAGAAGGCGGGCGTTCCCACTCCCGACACCTATGTGAAGAACGGGTCTTGGACCTGGGATAAGTTCGCTGAAATCTCCAAAAAACTTTCTTCCGGAGACGGCGCGGTATTCGGTTCCACCGTCTACGTCTGGGGTTCCAACCAGCTGTATATGGAAGCGCAGCACGAGAAACCGATCATCGACGCGAAAGGAAAAATCGATTACGACGGCGCCATTCAGCGCGCTTTCTCCATGCGCAAGAACCTTGAGGAAGCAAAAGCGATGTGGCCGCTCATCGACATGAAGGTCACCAAGACCCACTATTCCAAACAGTTCTACGATGGAAAAGTCGGCATGCTTCTCATCGGAGAATGGTTCCCCGGCTTCATGATCTCAGGCCGCGACAAGAACCTTCTCCAGGGTTACACCTGGAACGATTGGGGCGTCACCCGGCTGCCCTGCGACGACAAGAACTATGTCACTCTCGGAACCCCGACGTTCAGCGTGGTGACGTCCTACGCCAAAAACAAGGAAGCCGCGTTCCGCTTCATTGCCTGGATGGGCGGTCCCGATGGCGCCAAAATAGCGGCGGAGGCGGGTGTTCTTCCCGCGACTGTAGACGCGGGCGTCAAAGCGGTTCTCGCGAAAGCCTTCCCCGACGCGCAGTCGCTTGAAGCCTTCACCGAACCCAAAAAAGCCTACCCGCTGCTTTTGACGAAATACGGTTCAAGGATTGAAGCTCAGGTGAACACCATGGTTGAGGAATACCTCCTCGGTAAGCTCACCGACGCTGATTTTGACGCTAAGTTCAAAGCCGGCCTCAAGGAAATCGTCGCGACGACGAACTGATCGGTCCCTTCCCTTTAAGGAAGCGGGTGATCCCGGGAGCGACAAGTTCCGGGATCGCCCAGTCTTTTCCGAATCGACCTTTCCGGAGCATCCATGCATAAGATCAATCGTACGCCGTGGCTGGTAGTCGCGGCCTTCGTCTTGCCGAGCCTGCTCGGCTTCATTCTGTTCGTCGCCGCTCCGATCGTCATGGCGTTCGGCATATCGCTCACGAATTTTTCCGGCGGTCCTCGGTTCCGGTTCGTAGGTTTTTATAATTTCGCTCTCGCGTTCACCAACGACAAGTTCCTCAACTCGTTGTCGGTGACTATCGTATTCACGTTCTGGACGGTGTTGCTTCAGCTGGTGCTCGGTCTTATCTTCGCGCTTTTCCTGAACGATAAGATGCTCGGCCGCAACTTCTACCGGGGCGTCATTTTTCTGCCGAACGTCCTTTCGTCCATCGCGATAGGCCTCGCCTTCATGCTGATCCTCGATCCAAAGCGCGGACCGCTAAACCAATTGATCCGTTCGTTCGGGCTACAGGCACCGCTATGGCTGGGCAGCGAAAAATCATCGCTCGCGACGATCGTGATGGTCACCGTCTGGCAAAGCTTCGGCTACTACATGGTGCTCTTTCTCGGCGGCCTGCAAACGATCAGCCGCTCCCTCTACGAGGCCGCGGCGATAGACGGCGCGGGACCGGTCAGGCGTTTTCTCTCCGTGACGCTGCCGGGCCTCTCCCCCATCATGTTCTATTCGATCACCATCGCCATAATTCGCGCCTTCCAAGTATTCGACCAAGTCTTCATCATGACCGGCGGACAGCTGGGCGGGGGACCGGCGGGTTCCACGTCCGTACTCGTCTTCGACATCTACAAGAACGGCTTCTCGCAGTTCCGCTTCGGCTACGCGGCCGCGGAGTCGGTCACGCTGCTCTTGATCGTCCTCATCGTCACCCTGGTGCAGCAGCGGGGACAGAAAAGGTGGGTGAACTATGACGTCGTTTAGTCGGAAAAGCTCCGCTATCGCGTTCCGTGTAATTCGGGGCGCGTTGCTCATCGCGACGGTGTTGATAGTCCTGATGCCCATCGTCGTCATGGTTTCCACCGCCTTCAAACCGGATGGCCAAATTTACGATTTCCCGATGCGCATCATCCCGAAAACTCCTACGCTTGAGAACTTCGTCAAACTCATGGACCATTTTCCGATGTACACGTGGAACTCCATAAAATTGACGACCATCATCGTCATCGTGCAGCTCATTACCGCGACGACCGGCGCCTACGCTTTTTCAAAGCTGCACTGGAAAGGCCGCGACACTTTGTTTCTCTTATACGTCGTCTCGATAATGATACCCATTCAGGCCGTCATCATCCCGCAGTTCATCATCATCAGGAACCTCGGCTTGTACGATACGCATTTTTCCCTGATTCTTACCGGCGCCTTCACGGCTTTCGGGACCTTCCTGGTGAAACAATTCTTCATGACGATTCCGGACAGCTACGTGGAAGCCGCGCATATCGACGGGGCGGGGGAGTTCAACATCTTCTTCAACATCATGCTGCCCCTGGCCAAGCCCGTCATCGCGACGCAGATCATCTTCAGCTTCCGTTTCTTCTGGAACGATTTCTTCGGGCCTCTTATCTACCTGACCAACCAAAACCTGAAGACTTTGCCTCT